>Ga0049105_1001156_pt1 | contig 11148 bp, 8 predicted proteins | sample WorMetvaBAHAMAS1_FD_61260 | JGI IMG/M metagenome (GOLD analysis project Ga0049105, IMG submission 61260) | Worm MetaG Olavius vacuus BAHAMAS.1 | ecosystem: Host-associated > Annelida > Digestive system > Unclassified | place: Germany: Marburg | collected 2013-04-09 | reverse complement strand
TGTCTTTTTTTTCATCCTGTAGGAAATTTTCTTCATCAGCAGTCTCCTTTATTTCAAGAGGAATTCCCTCAGCTGGCGTCAGGCGGAGAAGAAAAGAGTCAGCTGAAGCGAGCGGACGAGTACAGAGAAGTACAGCGTGGGCCCGTGCCAGATCTAAAGCCTCAAGGTGCCTGCAGTTTAGTTTGCCTTGTCGTTTACAATAGTGTCTGCTCTCTTGACCATAGCACAGCTTATCTCTAGTCGAGTGTAAAAAAATGAGTTTTTGCATTTGCAGTAGATGTTACACTTGCGTTGCGGTTGGCAGTGTCACTTGCTGAAACTGACTTCATAACTGCCAAGCTCCACATAAGTAAGTAAGTAAATCGACTTATACACGGCGCATTGAAATCAAAGTGTCACTAATGCGCCACGGTCTCGCCAAACAGAAATGCCTTTAAAAGTCATTTAAAGTGTCCAAATTCAATGTGTGTCTGTATTGACTGTTTGATGTTGCAGTAAGAAAGATAGAAGTAAGGGTGTCGCTCCCAGGGGAGCATAGGCAGGGTGCTTATCTGCATTTCTAAGGAATGTAGGTGGATATGGTGCTGAGTGTGTGTCAGTGCGACTGCGGAACTATGGTTATTTCTTCACCCACGGCGTCGTCGTTGTGAAATTTGTAGTGCACCTGTTACTGATAAGATTGTAGGTACATTGTAATGTCGGTGCATGTAAATAGAAGTTGTCGTCACTCGTGGACGTTGTAACAAACGATCGTTAAGTGTCACAGATGCAATTACCAAATTGTAAACCAAGATGTGCAGTAGCGAGATGGTCAAGAATCAGACCCACAAGTGTGATGTTGTGGCCATTACATGACACCGTCTGTCAACAGTAATCAGTGACTTGGTGTATTATGGCAAACTGTTGAGCAGGTACGGGTGCTGGGGAGAGTGGTCTGGTGGCTGAGACTGAGAAGGAGTTAGCTGCTGGTGAAGCTGTAATGAGAATGCCACCCACTGGTCAACCACAGATGCCATTTCCTGGCATGCCGATGATGCACATGCGGCCGGGAATGCCGGGCATGCCGCCGAACTTTCGTGGAATGATGATGCCATTTGTGAGTGTAACTCTTGTCTGTCTTCGTTCTTTTTCTTGTTGCAGATTAACAGTTGTCACTGCACGGCAGAACTGTGTGCTGTTGTCATAGGTTGCTTTTGTTACATGTATTGTATATAATAATAATAATAATCCTCTTTATTATGGTTCAGACACAGTGCTCAACCTCACAACAATCTGTCATGCAGGACCGCGACTATATATCTAATGCCTGCACCGTCACGCAGGACAGCAACCAATTACACGACTGTCACGCAGGACAGCCACAACAACCAGGTTTAGCCCAAAGGCTACCAGAAAGAGACGTCGTCAAGGTTTTGCCAACATTCACCGCAGAAACAGCTGCATTTTTGCAAGGTTAAAGCAAAACCACAAGCAGCAGATCGGCTGTGACAGTCATCTGGCAGGACAGCTGTATAAGTTAGATGACCTGTAAACCCAGCGAACTAGGCCAGACTGACCTAGTTTTTGGTCTGTGATATTAGTTCATCAGTAAGTTTGTGTATGTGGGATTACAGACTCTGCATCAGCCACTCTGGTTAACACATAGACACTAACAGACGGACACCTTTTGATCTGTTATATTATTAGCTCGGCGACAGCTAGCATCTGAGCTAAAAATGACATTCATATACTGTGAGTGGTGATAGTGCAGGCATTTTGCTGGAACGTGAAATGAATGGTAAAAAGCACAAGAAGACGTGGATGGATGTGGATGGATGACAAAAAAGTTGGATAAAACTGTACGATTAACTCGTTGGCCGCAACGTACGAGATATCTCATACTCCGTCAGTATTCTTGTACCTCACATCAATGTGGACAGCGGTTGCCCAGCATTCACATATGACTTAAACTTCAATGCCATGTCCTAGCAATGTATAGTGGTGCTGCCATCTACCGAATACATGCCAGACTAATAAACTGCACAGCGTTGAACGTGTTATGAGTGGCTGAAAACATATTAATGTGGAGGGTACTGGCATGTCAACCTTCTGTGACAGAAGACTGCTTGATCAGTGGCCATACCACCAGTGCTTTGCTTCTGGGGACGGGACATGTTATGCATATGGCAGTGACATGACCTGAAAGTGTGAACATGTGACACGTTGAGATGGCAGTTACTTACAGTGCCGTTGCATTAATATATGTTGTCTGTGTGCAGGGTTTTAGACCAGGCTTTCCTCCGAATTGTCCTCCTAATTTTATTCCACGTGGACTGCCCAGACCACCTTGTGTCAATCCGGCTGACTTCAGGTTTTCGTTTTAATCTATTTTTAATGTTCAGTTTACTGACTGATAAATGGTGAACGTGCCAGTGTGGTATTGTTGTATATTTTGTTGTATGCTATAACAGTTGCATCCATCCATCTGCCTGTCTGATATTTATGAACCAGGTCAAAATGGCTAAACAAGTAAACGTGTCATCAAACTTTTTTCACAACCTGGTAGCCATGTTATTTTGTGACGCTGAGCTTTTTTTAAATACTGGTAATGAATCATTGTAGATTAAGCTTCTAATTGCTGGTCATATTGTCGTCATACTCGTGGTCATCATCTTTATTTTGTTAACTCATACTTTCTCAGGTAATTGTTTGTGCTGAATTTGTTGCCATCAATCACTTACCAACTGCTGACACATCATTGTCAGCTTCTGTTGGCTTCGTACTGGCTAGAATGGATATTGCAAGTAGGCATATTGTCATTGTTGCCATGACTGCTGGAGTGCTGCTATATTATTAGTGCAGATTGTTAATCATAAATGCCAAGTTTTCTTTTACGCGAATATCTGTAATGTTTTGCAGTTAATTCAGTTATGGTTGCGTAGAGGGGTAATGCGTTTCACACATACAAGACAGTAGACTATGCTTTATTAAACAGGGGTTACTTGTATGAAGTCCAGTTTCAGAATTATGGGATTTTCTGACAGTCTGGATTAATTTTATTTACTTCTAAAATTTTGCATGTAAACAAAAAAACATAAAAAATAGTGTGCTCTATAATTTCTGTATTATTTAGTTAATGCTCAGACCGAAGAAGCTGTGAAATACGTGCTCATCTTACTTAGTTCCTGATTATATAGTCGCATATTTACGAAGTGGCATGTGCAGATGCAGATCTTGTAAGAGGAGTCTGGAAGTGAACTTTGCTTATGACTGGTGTAAGACTCGTGATGAAGAACCAATGCAGGAGACTTGACAGCGTCCACGTTGCCTCATCTAGTTGTCCGTGCCATCAGTGTATTTACTGTCTGTACAGTGTTGTTATTGTATTATGTTCTGTGATGTGCTGCTGCTGCGAATTCTGTCAGGTTTCAGGCAGGCATGTATCCCATGCAGCCGTGGAATTGCGGACAGGCCCAGACCGGCGACGAACCTTCCGATCGGCCGGCGATTATCAAGGAAAAAGACTTGGAACAGTTTGATAAGTTGGCAATTTCCGACGGTGGATGGGCTGCGCCTGTTGAGGACGTTGACTACAGTGAACGTCTTGTCTTCAGTGATGAGGAAGATGCCAGCGTTCTGTCAGAGAAAGGGTAATAGTTTATAGTAGTCTGTTGGAAATGGGAACTATAGTTAGTATTGCTATAGAATGCGTCTCACAGACAGGAGTTTTTCCGTCGCTGGATTGTGTCTCTGGAACTCTCTGCCTGTCGCATTACGTGACGGAGATATCTCACTTGTACAGTTTAAGAGACTTTTGAAGACTCTTTGGTTTGTGTAGGGCTGCGGCATATAGTGACTGTTGCTTTTTTTGCGCCGTGTATAAATATTCTTACTTACTTACTTACTGATAGGACTGTTGCTAGTAATGGTGATTGTATTATTAATAGATACTGGTGCAAAGAAGGCGGAACTCAACAGAGCTCTGCCACGTCTGATTTGAAATGATTTTATCTGTGGCACCTAACCCACTGACAAGGGGCTACTGAAACTCACTGGGATAAAACTTCCAGACTCCCAACACACTTCCATTGCCTCTTTGTCTGCTGCCACCACTAGTAGTAGAAGCAGTTATAGCTGCTACAATGAATGTAATACCGAAGCAATCAGTACGACTGGGTGGCAGACTTTTTGTTTGGAGGGCCACACGTGATTCTTGAACATGGTTTGAGAGGCAGATATTCAGTTTGCGTGATTTTCACCATAATTCCACTATGCCTTCAAATGCTGTGTTTTATAGTATCGGTATCTCAATTATTATCATTCATTGGAAATATACAAAAAGGACCATCATAGTCAAAAGGTATCAACGGGTTGGATGCAGATCATGGGCTGTAGTTTGCCTACCCTGTGATAATACCTGACCTATTTTGTACTAGCTTAGAATGACAGTTACAACTGAGTAAAAAAAAACAGATGAATTTGTATAGCGCTTTATTATGAGCCCTTTCTCTCTAAAGCGCTCAGATATCGCACTTGTGTAACAATGGGATTGCGCAGTTTTACCTGCCACCCACACATTATCCATACTTTTTAGACATCGACTGAAAAGTCACTATAATGTAATGTAATGTAATGTGATACTTGGTCACGTACCGAGATAAATGTCTCACACTGAGAATTGAACCCGGACATGGTCCCCCATCCCAGTACTAACCGGGCCCGACCTGACATAGCTTAACTTCATTGATCAAGACCAACGCACTACCGTTGTGCCAGACTAACACGTCAAATAGTTCAGCATGTGGAGATAATTGGTTATTGTGTTTGTCTTCTAGCAAGAATATGTCAGTCGAACGACAGTCTAGTGAAAGAAGTAAGCAGCAACAGCAGAACAGACGTCACGTTGACCATGAGCGTGATGGTGAACACAGTTCTCGTGACTCGGACTTTGATCAGCGTTCTACTTGTGGTCGACAGCTGGTCTGCTTTATTGTTTTTTTGCTGTGTATATTTTATATATGCTTTCTAATAGCGTTAATGAGGAGTTTCAGTTGCCGTACATTTGTGAAGTGCATATGTCTATTAATATGCAGTGCACACTGGAGAAGTTCTCTTAATATATATCTGCTTTGTTAGAAGACTGCTGGATATGTTAGTATCTGTGAGAGAAAGAGCCAGATTTATTTGCATCATTATAACATCACAACAACAAACCTGTTTTATGCCTTTATTTTAGGACTACCTGGCTGAGCCAATTTACAAATGAAATTAATTATGCAGTTGCTTTAACCACTATCAGTCTACTTTGAGCCCTACCAGAGTTTTGGAGGAGACCTCCAGGCAGCCATGCTCCAGCAGGCTAAAGAATATCACTGACAGTCTGACCTTTTTGATGTGGGGCTGCAAAAGATGTAGCTGAGAACCGATCTTTCTCTAGGCTGTTGGCATCACTTTGTGCTAATTTGATTCGATTGGAGTCTGCTTACCATTTATTAATTTTCTGTGCTTATGAACTGGAGCATTTGGTCTTTATTTGACCAACTAAACTCTGGTAGGGCTCAAAGTAGACTGATAGTGGTTCTAAATCTCCTTCCATGTTCTCACAGAATAATAGATATATCATTGTTGAATGTTATATAATGAGTGCATCGCACGGGATCGGAACCAGTCAGCTGTGTGAGAGATATTGACTTGCCACAGCAAATCCTCTGACAGTGAGTATGTATCACTCAGACACGGGGTGTTGGGTTTATCCTCGATGCAGCTGCGGTGTTCAAACTGATGGCTTTAGGCAGGTTTGTGCATTTTTTAACATGTCGAATGCGATGTACGAGGTATCTCATACTCTCTCAGTATTGTGCAGTCGCGACGTACGAGTTATCTCGTACCTCACCCTTGTGGACAACGGTTACCGGGCGTCCATATAAACTTCAATGCCATGTCCTAGCAATGTATATTGGTGCTGCCGTCTACTGACTTTGTGTAACAGTAATAAACTGCCCCGCGTTCAGCATGTTAATAATTTGTGTATGTGGTGTGTGACAGTCATCTGACTCCGCTGGCTCTCAGTCATCATCGCGGGAAGCATGGATGAGTTCCGCAGGTCCCTTTACTCGTCTGCCCGCTCCACCACACGTATCTTCTGATGTCAGTATCACCCTCTGTAATCTCACTTTCTGGACATTTGTGATGACACATTGTGACGTACAGTACGGTATTGCCAACATGCAGCTTCTACTCTGCTTGCATGCACACTTGAAGTTATTAAAACATCCTAATTCGCCATAGCTCGGAACACAGAATCCATAGACTAGTCTAAGTGTAAAATAGATGCCATTGAAATTAAAAGTATAAAGAAAGACAGCAGCAAGTAGCATCACACTTGGCATTGTTTACAATACAAATTAAACTATTCTGGTGTTGAGTGCATATAGTCATTTTGTGTTGAGTCTTGGTACTGTTATTTTGCTTTCTTTTAGTGTTCGTTATAATGGGTTGTTTTACGTTCATTCATCTTCCAAGGTTGCTTTATGATGTAGCAGCGAAAGCATTGGCGCATGGAAGCTCCACTCGATATGCGTGGTTCGCCGTTGGAATTTCAGCAGCCACCCTTTATCCAGGTTCATACTCTGTTAATTTGCTATGCCGCATTTTATTTTTTGCCAGTTATTTCGACAGTTGCTACCTGAAACATTTTGTGTGATTTGCTGGTATTGTATCTGCCAGTTTAGCAGCTTACATGTTGAATTTTGTTCCGCTGGACACTAACAGTCGCTGATTCTTCATTTGTTCGTTAATTTATTTAGTTGTCGTCTGATACCAACGTACTATTCGGCCGATACCGATTATCGGCAAAACAGCTGATAATTGGCTGATACCGATTATCGGTGCATCTCTAATAACCAGTTTTACAGTCAAATATAGACTGCACTTTTTTATGGCCCACAGTATGTATGCATTAATGTATGTGTATATATATTGTATGTTGTGTCCAGCGGCCACTGGCGTATGCCGTGTGCCAGTGGTCGCTGGACACAGCATATGATACATGTACACATATATTAATGCATACATACTGTGAGCCATAAAAAAGTGCAGTATGCTGTCTACCAGAATGTTGTCAGTGGATTGGAGTTTGATGATGATGATGATGATGATGATGATGATGATGATGTGTTGTTTGACATGTCCAGCGACCGCCGGCATATGCCATGCGTCAGCGTCAGGACGTCGGCAGCGGACTGGAACGTGATGACGATGATGAATGGCAGCAGCGTCGTAAGCAGCAGTCAGAGTCAATGATGGCAGCTATTGAAAGGGCAAGGCAGAGGCGAGAGGACGACGAGAGACGGATCAAGGATGAACAGTCAAATGATAGAGTGAAACAGCGGCAATCTGCTGAATTCGGTCGGCAAGATGACAGGGTATGACTTATGCAGTCATGTCTTTATCTTCCTCATTCGCTGTCATTTGTTTCTATGGCCAGTTTCACAGTTCTGATCACTGTCAATCAATGAGCTAGAAATTTAAGAGAATTTGACACCTGTCAGTAGAGTGTTCAGGAAATTAACCAAAGTCAGGGGAATGTCGGTGAAAAATCTTGTAACAGAAAACTGTAAATTGCTGACTTTGGGGCTATGCCAGTGTTTAGTGACATCATACATGCATGTTTGCTAAATATATGGTAAACGGCAACTTGTAGAAATGCTGCAAAGAGTCAGTGCCTGGAGAGTGGTTGCCGTCAATAAATATCAGTCGTAGCAGTTTATACTGTGAGAAGTTCGTTTCTGAAGCTAGTTATGGCTGTTTATCACAGTGATCAGTGAGGATGCTGCAGTTGATGATGGGATTTAATACTGCCACTTTGTACATTGCACTTGGACATATTTATGCCGATTCATCTGCACTGGCAAACCATTGTAACTGCTTGCTTGGCTGTAACGGCTTAATGGTAAGTGGGTGAAATTTACCTGTTACCTGTGGTTAAACCCGGGTTTCAGTTTTGGACCTGGGTTTTAGTTTTGGTAAGGATCTAGTAGACAGTGCTGCTTGAAGTGACACCAGCATCTAAGCGTTTGTATTCTGTCTGCATGTAGGAAGTGACTGGTCCGGACAGAGGTGTTGAGGTCAGAGAATCTGATGCAGACAACTCTGTGAGTATCATATTGTTTGACAGTGAATTGATGTGTGTCTGAGTGTGTGTATTTCAAATTGTAATGTCATATGTCTTACCTGCAAAATGTTATCACGTCTTTACGGCATAAGTGCGAGGGGTTGTGGATTGGTTTTGTTTAGCTTGCATGAAGTGATGAAGCTGATGATGCCTGCCAACAGACTGATAAGCAAGAAAGATAATAATTCAAGGAGTTAGGCTTATCAAAGGAGCTTCGATTAAGCGATCTGTGATCCTGAAAGCATTATATTGTAACAAAACAACAGCTCTGTGCCCAGTCACCGCCACAAGCAACATGCTTGCTATTGTTCACGTTGCCGAGGTGCAGGCAACCTTGCAGCATTATGTGGCACAGTTCGTGTCAGCTTGTTAGACATTGTGTAAAATGCTAATTATTTGCTGGCAGTAAGCAGATACCTAGATGTCTAATTTCCCCATTGCCCCATTGCCTCCCTCAGGTACTGTCGACGACTAGATAACCTGCTGTCCATCTGCTCACCTCATCCACTGCCTGCAAATTTTCAGCATGGTTGCACTGTGCTATCATACGATCCCGTGATTATGTGGCTGATGTGTAAAATGCAGCATTGAAATCAGTTGTCAGTTATTAATCGATTTTCACAAAGCGATCATCAAATATGATAAACGAGTTTAGCAGCCGACATACTACTATGACGTAGCTCAAAGTCAGTTTATTGTGTGCTTGTTGCGGCATGTTGTCTTTCTGATGCTGCCATTACTGTTGTCGAAAGTATCATATTTTATTCGCTGAATTTTAGACTGTGAGATTGTAGTGACGGCGTACCATTGGTTGCTGTTGCCAGGCGTCTGGGCTAAGGTCGTCGCAGCGACCGAAAACTGAAGTGGACCAGATGTCGAGCGTACAGTTGTCGGACTCAAATCCATGCCTTGCTCCTTCTCCTTCGGGATCTGTTTCTCCACGACCTCTAATGACTCAGTCTCAGCCACGCATGCCCGGTCCACGGCCTGCAGTTCCTGGCTACTGGTCATATGACGCCCGGGGTGCGCCTACTTGGCGTCCAATTGTCACTGCTCCAGTTCGCTATATGATGGACCCCAGATCCTACATGTGGCATATGTCACAAGGAGGTAATGAAGCTTTCATACAGTGTCGCATAGCAAAATCATGCTATGCTCTAACGGATATGTTTTATGTGTGTTTCAGAATACTTCTTTCAAAGCTTACCTTTTATTTGTGGTTAACATTTGTATCATATAGTCACTTTTATAGTGCGGTTTTCTGTTTATTGTAGTGTACAGAATATCTTCATATTTGCATTTTGATCACCTGTTGTTTCCCAGCTGCTGATTGCTGATTTTGTTGACAGAAAACTTTCTCTCTAGGATTACCAGGTGCTTTAGTAGATAATATATGAGCTGTGGTGATTGTGCTGCTCAATCATGCACACCCTCACATGAGCAGTTAGCTAAACTGGGGCCTGTTGGTTTAGGTTTTGTGTGTTTGTGTGTCTATGTCTTAACCAGGGTCGGCTTGTTTTAGGGTTAGTTTCTGTATGTATTTTCACTTGTTTGTTGTACCGGTGCAGTTGGTTGGCTGGAAAGACTTGTTTCTAAAATGATCTGTTATGTGCAGGGTTCCCACGCCTACCAGAAAGTTTTGGTTATTTTTTTCTATAATTTCCAGGAATGGGAAAGTCCTGGAAATTAACGTTTAAGGTCCTAAAAAGTCCAGGAATTTACTTGTGGTTCAAACTAACCGATATGCTTTTATATATAGAACAGCACGAGTAGATAAATATATGAAGTGTTCCTGCTACGAGCTAACCACACAGTTTCTTTGCAACTTGCGATGAACGTTTCGCGATGGATTGTACTGTCATACTGTAAGCTATATATAGATGTAGAGTACGTAAATGCTGTTTATCTGTATATTAATACATTGCTCGGCTAAGACGGAGTCCTGGAAAAAAGCTTTCTTGGGGTCTTGCAAAGTCCTGTAATTTTTTTGTAGCAAGAGAGTGGGAACCCTGTATGTGTCTAGTGGGACATTAAACTCTTCTGACACATCATTTTAGGCATAGAACAGCAATCGATGTCAAAAATCCAACAGTTCACTCTGCTTGTGAAGAGATGCTGGAAATAATTTGAAATTGACTGTGAGATGTGTTGACGTAATTGTCATGCGCAGGATCTGCGCGGCCAGTTGGTCCGGGATGGCCCGTGTCATCAGATGCAGGAACGGACGGACATGATCGAGATAAAAATGCTCACGGTGAGCAGCTGTTCTGCTGTGCTGGAGTTTGGTTGTCGTATTTGTGTTTGAGTGTTTTATGTAAGAAATAATATACACATATTAAGGCTGCGCTCTGTGAGGATTGATGGAGCAGAAATTATTTAATTTACTTATTTGTGCACTTTTGTCACCCAGCTACTCACTCTAACTGTGCCGTCTAAGAGCATGATCGTCACTTGGAAGACTTATTTCCCATGTGAATATGATGAATTCCATTGCAGAACAAGTGTTTCATGTATCTAAATTGTTTTTATAACCAGACGGAAAAGAGTGAACTCTCCAAATTGAACCCTGTCAACATTAGAGATGCACAGATTTGGCACTGGCCGCGGCGCGTAACAATCGGCCAATACCGATTAAATACAAAAAACTTGTTTTGTTGTCTTATTTAAGTTATTTATTTAGGCTGTGATTGTTATCCGAGGACTCTTACTTACTTGAAGGACTGCAGAGTGTATACAAAACAAAAGTGCACCCAAAAACAAAGTTACAAAATGCACCCACTTTTACCAGAAACAGAAGCCACTCTGACGGTTGTTTACTTTTGGTAGCAAAAATAAAAACTTGTACTTACCAGTTGTGTAAACGACAATCGGCCATATCCCCGTGTGGGTCCGGGGCAAGTAAGTAAGTAAGTAAATGTGTGTGTTTGTTTGTCCCAGAATAGACCCACTCCGTTTCCTGGCTGGATGTCGTAGGAGGCGACTAAACCAGGGCTTAG
>Ga0049105_1001155_pt1 | contig 11149 bp, 10 predicted proteins | sample WorMetvaBAHAMAS1_FD_61260 | JGI IMG/M metagenome (GOLD analysis project Ga0049105, IMG submission 61260) | Worm MetaG Olavius vacuus BAHAMAS.1 | ecosystem: Host-associated > Annelida > Digestive system > Unclassified | place: Germany: Marburg | collected 2013-04-09 | reverse complement strand
GTGCGAAAGATCGACTCCAGATGGCGATGTGTAAAATGCGAAATCTTTCGCATCACGCTTTCGCAGTTTACACATGTTCACTTTCGCACTTTCGCGCTTTCGCATTTTATAACTAGCCTGTTTCACTTACCTTCAGCATGTCAACGAGTCCCCGTTTCTTCAACACTTCAAACATCCGATTTCGGAGATCTTCTGTTGTAAGAACCTCGGGTTCTGACATCGTAAACGATAATAACGTGCGATACGATACTCAAATCATGTAGCTACGTCAATATTACTGAAGAAAACTTCACCTAACAACAAACCGCCATTTATAAACAGCAGTGGTTGACAAGAAAGTAAGCAAATTAGTTTTTCTTTCATTAAGTTTTTTGGTATAAGTAAGTAACATAATTTAATTTTAACGTTTCAAATTTCTGCCCGTATTTTTAGTTTTCACTCACACTTCGTAATTTGTTTAGAATTTGTCTTTCGTTGAGTAAATTTATTTGATTGATTCGTACAATATTACTAGTCTGCTCGCATCTAACTATGTTAGGAGGCTACCTCTGTTTAACACATTCGTTCGGGGTAAACCCCTAAACTCAGGGCCACGAAATTTGTCCTCAATAAACTAGAAACATCGCTGTATCGTATAATGCAAAAACATTTTGATACCTTTAACCGTTTAGGCGTGGTTCACTAGTGTGACAGACAGACAGACAGACAGACAGAACCAGCTTTAGCGCTAAAATTCACCCAAATTTGTGCGGGAACCATGGGCATTTGTCTTACACGATAAACTCAAAGGGCAAACTACTGTACTAGTGTACCTTCGTCTTTGACTTGCCAATCGCATAACGCACTACCACTGCAGATCACCGCCTATACAAGCCAAAAAAGTTGCAGCACTGTTTAACCAAACGAATTGACTATAGTGATGTGGCTAACCATTCACGTTCTATACGACCATGAACCGATGAGCGTATCGCGCGTACGCATTTTACGTGGTGCACATTGGTGTATAGGACCATGCACACGGTCGAGCGTCGAAGGCGCGAGGATGAATCCGATCTTAATGGTTGCCGAGGGGCAGTAGCAACATACCGAGAAATTTTTAGCGCACGTCGTTAAACGGCGATATTTCTATCGCAATTATTCTGTCCGTTAGTCATCGGTCACACTTGTGATCCACGTCTAAACGGTTCAAGATAAATAATTATATGACAGGGTGATGTGCCAAATTTCATAGGCGTGATCGAGTTTAGGGGTTCACCGAGCGAAGAGGAGAGGCACCTCCGATCAAAAGCGATCATTTGACCAATAGTTCGCGACAACTCAGAAACGGTCCGAGATATGATGTAAGTTTACAATATTCACTATAACAAACTTGCCTTTTAATCTAAAGCAGACCACCTGCAACAGCGGAGCCTAGGCATATTTAGTTAGCCGTGGTCATTGCCAGTCATGTGACGTAGATGGTTGTCACACACCATTCGATCCGCCATTACCGAAAACCACGTGCTGCACCGTGCACGCAAACTTCACGGATCTATCGTCTATGGATCAGGAGTTCGTACAGTTACTGCTGATCGAAGTTTTACACTGCGGGAATGGGGAATTTCGCGTTTTTCTGCTCCTGTGACCTTGACTTTGACCCGATGACCTTCATATACGAACTTGACCCGATTCCGTCAAAATGTACCAACGGACCAAGAATTAGTTAACTTTCTACTACGTCGACAATTCTTACAATAGTTATCATATTACAGACATACAGACAGACAGACACAGAGGGTTGCCACCTTTTCAGCTTAGGATATCGGGACGCACGGAAAGTGAGTATCGCAAGCCCTATGATGGAGTCTAGGTCCAGGGACACTGGTGGATCTGGCGCGCATATTTTTGGAGGGATAGAGGGGGCTCCTTTCCCCTTTCCTTCCTCTCCGTCCTCCATTTCCCTTCTCAGTTCCCCTTTCCTTTCCATTTCCTCTCCACGTTCCTCTGACATTCAGCTAGCGGTCTGGGGAATGCTGTAAGCTCCTCCAGCAGGTTCCGGGACAGAGCCCCGGTCGCAATTTTGACAGTTTTGAGCCCAGGAACCGTACCTGGTAGCAACGATTTTGCTTCTTTTTCGTGTGTTAAAAATGTCTATGTAAGCCATAAAAGACAAAGGATGCGACGACGATGACGAGAGCACAAGGGATGAGAGTCATTTTCGGACGTTTGGGGAACATGGCCCCTGGATCCGCTGGTGTTCAGGGATAAAGCCCCTGGTCGGGTGTCACATCGATCCGTACATTGTCTGCGGGTGCTCTCACTTCCGAGGGTGAGCATGTTAGGCGTTTATCCAGTCGACTCATGGCAACTTGCTTGATACGCGCTCATTGTGAAGCTAAGGCGAGTGTCCCAGTCTTTTTGGTAGCTCGCTATGGTCTTTCCTAGGATTGCATTCATAGAGCGATGGAGCCTTTCCACTTGGCTTGTCGATGGCTTATACGATGAAGTACGGAGCTTGTCAATGCCTAGCATTCGATATACATGCCTCATTATGTTTCCATCCACTTCTTTCCCTTGATCACTGAGCAATGATACTGGGCTTCAGAAACGACAGAAGAGCACTACTGGCTCAGCTTCCTTGGAGCGGAGTGGAAACGCTTCGGCCCACTTAGTGAACGCATCCACACAAGTAAGGATGTAGGTATGGCCTTGCTTGGAGCGCGGGTGCGGTCCGGTCAGATCGATATAACACCGCTCGTAAAAGAGCGTCAGCGATGACGGGCGGTAGCGGTCCGGTATGTCTGAGCTTCTCTCGATGATATTTGTTGAAGGGCTCACATCGTTTACAGAAACGGATCGCGTCTTCCTTACAGGTGAACCAGTAAAATCGTCGTTTGACTTGGTCGAGCGTACGACGTATGCCAAAGTGTCCTCCCGTCATCCCGTCGTGGCAAGAGTGGAGCACAAATTGAACTGAGCAATGAGGAACGAGTGGGCCTAACTGTGAGTAAGCTTGCTCACCAGGCTTTGCTTCGACTCTTTGTCGTACGAGCCTTTCTCGTACTTCTAAGAGTTCCCATTGTACAGTCTTTTAGTGCTCTCTGGCTCGGTTGACAGTAGAACGAGCGCCAGTTGCTCGGCAGACTGGAGGTGCAATCGGACGAACTTCCCTATAGCTCAGGATCGGATTGCTGACGAGCGGCGAGGCTGTCCCTCACCGAAGGTTCCACCTCTGTCTCGGCTTGCTCTTTGTCAGGCACGTGAACACTGAACAGGCCTCGCTCTCGGTATCTGCTCTTCGTGGTCGGACTGCTCAGAGTCTGTAACTTTATCTTGCTTAGTATCAGTGTCGTGGTATACTACATCCAGCTGCTCACTACTAGTGTTCTTACTGACAGGGTAATGTCCGGGAATTGTCAGGGGTGGGGTGCGTGCCCAGATCTCAATGCAGAATTACAAGTCTGTAAATATTAGTAAAAGCGCGGGCGAAATGCACGAGTTAATTTTTTGTTCGAGACCTAGGGCCCAACCACTGATATAGGCTACTTTTGACGGTGTGCCGCTGGACCGTCTCAGAGATCAAAGTCTAGCGGTAAAACGGAAGACCTCAAGACGATAATTAAATGAAACAAAAACAATTAGTATCGGCAAGCTAGCGGCCTACAGCTATAGAAATAACTTATTTACGACCTAGGCCTACATGTAGATGTATTTCTACTCTACAGACGACAGTGAGATGCGAATGAGCAGCAAAACTAACTCAACAGTTCAAGTAAATTATTTTAATGTCAACAGTAGTTAAAGAATCGTAGATGCGACAACCGAGATGGAAACTATCGGTATTGTCATTCCTGCAAATCAACAGCCAATTACGAGCGACTGCCGGAATCCCATATCCTGCCTTTAAGTTCCCATTGGCGAGATAGACCCGATGCTCGTTTTGGAAAGTCTTCCGAATCGGTAAAGCGCGCTATAACTGGCCCATGTCTGCGCATGCGTCACAGGCCTTCAGCATAGCGCACTGTACCGATTCGGAAGATTTGCCCTCGTTTTCCCCTATATTTTGACTCGTAAGTCTGACATATTATTGACCACCCGCGAAGGGGCGTGGTATATAGTTTCGGTCGTGTCTGTCTGTCTGTCTGTCTCTCTGTCAGACGATAACTTTCGAAAGCCTTGACGCAGAAAGTTCATATTTGCATGCATATCCGGTATATTTCCATGGAATACAGGTCAAGTTCGTATATAAAGGTCATCGGGTTAAGATCACAAGAGCAAAAAGGTCGAAAATTTTTATTCTCGCAATGTAAAACTTCGAATCGGCCATAACTCCGGTTCTATAAAACACAGAGCCACGAGGTTTGCGTGTACATGGGGTTTTCGGCTATGGCTATCGAATGGTGTTATCGCCATCTTTGTCACGTGACTGAAACTGACCACACGTAACTAAATGCACGCATTCGCGCGTGGTCGGCCTTAGATTAGAAGGCAATCTTGTGTTTAGCATAGGCCTAGGCCTACTTTACTGTCTGTAAGAACTAGAATTGGAGGCCCATATACGTCTATAACGTACTCGCATGTACTCCAGTACTGTGACACGTGGTAACAAGGGTTTGAGCGACTCATCAAAAAAACCGATGTAACCAATGAAATGATATATGTAGGGGTGGTAACAGATTAAGGTACACAATCAAAAAGAATACTTAATTCTGAACTGTTGGTGCAACTTACAGAAGCGCTATCACAGACTATACCTAAGGTTTCAGAAGTTACGACCAGAAAACGTTCAGAACAGATCTAGTCGTCGATAAAGTAGGTCTATGGGGGTTGAACTGATTCCAGTAAACGACGGGGTACCGATAAATTGCACCGATGTTTGAAATTTTTGAACAGCAAATGTGAACACGGTGTTGCACGATTCAAGTAGCGTCTTTACAAACAGTAGCACGCGGTTTAAGTCTTCTAGTACATATAATGTAGCGTGAGCACAGTGTGGAGTCTAGACAATGCGATGCGGTAGATCGGTGTTAGCGTCGCCACACACCGTCAGCAGTTTCTGCCTCGCCGGGTCGTTCGACACCGTTTGTCGTTTTCTTTCGTCAGCACTAAGAGCAACGTCGAACTCGTCGGCCGACACAGCGGCACGCCTGGCTAGCACTCCGACGCCGATGCCGCCGATGCCGCCGTAGCCGCCGCAGTCGTCCGTCGAACAGCACGCCTCGATGTCCATGGCATCCACCACACACGCCGTTCCGATACCGTCAAAGTTCGACGCCGCTTGCTGGTCGTCGTTGTCGTCGACGCCGCCTGCCGCGGTTCCATTCTGCTCGGCGCTTTCATCGTCAGTGGTCTCGCGGTGGTAGAAGTAGTTGAAGTTGGAGACGATCACCGGGACCGGAAGAGCGATGGTGAGCACGCCGGCGATGGCACACAGAGAGCCGACGAGCTTGCCGAGAGGACTGATCGGTCGCATGTCACCGTAGCCGACTGTCGTCATCGTGACTACTGCCCACCAGAACGCGTCTGGTATGCTGCGGAAATACGTGTCTGTGACGTCCGCCTCGGCGAAGTAGACGGCACTGGAGAACAGCACCACGCAGATGAAGAGAAAGAAGATGAGCAGACCGAGTTCGCGCATGCTGGCGCGGATCGTCTGTCCGAGGATCTGGAGGCCCTTCGAGTGGCGCGACAGCTTGAAGATGCGGAAGACGCGGACCAGGCGGACGACTCGCAGGACCGCCAGCGACTCCGCCTGCGAACTGCCGCCGCCGCCGCTGGCAGTCGCCAGTGAGGACGGTGACCCTTTGTCGACCAGCTGGGCGCCGAGTGCGATGAAGTACGGCACGATGGCGACCAGGTCTATCACGTTCATCGCGTTGCGGAAGAACGCGGCTCGGTCCGGACAGCACGCGAAACGCGCCGAGAGTTCGGCCGAGAACCAGACAATACAGCAAGTCTCTATGACGAAGAACGGGTCAGTTGACATGTCGTTGTTGTCGTCGCTCGACGCCCTCGTCTGTCGATAACTGTCGTCGACAGTATCATTGTCGTCGTCGCCGACAAAGAGCAGATGATCGGCGTCGTTTGAGCTCGTCGTGTTGATCGTGGTATACTGCTGGAAAGTAACAACAGTCCACTCAGCTGTCTACTCATGTGTAACATGCCTTCGGTTTTGTAAGCCGAATCCAGAATAAAATTCAACTACATGAAACTATAACTGACAATTTTAGCGTCTAACGCTATAAGAGCGTGCTATTGCTAAAATCCGTTCTGTCTGTCTGTCTGTCTGTCTGTCTGTCCGTCTGTCACGCTTGTAATCCACGCCTACGCGGTTCAAGATATCGAATTACATTTCACACCATACAATAGAGCGATGTTTCTAGTTTATTGACGCCAAACTTCATTTTCTTGAGTGTAGAAGTTAACCCCAAACAAGTGTGTTAAAGAGAGGTACATCCTGTCGAAAGCAAGCAAAACAGTTGACATGTCACTTGGAAACGGTGCAAGTTAGGATTAAGTTAGTATCATTCGCTAATAGGAAGTCGTATAGGGGCTTTCAATTGGTACCAACATTAATGACCTTGAGTAACCTTGAACAGCGTAAAGACCGCCGACGCGCGCTATCGCTGCGGTAGCTGAGCTTTTTCTAGACTATCTTTAAGTCATTCGGCTTCATGCCAAATTTAATTAATTTTAATTCTGACGCATGCCAAGCTTAACGAGGTGTATTTCGTTAAAATATAACAGTAAGTTTCTGGCATATTTTGTGTAACAAGATGCTCAGCTATCGCAGAGAGACCGCGCTGCAGGGTGCGTTATAGTTTTGGCCAAAAGTGGAAGACTGGAACTGGGATACAATATTTTACGGACATTTTCTTCAACCACTGTGATATAATCCACCTGAAAATCTGTCGAATTCGTAAAAAAAGCAAAATAAGGGCTATTACGGCGTTGAAGGTCATTCAAGGTCATCGAGGTCGATACCAATCGAAAGCCCGTATGGCAGTATGCGACTTCCTATTAGTGATTAATAGCAACTGACATCCTATCTCGTACTGTTTCGGAGTTATCGCAGATTATTTTTCAAATGTTGGGCACTTTGCGTTTTTGAGCATCCTATGGGCTTAAATAATTCGTCTATTGATTAAATATTTCTGCCAGCAGCCAGTGTGGTTGCAGAGTGTATAGGAGGCCTCAATACACTCTGTGTTGTTGAGGTAATGGGATTCAGCGTTTTGAAGATTTATTTAATTTCTGCAACAGCGATGCAAGAAAACATAAGGTGTTGTTTCTTTTCGGAACGCGGTGTACAGCTAAAAACTTCACGCAAAAGATTAAGTCATCTGTCAAAGCTGTAGCACAGGCATACCGAATATCTTCGTAGTTTTCCCAAGCCTGGTATCGTTTCGACGCAGAAGACGACGACAGAGAGCAGTATGACGACGACCGACCAGAGAGCGACGACGCGCGCCGCCACTGAGCTCTCCGGATACTCCATCAGTAGCCAGACGGCTCGCTTGTACCGATTTGTCGGCAGCGGTTTCGCCTGCAAATAAACTCGCTGCCTCATCTGATTATACAACGAATCTGTCATCGTCTGTCATCATCGTCGTCATCATCATCAGCGTATTCGTTTGTTGACAAACTGAGACAATGCAACTCGAATGAAGAAATTTATAACAAATGAAACGAAGTGTGTCCGAGTATGCAGCATAGGAATAGCCACAGTGTAGAGAAGACTCCTTCTCTACACTGTGAGGAATAGCCATGATGTTCGCTGCGGGGTGCACACTCACAGGTGTGGTGTCATTTTGAAGTTTCGCGTATTAAAGAGGGCGAGGCCTGGAGAGAACCTCAAAAAATTTTTTAAGTTCTTTTGTCTGGAAGTGGTACATGTATATTCTAGTGGATTTGTATGCATAATGCGTGTAATAGCACGATGTTGAGCCGGCAAAATGAAAAGTACATTTGCTTAGTATTCGAGCTCCGCGCCTCCTCTGGCTACGCATTGTATGAAGAGTTGCGAACAGTCACAATAGGCCTGAACGAGAGAAACAAGACTGGAGCGTTTTGTCCGAGCAGTAACAATGAGTTGATGAGTAACCACGGAGCGAAGACGACATGTATTTAGAATATTATTAATAGGAGCCCTTGTATCTGTGTTAATTTTGTTTGCTTGTTTGCATGTTATTACTATTGTACCTCTGGTACGAATAAAGATAATAATAATAATAATAATAATAATAATAATAAACAGCATTCGTACAACAAAATCAGCTCTGCAATTGGAACGGAACAGAAGTAATAATGACATAATGACTGTTGCGTGAATATAAATAAACATGCCTGTCTATACAGAAAAGGGACTGTCTATACGTATTCTTGTATTATAAACCGTATTATACAATCTACATATATGTATATGTTTTATGTTTTTCCTTTGTTTTATGCTTTTTTACCAAGAAGTTTAGTGTTGCATTTAATGTTGCATGTGTAATGTACTTAATGTACTGTAATTGATTTACGGTAACTGTGTGCCATTTTCTGTGCTCCTTGATGGCGTTTGACTGTCAAGAAATAAAAGGATTACTTACTTACTTACTCATATTTGTCTTCTATCAGCTGATGACGGAGTTATGATAAGTTGTCTCCATGTGGTCCTGAATCATTCCATGTCCATCGTATCTGCCGATGGATTAGGCCTCTGGGTCAAATGGATCACCATACGCTTGGATCGGTAACATGACGGGAGTTTTTGAATTGTGATTCAGTAACCTACATATCGTCATTATATTGGTGAGCTCACTTGGGTCACAAGCTTGATGAGACCACATGTTTGTTGTCAACGAGTTCAGTGTAATGAGTCATGTATCACTGAGAGGTGTGTCCGCGATCGAGAGTTGTGAATTTGTGAAGTTGGAGCCCGGCGCTGTATACGTGAGCAGTTAGCACAAATGGCGCGTCAGCAGTCCTTTTCATAGAGTGGCGGTCAAACACACATGACGTAGTTTCCACGAGGAATCCAAAAACAATATCTAAACAGTGGACGTTATTGTTGCGTTTATGTCTTGATGGCAATTACGGAAAGCATTAACGATTTGCAATGCGCGAAAATCCACAAAGCCGACAAGACAGCGGCGGAGAACAGATGCGTGTCATGTGCGATTTTGACCTACCTGGAGTGGGCGGATTACGTCCGCGTGGACATTACGCACATGTTGAATTATATCTGGATTCATACGAATTAATAATTAAACGGATATACACAATATACACCTGTTCCTTGACGAAACCTTCGTCGATATGATACTTTTCGATGACGTCTTCGCCGAGTTCATAGAAGCGAATTTCATCGGTGAAGACGTCCAGCGGTACAGTGAGCGGCCGGCGAAGTCGCCCTGAGCTCTGATAGTAGTGTAGTATCGCGTCGAAACTCGGTCGGTTACGGTCGAAGAAGTACTCGTTTCGTACGGGGTCATAATATCGGTCGAGACGAGCGCTATCGCCGAGCAGTGTGTTCGGGAAGCGCGCCAGCGTTCGCCGGTGCGTCTCGAAGCGCAGACCGCTGATGTTGAACACGACTTTCTCGTGCGTTCGTCGCCGCCGCGGTTTGTAGACCGACCCCGACGTCATCGACGCATCCTCGTCGGCCTCGTCGATCGTACGACGGGCCGAGTGCTCGACGTCGTCGGCGGTGAAGCTGCTGTCCCGCGCGCCGGAGTCCACCGATGAGATCTGACATTCGCCAGGACGCGTAGCCGATCTGTTTACACATCGCATCATTTACGTCGCGAGTTAAATTCAACGCTTCTGCTGCACGCACATAACGAAACAGGAAATGCGTATGTAACATATCGAAGTGACAGGTTCAGATCTGAACAGTTTCCACGTGCCCAAAGCTGAGCATGTCGTAATACAGAAAAATGCGCCCGATACTTCATCCACCGAACCTGCGGAAGTTCGGATTATGGGTGTACATAGGACATTTCTTTGGACTATTATTCTTTTCCGGAAATTCCCCGTCGGACAGTGCCCCTGAACATTTCCCTCTCATATTTTGACACTTACCCATTCCGCTCGCACCTGCGTGCGTTATATGGACGGCAGATTTATAGTGTTGTTTGATGTCTTCGCAGCTATTTTCTCCCACGGCGATTACTTGATATGGCGTTCTATAATTCATCTTTATTCGCCAAGAAAACAGCACATATATGAGAATGAAATTTACGAAAGCAAACACAGATACACGCATACGAACAAGCACACATGCACCAATATAGTACCATTCTCTAGTTTTGTTGAAACTATCATCATTATTATGCCAAAAGAAAATATACTGCAGAACATACAAATCACGACACACAACCTACACACATTACTGGTAAAAACTATAGAAATGGATATAATAAAAGTTTGCCGAAAGTCTGTTCGCTGCACAGAATTCTCAGAATAATGCATCAGAAGCTAAAATAATGTTATAACAGTTCTGTGTACGCCTACCGCTAAGACGTAGGCTATACGGTGTATATCGGCGTTACAGAATGTTAGCTTGGCCACTTAATAACTACCACTACCGAGAAGTTGCAAAGGTTAACCTGGCATATTACAGGCTGACCATCTGTTTTATGTTGAAGCAAGGCACACTATACTTGACCGTTACAACAATTTGACGTTCGTGTAAATTTCTGGACAACTTATTTCGTCAATTCAACGACATCGAGCACGTGCAACACGGAGATACTAGTGATGCTTCGATATATCGAAAATAACGATGTGTCGTTTCGATATCCATATATCGAATCGTGACTTATCGGCCACCTCAACATCGATTTTACGATATATCGTCACGCTTGATGTGTTGGAGGGTCACTTTTATATTCCTAGTTAGTAATACCGGTAACAAAGAATTTAGTTGGGGTCAGATCCATAAATCGATTCAGTTCCGGTATCTCACGATTTAATATGCATCATACTTTGCAAATACTTAGTGGTGTTGCTGCAGTTGTTTAGGCCCAGTTCTTTTTGTGTTGTATATCAATAGCATCACCACGGTGTTACCTAACAGTGTTACATGTCTGTTGTTCGCAGATGACGTCAAGATATACACAGTAATAAAATCGGACATTGATAATGTAAACCTGCAAATTGCCCTTGACAGAATAACGGATTG
>Ga0049105_1001154_pt1 | contig 11154 bp, 7 predicted proteins | sample WorMetvaBAHAMAS1_FD_61260 | JGI IMG/M metagenome (GOLD analysis project Ga0049105, IMG submission 61260) | Worm MetaG Olavius vacuus BAHAMAS.1 | ecosystem: Host-associated > Annelida > Digestive system > Unclassified | place: Germany: Marburg | collected 2013-04-09 | reverse complement strand
TATGATGAATGATACTGTGTTAATTTTCGATATTTCTGACAAAATTTTTTAGCATAATCGACGGGAGATTAAAATTGTAATATTATAGTACTAGCAGAAGTTACATTTATAGATGTGGCATTACGAAACGAGAATTCACAACCAGAAGCGCCGCATTCGCGGTAAACAAATATACTGACTTGATCCTGTTCACCCTCGAGATATTTATAGCCATTTAGTCTCGTGACGCTTATGTGATCGGTTTTGTTTCCGGACAGAGAGCAGCGTGCATATTGCATACGGCATATATACACAGTGTCAGCCCGCTTAACGACGCGTTGGACACTACGTACTGTACGTGCTTGGCTGTTTGTCTCGCACGTCGTCGACAGCGCCAGCATCAGCAGCGGCGGCAGCAACAACATCGCGATGCTAAAATGACTGAAGAAGGCACGTCGTACGTCTAACTCATCGCCCTCTGCATCACCACCGCCGTCTTCGCAGCCGCGAGCGTTGTTATAGCCCGACCATAAAACGAACTATGCGCCATTTCCAATTATCAGACCGTGGGCATCCGCTAGTTGAGACGACTTTATAGTTCCTCTCTCACCCAGACGGCTAATACGATAGCACTTCAGAGAAACCGCATAACGCTCGGTTATTTAGCAATGTTCTTACTCGTAAGATGATATTAAGATGTGCTGTTTTTGGAGACCTTTAAAAGCGATGCCGACGTACGATCTAATAACTACGGCATTGTGAAAAATATGGAATTAGTAAATAATTAACTAGTAGAAAGTCATGTAGAGTCACCGTGTCCTTGAACGTCAGTCTAATTCGTTGAAGGTCAACTTGGAAAATAAAAAAGTATATATAATAGTACATATAAATAATGTATGCATTTGTCAGGTAATATTTGACCAATTTTGGTGGCATATTATCAGTTACAATATTTCTAGATAATATACAGCATCGCGCGATTTCTCTGCAGCGAATGACTAGTGAACGCAAGAACGTCGAAATGGCATTTAGGCACTTACGTTATTGGAAAGCGCGTAGTGGACTTCCTATTAGTGTTAATTGAACTATTTTTCGCTAGGTGTTACGGGAGATGCGCTACGGGCAAAAATAGATCGAAAGTCGGCGATTTCGCTCCAACTCTGTCAGTTTGACGCAAAATTTCAGGTAGAAGGGGACGCCCCCACCAATCATTTTTGCACCGATAGTTAGGCCAATGAATGCCTTACAACTTTGTCGCTGACAGTTTTTACACAATGAAATTTGTAGCGAACTTTGTTCAAGCGAAGTGTGACTTTACACCGAAAACGGCCATTTTGCGTTTTTGGGCCCCCATGGGGGGACTTAGGGGCAACGTACGATGATCATCAGGCTCATTGCAAAGCGCGTAGTGGACTTCCTATTAGTGGTAATTGAACTTTTTTCGCTAAGTGTTACGGCTGAGGCGCTACAACGAATATCTGTTCAAAATCGGCCATTTCGCTCCAACGGGGACCGGTTGACCCAAAATTTCACGTAAAAGGGGTCGTCTCCTGCCAACCATTCTTTTTCTCAGAAAATTAGGCTAAATCTTTAGTATCGTATAAAAATTTGGACAGTTCTTTCTTCCGTTTTGTCTCATGCACGCGTTTGACAGACATACATACAGACAGACAGACAGACAGACAGAATTCTCATCGCTAGACCGCGTCTGCATTCCATGCAGCGCGGTAAAAAGCCTTAATTTAATAGTGTTTGTATTGCTGCTCCTTGGAATAGCGACAATTTGATGGTCGCTAGCAAGATGTTCTACACGTGTTTTCAGTTTCGGTTAGACGGTTGTATATCACAGGACTAATGTGCGGAAGTGGACCCACGGACCGCTTGGGCACTCTTTGCAGATTAGTTCTAATCTACTGAGACAGCGACGCACGACGTGTGACTGAGATCTCGGAGCAACCGATCTTGAACCACGGTCCGCGCAGCTGCAAGTGGCCCCATTCGGCGGTCACTAGATGCTTTCATCGATGCATCCTCCAGCGACTGTACAGTATTCGGTTCCACTGCAGTGCTGACATGCTCCGACGCTGACAGTCGAATTCAGCGCAACATGGCCTTGTATGACTGTCAGTTTCTCAAGCAGCATCCATGTGTCCAGGTTCTGGGAGCAACGATTTTGCTTGGATATGCTAATAAACACGTCTATTCAGCAGGACAGTAGAATGAAATGAAACTGTGTTGAACGCTTGCGTTCGACCGCTTCTTTTATAAGACATCTGAAGTCTTTTTGTGTCGTCTACAACTAGGAGCACTTAATTTATAGCTGGGGAATGCACCATTGTTCTAATCGTACGGTAGGAGTGCACCACGAACTTCTCTGCATTGTATTGTACTGTACATGTATTTGACTGTAATGACGGAGATTATGGTGGGCCAAAAAAACCGGACCATTGTGAAAGTCTATAACTCCTGTATATGATAACATAGAAAGGCAGTTTATGCACCAATATATTCAACGCATTATCTGAAGTAAGGTCGTTGTTTGGAATTTTATCAGAGTTAAATATTCTTTACACTAGTTTAGTGAAATCATACTACATTCAAAATAACGATTTACCGTTCACATCGAAGCAGTGTAGTTAATGTATCAAAACATTCAGTACTTATCAGGAGTAAGACTGGTGTTTCAAATTTTATTGCAATTAAATATTCTTTGCACAAGTGCAGTGAAATCATACTACGCTAAAACAACAATTCATCGTTTTTGTGCTCCCATGTGCCAGAGTTTATCGAAGCAAAAAAAACTTGAAAACCGGTTAAGGAGTTTTGCAGCAAAAACTAGATCGTCAGAAGACCCGAGACGTTGATTATCTGAAGCGCGTTCGGTTACAGTGGTGGATCCGATCAACCAGGATACAAAAAACGGCCCAAACGCACCAGACCAATTGCTAAAATAAGCGGCCACAGTGATTATGGCAAACAGTACACATGCTGAATTCGTCTCGACCTATAAATGTTGATAATCAGCACTGACTGTAATTTTTGAGAGAATTGTGAACAATAACTAAACAACATCCTTAATTTAATTTGGCCACAACTTTCTTTCGTTTTGTCACAAATTACGCGTTTGGCAGACGGACGGGCGGACAGACAGTTTTCTTGTGACTAGACCGCGTTGCATGCAATACATGTAGCGCGGTAAAAACTGGTAGAAGCCAGCTTAGAATAATGCACAACATCACAGATAAAAAAGTTAATATGATAAAAGCTGGCACACAGCTACACACTGCTCAGCAGTATGATCCACGAAATAGTCCGAGTCCGTGAGCTCAGTCTGACGTGGTGCGACGTGTGGGGTTTTATCATAGCTACAGTTACGTCGGTGTAAGGTTTTGTGCGTGTGAGCTATGTCCGTGTTTTGTGGGGTTACGTCCAGATGGAGTTATGTTCGGAATGCCTGTACTCTTGGCACATTGATACATTCGGTGGACGCAGACCGCACCCGTGGATGTCCTGTCTTATCCGCTTTCAAGGACCCCTGTCACTTAAGGACATATCTAAGTAATACGGATCGTGGCTCTGTTTCTCTGCGATTGCTGACTTTCTTAATTATTCCCGTTGCTTGCAGTAGACCAAGTAGTCCTATATATTAGCAGATAATATAATTATGGGTAGACGAAACTGTCTATTAGCTTTCGAGCGTACGTAATTAGGGCTGTGCGAATCGAGCTTTTTACTGCTTAAGTACTTCTTATCAAGTAACTCCAGTACTCGACTAATACTGGAAGTAGGTAACCTATTAACTATATAGAATGGTTCAAAATAAACATAAACCTGGTTACCCATTTAATGAAGTAGTACAACAACTGTCTGAAATGACTCATATAATGCCAGAAATGCTTCAATAACAGGAATCCTTATCACGTAAGGTTGCAACTTGCTAAATTTACAAATGGACAATGGCTCAATGTTAAATAGGCATGAAAATGACATATTTAATTTATTTCACTTTCGAGTGCTCGAGCTCAAAAATACAGCTCGAGCTTCTTATGCTCCGCTATTCGAGTAGCTACTCGAGTAACTCGAGTACTCGGCACAGTCCTATACGCAATGCATGTCGAATCGTATCGTATCGTATCGTATGTAGTAGACTGGTTGGATGTGGCACGTTGTTAAATAGTCTAAAAGCGAGTCGGCTTCGGCCTCCCGTGGGACAAAAGTGGCGTATGCTCCTACGTTGAATCGAATGCGTGCAGACTAACCACTTAAGCGCAGAGAAAGAGTCAGACTAACGAAGACACTTGACCGAACCAACCAGCATTGACTACAGGCTGTGGTGTATGCCGTCCGCGATCACTGGTCGTCTATTTTCCACATCGCGAGGTCGTCTAGACTCAGTGTGGCAACTGGTTGCTCGACTGAGTAAGAGAACACGGTGAACGCGACTGAAATTCACGCTCGCAGAGATTCACAGAATGTCACATAAACACGGCTGTACGTGACTGACTGCACTGCACAGAGCAAGGTTTAATGTCCCGCCATACACATTATAGGTCATATCGGGGACGGGTTTCTGCAGGTCAAATGACCCAATCAACAGTGTCAAAGCACTGAAGGAAAATAGGTCCTAAGAACTAGGCTTTAATCCCATTAAGTCCACCGCACCGTGCTCACAATAATACAACGAATATGCAGTATGAAACAAAAACACACAAAATACACACAGATAAACACAAATAAATCTACGCACAGTGAAATGGGCCTAGTGTGACAGAACCCAATCCAGAGAACTGTAAGAACTGCTCATCTAAGTGTGCTTATGACTGTGCACAGCTTCAGTACACAATATAACACGGAACAGTTCTGATAATCTTTTACCTCTTACCTCCTGACTGCACTGCAAGTTTTAAAGGCCTTAAATGTTAAAAAATACATTTGAGCTTCAGTTCGTCTTCATTAACTTTTGTACTGCCAGGCTGGCCGGGCTGGAATTGAGGCCTGTCAAATGGGTTTTAAAAACCTAGATTTTAGGGTTTTTAAATTTAAAAACCTAAAAAAAACTTAAACGTCCAAATTAGGTTTATAAAGAAAAACCCGAAAACAAACTCAAAAATCCAGATTTTAGACACATAGTCACAGCAAACAATTAACAATTGTTTTAACACAGATGTTACTTTCAGTCGGTTTCAATCGTCATTCGATTGTTAACTGTCAGCCCTGTACTTTCACAGCGTTTCAGCCACAGACTATGTAAAGTGCCCCTTTAATAACTTCATTAAGCGTCACTTTAATCAGTACTTTGTTAATAATAATAATAATAATAAGTCTACTAATTTTGTTTATAGCTAATTACAGTATGCTATAATCTGCTGATGGCTATAAAAGTGTGAGAGAGAGAGGGTTTAGGCTTACGGGATATTCTTCAAGAATTTCTGGGTCGTATTTTGTGTTCGGCCTTCGTACATCAAAACCTAAAAAAAACCTAAAAACCTTTAAAAATCTTTAAAACCTTTAAAACCAGAAACCTAAAAACTTTTTTTCTAAAAGCTGCGTTTTTTCGGCCCTGCTGGCACTAACCAGTTTTTGATTCTCATTAGCTGCTTGCACCCGCACTATGATTACACCTAAGGGTCAAGCATATGACAGGTGTAAATTGCTTGATTATCGTATAGTGTATCGCGGCCCATCATTGAACACATTAACCGAATTCTGCAATATTTGCGCGTGACGTTGCTGGAAAGTTAGAGGACGCCGCCTTCCTACAACACGATGCGTCAGTGTTTGAGAAATTGGCAACAAATTGGCAAAATTTTTACGGAATATAACCTAAGCGAAAATATTGCAACAAAAGTTTCAGCGGGGGAGGGGTCACTTTTTTGACTTAAAGTATATGGTATACATTTTACATAAAATGTGACACAAACTGTATTTTAAGTATCATTATTTGTCAGAAGCGCCTTCTTAATTATTTAACAAGTCTGAAATGGCAATTTTCCTCTCTGTAGGCTACGTGATGTGACCGATGTCTGACATCATGCAATTCATTTATTTTGGCGGTTTATCGCGACCTGTAGCCATTTCGCAGTGGTCACGGAGGAGAGTACTGTTGCGAATGTCTGGTGATGATACGGTAATTGCCGTGCATTAAGCAGGTGCGACCGACGAAGAGTTTTTTTGCTGGCGTTGTGCGAGAGCGAAATGTGTTTTCTGTGCGCGGTTGATTACGCTTGCATCGTGACCGTAGAGCATTTCCGGCTGACATACGATCAAGATATCTTCACCGAATTTAACGAAGCCGCCAATGAAAACACTGACGGCATAAGCAAGCACAGCTTTCGCCATATAACACTCACTATCTAAGTTATAACTTTTTACTCAGTTTTCGGTTCCAGTACCTTATGAATATGAGATTTAAAAGTATTCAAAGTCGTGCAATTTATACAACATTGTGGTAAATTATTCCGTAACCCTATTTCCACAACACATACTTTCTAATGTCAAGCCTACTTCGTCTTTTGAACAATTTCTTAGAATGGCATCTTCTATTACCTTTATCATATTCAAAAATATATCTGCGTCAATAGCATAGCCTCCATTTGAAAGCTTAAAAACCTCAATCAAATCACCTCTAACTCTACGTGTTTCCAAACTCATCAGCCCTAAGTGTCTGAATCTTTCTTCATAAAAAGTGCAAATTCTCCATACCATTAATCAATTTAGTTGCTCTACGCTGAACACCTTCAAGCAACCTTATATGCTTACTGTAGTGAGGACTCCATACTTGGCAGCAATATTCCATGTGCGGTCTTACCAGACTATTGTACAATAGCAAAACTGTTTCCTTCGATCTGTCAACGATATTTCGCTTTATCATCCCTAGTATTCTGTTGGCTTTACTTACTGCACTACTGGTCTACTGCACTGTTTTCCCATTTGAAATCCTCACTAATGAAAACTCCTAAATCTTTCTCTTCATTCACATGTTCAAGTTTGACTCCATCCATGAAATACTCAGCCTTCATATTATTATATCCAGTATGCATCACTTTGCATTTCTCAACATTAAAAAGCATCTGCCATTCCTTCGACCGTGAAATAAGGTTACGCAAATCAGACTGTAAGTTAGCAATATCTTCATCGGATCTAAGTTTGTTATAAGTCTTGTGTCGTCCGAAAATTTCAAAATTTTACCACCCACAGATTCATCAATATCATTGATATAAATCAAGAACAGGAGTGGGCCCAAAACTAATCCCTGAGGGACGCCACTCAGGACATCTTTCCAATCTGATAACTGCCCAATCAGCACCACTCTCTGCATCTGATAACCAGTTACCAGTCCATTGTAATATTTCTCCATCAATTCTATGTGCTTCCAATTTCATTAGTAATCTTGTCAAATGCTTTTTGAAAATCTAAATATATGACATCTACTACCGGATAATCATAACTTAACGAAAATATGCCGAATTTTTAAGCGTTTGTGTCGCTGACACGTTCGCAATCTCATAATCTTGTCCTGTTGATCCACGCGGTTTGTTGAAGCTACTGAAGTTGGTCATCAGTTTGAACGTCGTACGGCCACATTCGTTTGTATTGCAGCATGCATGTATCTTATATCTGTGTTATACGCGACTGCGTGACTTCGACTTCGCTAATATGATCTCAAAATGGCAACTGCGCTTAATCAACCTTGAACTGTGGCTGCAGTCGACGCAGACTCACAGAAACGGCACGACGGCACCTGACGGAGTAGAAAAGATAAGCTTTCAGCCTCCGTCCGAATGTTTTCAACGAAAGGTTACTCTCCCACAGCTTAGGCGGCGAACTGTTCCACAATGTGAGCCCATAGAATGCAAAACTTCCCTGGTCGATTGATGTCTGTACTTTTGGACAGTGGACACATCAAGCTGACGCGAACCGCAGCCGAGAACGTACGAGGACACTGTGCGCATATCAAGAGTTAACTAATTAGCTAACTAGGTTACACCGTGTTTCATAAAACAAGAAGCTCCGCTACCGCGAAGAGCACAGCGCGTTCGTCGTGCTTAGTTGGTGTACTTTATGACATTTCTAGGCAGAAAATCTGTTGATGGCTAATCAACCACTTTACGTAATTGGCCACGACACCTACCGAATTCGGTGAAATAACGCAAAATATTCGGCCATTACATTGTTCAAGGTTATTCAAGGTCACCGATTTTGGTACCAATCGAAAGCTCATATACGACTTCCTATTAGTGAATAATACTAACTTACCTCCTATCTTGCACCGTTTCCAAGTTATGGCCGATTATTGATAAATTTTCGCTAGCGACAGGGAAATGACTTACTTTAACGCCCTCGCTGGGGGTGATCTCTTGCGAATATCCGGATAAACTTTTCCTCTGCAAAACTAGAATGATTGTGCTACCTGATAGCTGAAGACCTCACGATCGCATGTTCATTCATCTGGACCCTTTGTTATTTCATCATATCGTTGCTTTGACAGCTACAAATTGCATGAAAATTTTCAGAAGTACATAGGAGGACGAGTTGCTTTGCTTGATGTGCATATGGAACTATTCTTTGCTAATATCGTTATAACAAAACGCCTGAAAATTATCATGCGAACAAGCACAAAACAAGATTTATTTTAATGCAGGACATCAGTTTATGTGACAATAAAACTCAGCATTAAGAGCAAGAGTTGTATGACATTCACAACAGATGTTCCAAATGTCCGCCGTTTGCAAGCAACACCTCCTATCTACTTCTGAAAATTTTCATGTAATTCGTAGCTGTCAAAGCAGAGATATGATGAAATAACAAAGGGTCCAGTTTCTTTATGCAACACGGTGTACATGTAGCTAGCTAACTAATAAGTCACTAGATATACGTAGAATTTTTTAGTCACTTACTAGTGGAAGCGTAGTTTAAACAGGAATGTGAGGATTTCATGGATCATTTAACGTAATACAGGCAGGAGGCAGTGGGACATCCTCTCAATGGACGCAAATACCCAGTAATGGTTATCTGTCCACGAATTGTGATATTGTCTAATGTCCATACACTCATCGACAAAAACATTTTAGTGGGTGTTACACTGGTGATTTACAATTTGATATACATGTATCTAATCGTCTTATTGGTATGCTTAGTGACCACGAAGGTAACACATTTAAGACGATTATGACTAAAATGACGTCATCGCAATATTAGGAAATATTAGGTTTGTTACCTTTATTGGGCGCCAAGTTGGTCCCCTCCAATAAAAACAAAAAGCAAAGAGCACAGCGCGTCCGATTTTGGTACTAATCGAAAGCTCATATGCGACTTGCTATTAGTGATTAATACTAACTTCATACTATCTTGCACCGTTTTCAAGTTGTGGCTGATTATTGGTCACATTTTGTTAGCGACAGGGGTGAGCCTCACTTTAACGCCATCGTTAAAAGTGACCGATGCCAGTATCCGGATAAACTTTACCTCTCGAGAAACTAGAATGATTGCCCTACCTGATACTAAATACCGCACGATCGTGTCTTTATTTGCCTGGACAAAACACCGTAACGTGACGGACGGACAAACAGACAGACAGATCTCCCGTAGATATTACAGCGCTGCATTGCGAGCAATGCAGACGCGCTGTACAAATCCGCATATACTTCTGGGTACAGGAAACAAAATATGCGAATGATGATGATGATGATGATGATGATGTGCAATGATTTAATGTGCACTTAAAAGCTGACTAGAAGCCCGCTTAGCGTAGCACACAATGCCAGAGTTGAAACCAACATGCCCGAGAAATACGAAAAACAGCTGGAGTCCATGGAGTAAGTCTGGTGGGTGGAAATGTAGAAAAACTATGGAGGAAAGGATTTGTGGAAAAGATGAGTTTTGAGCCTGGTGTGGAAGAGAGGAGTAATGACGGATGGTGACAGTAATGATGAATAAAAATTACGAACTATGACGTGTATGAGATCAGATAAGAGTGATAAATATTCATGATCAGCAGGCGAAGTTCCTTGGGAAGCTGATTCCAGAGACAGGGTGATGCGTGACGGAGAGAGCGGAGCAAAGAACCACTAGTTTGATGACTATTACAATGAAACACAAAAGTCCGTCTAGAGAGAGGTGGCTTAACTGCCCCGAAGACAACAGACTATAGACGTCGTATCAGACTCGTCGCGTCTGCCCACTTACATTCGCTGGTGGTCGTACTTACCTACGAGTTTCAGCGCAGAAGGCCTACTGATGCTACTGGTCAATTAAGGGCCACAACTGTGCAGCATCCAGTTTCTTTGAACTGCTGCAGTACCTCAGGCAACTGTTCTGTTAATGATGAAGAGTAGTGTTGTCCGATCCGCGAATCGAATCCATACTGTTCGAGCTTTTTATACACGTACGCGATGGTTATTCTGACATACGACATCGTACACATGGTGAGGCTAAAACATTCCCAATAAAAAATGCAATTTCTCGAGAATGATTTAATGTTTTTTATATAAATTTTATGCGATAGTGCTTCATTTTTGTCTGTATTGATCTTATAATTTTTCACCGCGCTGTATTGAATGCAGGGCGGTCTAGTCAGGAGAAAGGCGTCTGTCTGTCCGTCTGACGAACACGTGCATTTTGACAAAGCGGAAGAAAGATCTGTCCAAATTTTTATACCATACGAAAGATCATTTAGCCTAGTTTTCTGATAAAAAGAATGGTTGGTAGGGGTGACCCCTTCTACCTGAAATTTTGCGCCATTCGCTCGTAGCGCCTCAGCCGTAACACCTAGCGAAAAAAGTTCAATTAACACTAATAGGAAGTCCACTACGCGCTTTCCAATGAGACTAAAATGTTCATCGTACGTTGCCCCTAAGCCTCCCCCAAAGGGGGCTCAAAAACGGCCGTTTTCTATCTAAATTCACACTTTGCTTGAAGACAGTCTGCTACAAAGTGTCTTTGTGTGAAAACTCTCATCCAGAAAGTTGTAAGGTATTCATTAGCCTATCTATCCGTGCTAAAATGATTGGTAGGGGACGTCCCCTAGGCTAAAACGTAAATTTACATTAATCCGTTGTCGCGGTAGCCGTGCTGATCAGCGCTTTCAGGAAATTCGACGAATACTCTATTTGCATCGCAATTATTACAATGGAATATGAAATTACTAACAATGTTCATTAACTGAACTAACTGAGG
>Ga0049105_1001153_pt1 | contig 11155 bp, 5 predicted proteins | sample WorMetvaBAHAMAS1_FD_61260 | JGI IMG/M metagenome (GOLD analysis project Ga0049105, IMG submission 61260) | Worm MetaG Olavius vacuus BAHAMAS.1 | ecosystem: Host-associated > Annelida > Digestive system > Unclassified | place: Germany: Marburg | collected 2013-04-09 | reverse complement strand
ATGAACACATTTCGCCCGTAGGCACAGTACAAACAGACAGATAGACAGACAGACAGACAGACAGACAAAGATAACACAGTACCACTACAAGTTAACTGCTTGGGAAGTTCTCTGCTCTTGCTGTTGTATGGTTGCATCTTAAATTCTCGAAATAAATAAATAAATAATGCAAAATTTACATTTAAGGCGACGTCCTCACCAATCATTTTTGCACAGATAGTTAGGCCAATGAATGCGTTACAACATTGTCGCTGACGGTTTTCACACAAAGAAACTTTGTAGCAGACTTTCTTCAAGCGCAGTGCGATTTTACGCAGAAAACGGAAGTTTTGTGTTTTGACCCCCTTTGGGGGTTTAGGGGCAACCTACGATGTTTATGTTAGGCTCATTGGAAAGCACATAGTGGACTTCCTATTAGTATTAATTGAACTTCTTTTTGCTAGGTCTTACGGCTGAAGCGCTACGAGCGAAAATAGATTGAAAATCGGTGTTTTTTGAAAGCGGTGGATCAGTATCTGTCAAATTTTCACGTAGAAAGGGACATCCCCCACCAATCATTTTTGCACGGATAGTTAGGCCATTGAATGCCTTACAACTTTGTCGCTGACAATTTTCACATAAAGAAACTTTGTTGCAGATTTTCTTCAAACAAAGTGTGATGTAGATGGAAAACGGCCGTTTTGCGTTTTTGAGCCCCTTTGGGGGCTTAGAGGCAACGTACGATGTTCATCTTACGCTCATTGGAAAGCGCGTAGTCGACTTCCTATTAGTGTTGATTGAACTTATTTTGCTAGGTGCTACCGCTGAGGCGCTACGAGGGAATATCGAAGGAAAATCGGCGATTTCGTTGCAACGGAGTCCGCTTGACCCAAAATTTCAGGTAGAAGGGGTCACCCCACCAACCATTCTTCTTCTCAGAAAACTAGGCTAAATCATCTTTCGTACGGTATAAAAATCTGGACAGATCTTTCTTCCGTTTTGTCACAATACACGCGTTTGCCAGACAGACAGACAGACAGAGGCCTTTCTCGTCACTACTCCGCGCTGGCATTCCATGCAGCGCGGAGAAAATGGTGTCACAGTTAAATATTTATTGCACAAGTGCAGTAAAACGCTAATACGGTAAAATAACGATTCGCCGTTCATGTGTCGCCCATGTTTTCCCTCATCTTTTTCCGAACCGTAACTGCAACTGGTAGGTCAAAGATCATAGTCAGCAGACGTCACAAGACATGAAATTCATCGACTTTCACACTTTATGAAACGTTGCCTCCACTAAGAAGTTCCATGCAATTTAAAGCTGTTAAGATCAAGCATTGTGCGAAATCAGGAGAGGTCAGCTGGGCCCATCAGAAGTACGTGGGATCCATGCAGACTTGTAGCATCTAAGAACCTTGCTTAGATATTATATTAGTTCTGCTGAACATAAGAATTATATCTGTGGATCATTGTAATTTTGTTTTTTAATTATTCAATTAATCGTGTCTTTGAGGAGTTGATGACCACAAAACAATTTTGTATTTCGCATACTGACTGATATTCTCATAAGATCACCATTTCGCTATTCATTTGGTGGTGCCACAAGTCACAAACAAAATGTTCAATAAGTTTTATGTCTGATATACAGGTTCCCCACGTAATCGTGAATCTTACAGATAAACGCGATCTTGAAATTGCAGATAGAGCTACGTATGACATCGGTCATCGGGATAGTATAATTTCTTGTTTACTTAATGCGTTTGGCTGTAACAAAATTCTGTGAAATTACCGTGCACACAGATAATTCGCAAGTCTGGCGAATAAAGATCTATTTGGCAGTGACAAGCAAGACTTTGTCCGTAGTGACGCTGAGCAGTAAGTGCCAAGAAATCCAATAAGTCGTTCACAAATCGTGGACGTTGTGGCCGCTGTGCGCCGATACAGCAAGGAGCACCAGCTGTCGTTAATGCTGCTGTCTGCGCGACACGCAGTTAACGCTGGCATCGTGTCACGGTCCCTAGTGACCCATACACTCTGAGGTAGCGAGGACAACTGACGAGTTAAGACATCGTTTCCCTGACCCTTCCTCTACGCGTGCTCCAGCAGAGATATGCTGTAACAATCGGTAGCGCTGTTGTCTGTGGTGCCAGCTCACTGTTGACCGGTGCTGATATGCACTGCATGCAAAAGTTAATTTTAACAGCGGCTTCTGGTCAGTAAACTGATAAAGTTTTTAGACCACTCGACGATTATTATTATTAGTATTATTATTATTATTATTATTATTATTATTTATTTCGCTCATCAATATGCAAGTACAAATTAGGCACATGTACATAAGACAATGAGCTGGAACAGCAAGGCTGGATAACCAGCACTAACAACTGTCCATACACGATAGTGGCAATGTCTAATTATGTTACATTGCATCAAAAAGTGCAAAATTTGGCCTCGATTTTCGATCCCATATCGGAAATCTAATGCATGCTGCGGGAGCGCCGATGATTGGCCTATGTACTAAGTCAGACAGTTCGCCTATCTCTCCCATAATTTTTACACGGGGTTAAAAAATGCGAAATTGGCCTCAATTTTTGATCTCCGTCGCCTGAGTTTCGAAAGCAGCAACGTATCTGAAATTTAAAACAAACTCGGGGAGCGCAGATGACGGTTCTATGTCCTCACAAAATTTGATGTAGTTCCCATCTCTGAAAAAAATGAGGCTATGATTTTACCGTCCCTCCGAAAAATGGGCCGGGAAAATGTGTCAAATCTGTCAGCCCGAGCAGTGACTAGACGCCAAGAGTATATAAGGGATTTGGTCTTAGGCTGAACTTTAAATATTGACTCAGCTGCTCCCATAATTTTTACAGGGGATGAATAGTCCGAAATTTGGCCTATATTATCAGCCTTAGTCCTCTTTGAGTCACCCGCGTTCAGAAATGGAGCAATGTGCGTGAATCAGCTCCAGCTCCTGCGCTGGTATAGAGAAAGAAGTACCTTAAACTTATTGAGTAACTGTCAGCGTACATAAATAATACATGTTAAAAATAATGAGACTTTTTCGACGAAGGTCAAGTGGTTTTGACCCATTCCTCAAGAGTCAAGACCAAGAACCAAGACCCCAAATCATAACTTTTCTGTCCTATACGCCGGAATGCACTCAACATCCTAACTTGGTAACACGATCTCTGTTATAACAAACATATTCAGAATACTGTTAACACGCCTTACAAAATAAGATAATCTACCGAACATTTCGCTTGAAACGTGTTGCTTGGCGAATCTGCGGCGAGTGTATTTGTCAGGAAGCACGTTGATGAGTAACGCAGTCAGTAGGCCTACAGCAAACGCTGTCGACGTGTGACAGTTGCAGCGACTGCATTAATGACGCAGCAATGGACCTGTGGGACGGCATGCGGACATAGCAGTCGTGACAGCAGCGTCCTCATTAAGCGACACCGCGACATCGATGTGACAGCGTCGTCGCTGCAGAAGTCAGTTCAGTTCTTGAACAGCAGCAGCAGCAGCAGTATTTGATCATGTTTCGACAGCTTGTCAGCCGATGACGGTAAGGCGTGTCAAGCTGCCAACTGCGCAGTTGCTTTTTTTAAAAAATAATCCCGTGTTAAATTCATGTATTCCAATCTGCAGTGCATTTTCAAGCCGCTATCATTTTCACGATAACATCGACAAATATAGACGGATTGGAATAATCTTCAGTCTTATAATGAAAACCATATATTCCGAATATTTTATAAGTAACATGTATCTAATCTTAAGTGTACCACGCTACCTTCATTAGTGAAACACACAGTGCATCTTATTATTTCATTTTTACCGTGCGACTACATGTAATGCAACGCACGGTATAGCCATGAGAAAGATGTCTGTCTGTCCGTCCGTCTCTCCGTCAAACGCGGGGATTGTGACAAAAGGAAAAAAGTTCTGCTCACATGAAAGGTCATTCATCCTAGTTTTCCGACAAGAAGAACGGTTGGTAGGAAGCAACCCCTTCTACCTGAAATTTTGGGGCAAACTGACACTGTTGGAACGAAATGGCTGATTGTAGCGCCTCAGCAAAAAAGTTCAATTAACACTTGAATAGGAAGTACACTACGCGCTTTCCAGTGAGCCATAAGATGAACACCGTACGTTCCCAATAAGTCCGCCAAAGGGGGCTCAAAAACGCAAAACTGCGGTTTTCCGTGTAAAATTGCAGTTCACTTGAAGAAAGTCTGCTACAAAGTTTCTTTGTGTGAATACTGTCAGCGACAAAGTTGTAAGGAATTCACTGGCGTATCTATCCGTGCAAAAATGTTTCGCGGGAGACGTCCCCTACTACGTGAAAACAGCTCAGCTGTTGCTGAGATGGCCGCGCAATGTTGCACTACTCGAACAGTGAAAAGTTGTAGTGGGTCAGTTTTCGGGACTATTTCTCGATTATCTCTTTGAATATCGCCACAATTGATATATTGCCAAAACTAGATTCTCTGGGCTGCATTTTTATTACCGCGCTGCATGGAATGCAGGGCGGTCTAGTCAGAAGAAAGCTGTTTGTCTGTCTGTCTGTCCGTCCGTCCGTCTGTCAAACGCGTGCATTGGGACAAAACCGAAGAAAAATCTTCCAGATTTTCATACGGTACGAAAGATCATTTAGCATAGTTTTCTGGGAAAAAGAATGGTTGGTGAGGTGAAATTTTGGGTAACCGGCCCCCGTTGGAGCGAAATCGTCGATTTTGAACCGATATTCGATGGTAACGTCTCAGCATAACACCTAGTGAAAAAAAGTTCAATTAATACTAATAGGAAGTCCACTACGCGGTTTTCAATGAGCATAAGATGATCATCGTACGTTGAAAACCGTCAGTGACAAATTGTAACCTTTATTGGCCTAACTATCCGTGGAAAAAATGATTAGTGGGGCGACCCCTTCTACGTGAAATTTTGGGTCAAACTGCCCGCGTTGGAGCGAAATCGCCGATTTTCGATCTATTTTCGCTCGTAGCGCCTCAGCCGTAACACCTAGCGAAAAAAGTTCAATTAACAGTAATAGGAATTAGGAAGTCCACTACGCGCTTTCCAATAAGCCAAAGGTGAACATCGTACGTTGTCCCTAAGCCCCCAAAGGGGGCTCAAAAACGCAGTGTTCAAAATTTGAACAATAAGCTGCGATAACTCCGAAACCGTATACGATATAGGATGTCAGTTAATCACTAATAGGAAGTCGCATACCGGCTTTCGATTGGTACCGACCTCGATGATCTTGAATGACCTTGAACGGCGTAATAGCCCTTATTTTGCGTTTTTTTTCACCGAATTCGATAGCTTTGCAGGCCGCTTATGTCACAGTCGTTGACGATAGACCTACAATGTTCGTAAAATATTGTCTCCCAGTTCCAGTCTTCCACTTTTGGCCAAAATCAATGCACTCTGCAGCGCGGTCTCTGCGAAAGCTGAGCATCTTGTCACGGAGACTATGGGTCTAGCTTCAACCAGTCTCATGTATAGTTGGCTTTACTGACGCATTCAGATAAATAACGCAAAGTAACGGCCATTACACCGTTCAGGGACATTCTAGGCCACTGATTTTGGTATCAGTGGAAAGCCCGTATGCGACTATCTCGCACCGTTTCCAAGTTACTGCTGATTATGGGTCCAGTTTTCGCTGTCGACGTTGGTGCCTCTTTTCAACGCACTCGTTCGGGGTGAACCCCTAAATTCAGGATTGGGAAATTTGTCGTCAAGGAACTAGAAACATCGCTGTATGGTACACTGTAAAGCGTGCATCGGTATCTTGAACTGTTTAGGCGTGACTCACGCGTGTGACAGACAGACAGACGAACGGACGGATGGACAGACGTTATCATAGCAAATGTCGCGCTCAACTATGTTTCGCGGCTAGTAATTACTCAATCCGTCTACATTTGCAGACATTGTCGTAAAAATAAGTGACGCGGTTTTGTCATCGTACTACTTGCATTTTCATTGTATCAGTTTGACTTACTGTGGATTAATAAATTCTTCTTCTCTGGGGTGCAGCTAAAACGTACCGCGCTGAAACACGCAATTTCTCACAAACGTGCCAGTTTAATGAAATTTTATAACTTTTGTGAAATGACGAGAACTGAAACAAAAAGTATGATTTTTGCATCTGGCCAGCCAGTGTGCACTGTGCAGCCAAGAACCTGCGCGTATGAAAACTGCAATTTTTTAGAAACCATTATATTTTTTCACAAAATGTTCATTAATAATCCAACACATATTCTCTCTCATGCATAAAATTTCGTATTCTGATACGACTTGCTTTAAAAATTTATTGTGTTAGCAAAGAGGACATTGTCAACAGTTATCATTCGTAGAAAATTATTTCATAAAAAATATTAAAGAAATTCTTCAATTAAGCCTAAGTTAATGCTTGTTTTGCTTCGTCTAATGTTCGAAAACAATTGGTGTCTTGCAAGCAGTAAAACACATTCGTCCTGGAAACAGAGCGAGTCCTCGACACAGTCGCTAATCGTCAAGCGTGCACTCTACACGCTTTCATCGACCGCTAATAATTTTTGTATTTGAAAACGCACGTTTAAAATTGGGAGGGTTGGGGTCCGAAAACTGACCATTTTCGGGTGGTTTTACGACAACATATAAGCAGGAATATCTTCGGAGTGAAACAAGCTACAGACATATGAAAAAAAGCTTTAAAAAAGTGAACTACGAAGTGTCCCTCAGATGTTCTCAACATGTCAAAATGTGGTGAACTTCAGCCCAGAAACGTTGATATCTCATCTCAGTTTCTGACCCACTGTCACGGACCGCTTAAGCAGAACTCGTAAAATTGACGCACACTTTTCATCCATCCCTTCCTAATTTTTATAGGGGTCAAACTACATCCAGCGCTTCGCCGATTCCAACCTACCGTCGTCTCCGGTCGTCGTCATCCTCGTCAGCTAGTGATCCGACGTACACGGCTGTTCACTATTGGCGATCGTGCGTTTCCGGTGGCTGGAAGCCGCCTCTGGGACAGTCTGCCGCCCGACGTCACCTCAGCTCCAACGCTGACTGTTTTCCGAACCGCCTCAAAACTTCTGTTTTCCAGAACTGTTTTCGGTTTCTAGTTCTGTACACCGTGTAGGCCTATAGTAGTTAAGCCACTCTAAATAACACAAATGTAATGTAATAATGTAAAAAGGTGCGTAATTTGGCCCCGATGTTCGACCCCAGTCGCCTTTGCAGCGCCATGGTTTCGAAACGGAACAACGTAAGACATGAACCGAACGCGCCGGTGATTGAGCTACTATATCAGCCATTTCGCCCATTCCTCCCCAATATTTATAGGGGTCACAAAGTGCGAAATTTGGCTTTACTTTCGTTCCCATGGTCACCTTAGTTTCGAATGGAGCAACTTCTCTAAAATCTAAAAAAATGCGTTAGAGGCGCCAATATTAGGCCTATCTCCTCCCCAAATTTGCTATATATCGCTGCCCAACTCCGCGAAGTAGGCGTTATAAAATCTCACCTCCCCTCTCTGAAAAACGGACCGAAAATGTGTTGAATCTCGTACCTTGGCACCAGAAGTATATCAGAGGTTGGGTTAGGCTAAACTTAAAACCTTGACTCTGTCATTTCGCCTATTCCTTTCCTATTTTGCAGGGGGGGGGGGGTTGGCCTTAATTTTCAACCTCAGTAGACTCTTAAGGCGTCCCGATTTCGAAACGAAGCAATGTGCCTGAAATCTAAATGTGCTTTGGCATTTGGTAGCGTCAATGAGCGGCCTAGCTCCTCTACAAATGGGATTTATATCGCTCCCACAACTCTGAGAAATACGCATTAGAAAATTGCCTGTGATGTCCGATTGTGTTTAAATTTGATATGCTGGTACAATATGGGCCCTTAGAGGCGACAGAATTGTAGAAATCCACTTCCGGTCAAATCCAAGACGGCAGACTGTCCCCAAATTTGGACATATTTAAATCGCAATAACTCGGCCACGCATTGCTCGATTGCGTTGAAATTTAGTGTTTGATGGGTGCATTCATTGTGGTGTCGCGGCGGTTGCGGAATTGTTGAATGTGTAGGCTTGTGCTTTACGGGCCTCATAATTAAAGTTCAGAACGACCTGCGCGTGTCGCCGGTCTCAAGTTGCAATGCATCACAGTTGCCATATTTTGTAGTTTATTTTTTACCGGACTTGTAACCTCTCAGACTCCGGAACGCCCCTCCCCGTCAAAGTGTATCAGAGATTGGGTCCAAGGGCAAGTGCGAGCTGGTTTTTGTAACCAGTGCTACGTTGTGTTATAATGAGGTATAAATCTCTCAGAAAAGAATGGCACCTTCTCATGTTACGTAAGGTGACGTTACCCCAATTTCGGTCTTCGCCATTTTTGGCTTTTCATCACATCACTGGTGTTGGCAGCCAGTACAATTTTCACTGTTCCCGTGAAATTCTCTTCGATCCTCCACAGAAGATAGGAGTATTCTGAGGACCAGTCATTCCACCTACAGCTGAAGTCGCCCAATTAGGCCAGAACGCCATTCCAGATGAATATCATCCTACCAATCCTACTCCAAAAGATGTATCCAAAAGTCTTCAGCTTGTTGATTTTGTTCCACAACCAACAAGTTGAAGATGGGCAAGGCTGCCTGAATAGGCTCTATTTGTTGTGTACGCCAAAAACTAATGAATTATCCATCTTCGTTTTTTTTGTTGCCACTTTGCTTTTTCAGCTTTATGAATTCATCTGAGAGCGTGAAAAATTGAAGACAACCATCGTAATGCGCAAGGAAATCATACTCTCTCTGTACAGTGATTAGGCCTACTTTAACAGTGTACCATATAACACTTGCAGTCTTCACTGCCAACTGTTTGTGGATTGTACCAGTAACGAAATGTAATGACACAGAGTGTCATGAAGTTTCTGTGAAACATGAGTTTCTTGTTCAGTGGCAGTGAGTGACGCAGCGACGGACAGATGGTATAACATGCACCAAGACGCGTGTGTAGTGTTTAGAATATGTTCTCCCGTGCGTGTTCCTCGCCATCCATCTACTGCCGTACGACGATCGACGAACGATAACGACACTGACCAGCAGAACGGAACCGGAAGTAGTCTGATCACACGTCGCCTGTGCCAGTGACAACCGTAATTACAACGCAGCAGCTGATCATCACGCACAGTGCGAGTATTAGGCCGCCACACACCCACACAGGATGGCACCACAGCTGTGTTTAATCAGGGAAAGCACATACATACACACTTGTCGTTACTGACTGCTTGCGGTTGTCGGTGAACGAAGCCGACAAAATTAATCAGGCACTAACGTCAAGACTAACAGAGAAGTATCGTTACTCAAGCTCAAGGCTATAGTTTTAATTGTGTCTGCATTTGCCACGCAGAAGCAGTAACATGGACGTTTTCTCTCGCTTCTCCTCGTCTGTGGAAACAAGCCGATCGAAGTGATACTTTGACGCATTGCTCAGCACTACGCGATCGATCACTTTCTTCGGTAATCTGGCGTATAGAAATAGATCACAACATTATAACCCGTCGAAACGAATTGGCCTAATTTCGCAGCGCACTGGCATACTCGCAGTGCGTGTGTGTGTGTCTGATAATCAGCTGCTACGTTGTAGTTACAGTTGTCATTACACTGGCGACACATGATCAAACTACTCTTTTCTGCTGGTGTCGCTGTCGTTTGTCATTCAGTAGTAGATTTAGCTTTTAGCTTTATTGTCTTTCAATAGGGCTACTTCTATCAGTTTAAATGAGCATAACAGTTATAAGTAGAAAAGGTGGCAACTGCAATTGCAACGCGTTGCAACTTCAAGGCCGCCTGACATCGTGGCGTTGTTCTGGGCTTTCATTACGATGCGACGCCTATAAAGCATCAGCACTTTCGCAAACTACTTTAGATTCGGCGTTCCTGATTTCCTCTCAGGAGATTTGCCGACATCCACTAGTATTTTGGCCATATTTCTACTTCGCATGCGCAGAAGCTGCTCTTTCCGAGTTACCGCACTGGCATAATTTTCACCAAGTTTGAACTCGGTCAACGTATACATTCCTGGCTGCCTACTGCTACGTATGATAATCTTTGTTTGGCAAATATTGGTCATTTTTGACGAAATACACCAAAATCACACTTAGTCTAAATGTAAACTATGCACGGCAGCGCGGCTGATCACACATAACTCGCCATACTTTGAGTTCCTGTTAAAACTGAAAGTTATTTCTGAGTCATCTCAATGTTACATGTTATGCTCAAAGTAATAGAGGTAGGTTTAATTACTGGAGCATGATCGCTACTAATACTTGCGATTTTCGCATCATCTGCAAATGCCGCAATCAAAAGACTTTAGCTATGAGTCATTGAACGTTTAATAAACGTTTAATGTGTGAAACTAACCATAACGCATAAATTTATCACTTTTTTGCCGCCCAACGTAGTAAAGTGCTGCATTTGCTCTCAGAATGTTTGTCCGTCTGTTTATCTGTCCTTCATGTCTGTCTGTCGCATTTGTGAGTCACGTCTAAACGGTTCAGGACGTGAAGCTATATAAATGGTTTATCAATTAAGTCGACTTTGAGAGCCATTTTTGACGTTTCTGCATTCGTTATTTACACAACTGTTTGTCTGTTTGTCTGTCTCTTAACAACTTCACATAAAAACTACTCATCGGATCTTAGTAGAAAATTTTACTCAAGATGCATCTTTGGTGAATGAAGATACCGTTAAATTTTGGAAGTGATCCACGTGTAGATTACGATGATCCGAAAAGTGAAAAACTTCAACAGTAGAATATCTCCGCCGCTCTGTTTATTGTTTACCATTTCATCAGCCACACCCCAATGCCGTCATGGCCTGCAGCGGTCTTGAGCTATTCACAGCTGATGACGTCACTTTCATCACTACTATAAATGTAAAAAAAACAAAGTTTATAAAAACGGTTATAGGCGACGTAGTTGCACATCTAAAACCGCAAAAATTCACCGTTTCGTCAGATTTGTAATGTACTGTTTCATCACTACACTGCCGGCGGGAGCAGTTCGCCCTGAGTTTCACACCTGTGCCTGCAAGTTGGACCTACCACGCAAGACGAGCTCTCAAGTCACAACGGCCCGCCTAGCCCAAGCCAATGGTGCGGGCCAGCCTAGCTATGGTACCGTCATTGAATTTT
>Ga0049105_1001152_pt1 | contig 11156 bp, 4 predicted proteins | sample WorMetvaBAHAMAS1_FD_61260 | JGI IMG/M metagenome (GOLD analysis project Ga0049105, IMG submission 61260) | Worm MetaG Olavius vacuus BAHAMAS.1 | ecosystem: Host-associated > Annelida > Digestive system > Unclassified | place: Germany: Marburg | collected 2013-04-09 | reverse complement strand
CTAAGCTTAACCCAAACTCTACTCACCCTACAGGGGCGTTATTTCACTAGAACGTTAGGGGAGGCAAGGCCATTGGCATCATTTTGACCAAAAGTGGAGGTACATTATCACTCTCTCCCTCCTGTCCATCTTCCTTCCATTGCCCGTCCCTTCCTTTTCCATTTCCCTCTTTCTTTTCCTCTTCCATGCAACTCATATCCAGCTAGTCTTTGGGAGTGCTGTGAGCTCTCCCAGTGGGGCCTCGGGTGAATATTCTGAATTTGGCATCTAGTGAGAGCGATTTTTGTGATAAACTTTGCCTGTGATATTCAGAGTGTATGACATAGGCAGAACAACATTCACACAACTTACCATGTGCAAATTTCAGAGACAGTTTTACTGTTGTTTTATTTAAATTTTACACGTAATCTTACGTGTAATTTTATATGTAATCTTTAAATTTGCCACCACTACTCAACGTTGCACAATAGACATGCCTAGCTTGAAGAAGAGAAAGACAGACAAACATACACAGCTTCAGCGTATGCTATATAACTTTAATGCAGACCAGTGATGTACAGACTGCGGACGTATCACCTGCGGATGCAGCTTAGCGGAATTTTTAGGATCTGCGGATTGACCGCAGAGCTATTGCACACAAGAAGCTGCAGATGTAGACTGGCGCAAATTCTATTCGTTCAATTCCTTGGCGAGAATTTTATTTTTTTATAACTGCTAAGAAACATTACAAAGGTATGATTAATTTAGACGTTGTCGTAGCAAGATGTGCCATTATTTCAGAATCAGTGGACGGATGCGGATTCAAAATTTCAGTATGTACACATCCCTGACGCAGACAGAATGGATGAAGTAGCTCAACATATGACATCATAGCAGCGCATCAGGTCATTATCGTGACCGTGACTAACTGAAATCAAGCATACGGCACACTGACAGACTGACACCCTGCAGTGAAAGGCAGGAGGATAACTCGTTAATTGCACCGAGTCCTAGTCACTTTTACTTTGTTACTGGTCATATCCCAGGGATCACACACCTGACACATCAGCAGGTTACAGGCTTCAATCACTGTATGGCCTTCCTATATGTGCGTGCGCACCAACTGCCATGTTTGGAGTGGGTGCAAAGGACGAGTGAATCTCTCCCCCCCCTGCAGAATTGGAGGAAATTTAGACAAAAAATGGATAACTTTTGATTTAAAAATTTACATCCAATTACATACATTTTAGCGCACTCTGCTTGCAAAAAAGGCTTTTACACCTATCCCACCCTGTTTCTAATGTCTCACTCTGTGTTTGACCCAACGTACCTTCCTGCCTCCACCCCCACCCCCGCAAATGACGCCCGTCATCCTACCGACCCTAAATCGAATTCCTTACCTTAAGCACCATGACTCTTATACTATAGGGTCAGAGTTAGTACAGAGACCGCTGTTCTAAATAAATGCCGCCTTCGCCCCGCCATAGCAGAGACAACTAAAATCGTACCGCACACTCTGCGCACTACGACCCTAACCCAACTAGCTTAGCTGCTTCTTGTGAGCAGCGTTATCCTAAACTCCAGGCATGGTCACTGTCACCCAGTATTAGCTTTTTAATCAACGACGAATTAGGTGCTCAATATCAGAAGAATTTAATCATAACCTTAATTCTGTCAATCAGCAACAACACAACTTAAACAACCTTCACCTTCGTTACGTCACGTACAACGAAAAATATTTAATCAAAATCAATCTATAATTCATGAACACAACGTAACGCGTTCACAACTGCAGGCTTAACTTGCGGTTCACGTTCACGTTCGCTATAATCGCCCGTCCGTCTGCCGTCTGTCTGTCTGTCGTCTGTTTTATTTTTGTTTCAACAGTTTGTAGCATACAGACAGTACATAAGAAATTAACATACACACAAAACACAATACAAAAGATATACTACAGGTGATTAAAGGGTGGTAGCCCCCACTTACATATATGATATAACTCCTAAAAAGATGGAAAATAGACAGTTGCAATTAGCCAAACAGAATGTTTTAGATACTGCGATAAGTCAGTTCGTCTCAGTTAGCTAAACACCGAATTCGGTAGCTTCCGGGAGACGGATTACGTAAAAGTAGTTGAAGCTACATCAATACTTCCTGCATCGGAAATTTAGGCCAAATAATCTAGTTTTTAACGATATATCAATTATGGCGATATTAGCAGAGAATTATCCCAGCGAGAGCGTTAAAGTGAGGCACACCCCTCTCGCTAGCGAAAATGTGACCAACAATCAGCCATAACTTGGAAACAGTGCAAGATAGGAGAAAGTTAGTAGGCCTATTAATCACTAATAGGAAGTCGTATATGAGCTTTCGATTGGTACCAAAATCGGGGACCTTGAATGACCTTGAACGCTCTGCGACCTCCCGCTCTGCGCTACGCTCCCGCAGCACCCGCTCTATGATTTTCTGCCACGCCCGCTCCAAGCTCCGCTCAGCTCCCTCCACCCGAATTTTGGCTTGCATCGCTCCGTTTTTCCCTCCGCTCACTCAGTCACGCTGCGCGTGCACCTGCTCTGTTAGCCATCAACAGATTTTCTCCCGAGAAATGTCATGAAGTACACCAATTATGCACTACGGACGCGCTGTGCTCTTTGCGGTAGCGGAGCTTCTTGTTCATGTTGATGTTGCTTGTGATGTGAATTGTGAGTTGTGAACCATTAAATGACTAAATGCGACTGACGTTTGTGAAATGGTTTACTTACTTACTTATATTTTGACACGTGCCAGTGCATTTTACTCACTTCCGCAAGAAAGCGAAAGTTGGAATTTCCAGGTGGTTTTGCGAAAATGAGCATTCCTGCTTCTGCATGTATTTGTGACGTTTCGTGACGCCGCAGTTACGTCGAAATATCTCTGCTACACTGCTTGCATGAGTATTTCGCTCTTTTATACCCTGCTGGTGAGTGTGCGCGTTTGTTGCTTTGGGATGTAAAGCGCGGTATGCGTTACGATTACGAATATTATTTATGGGTCTTGTTCTATGCCGAAGCTCAAATTCTTTCATCGACTACAGCTCCGAAATCCTAGCTTTCTGCCCAGTGGCAGAGAAGGACTAATCGGGTTTAAGCCACAATAGTATCGGTAGACCTCTCAACAAAACAAATCTTTTTCGGTATAAAATTAATTTTAACAAGATTGTCTTCTAATCAGGCCGACCTCTCGCGAATGCGTGCATGTAGTTACGCGTGGTCACTTCCGGTCATGTGAGGAAGATGGTTGTCACACCATTCGATCCGCTGTATAGCGGAAATTCCTTCTGTATACCACACGGTGGTGCCAACCGGTTCAAAGAGGCTAACTGCGAGTGGCGCCATGTGGCGATGACATGTGAAATTAACAAAACTGCCTTTTAAGATATATGCAAGGCTGACCACACAGACAGACAGTCAGGCAGGACAAATATCATATACAACACTGCCTCGTGGGTGGTCAGTGAAGTCTGTCAACGTACAATGTGAGTCGATCGACTCACTCGAAACTTTTTTTGTGATGTTTATAACACTCATGACGAACCTGTGTAATTGAAAATTGCTCAGTTATTGCCCAACCATATCCTTACTGCCATATCCTGCCAATTATGGTTCATTTTTCTCTGAAAATATCTCTGCGGTGTATCACTAGTGAGACCCTAAACTTTAACCATTCAATTCAGTTTATTATGAAGTAGACTAACTTTTTCATAAAACATTGTATCATATGACATTGAACTAAATATAACTGCCAGTATCAATTACACAAATTGTACGATTTTATGTTCAAAATGTGCATCACTGCCTGACACACATGCCTGCAGTCACTGCAGTCATCGAAAGACTTCTGTATTTCGATGGCTTTCTGTCGTAAGGCAGACCAGATCAGCTGCACACTTAGTATTTTTGGCTTTGGCGCTAATTATACTAAAAATCATAAAGATATCTCTTTCCAAATATTCAACACTTTATGGTGAAGAAAAGATGTCATTTCTGTTAAGCTAGTATTCTGCAGTGCACTTCCTTTTTTGCAACTCGAAACTTGAAATGGTAAAAACATAAGCACTCGTTGTACTATTAACACTGTTTTAATAAACATTAAGATAAATTTATCAAAATTGGTAAATACGTGTGGACACAAGTTGCCAACAATGGGCAAATTTCATGGAAATAGACTCAGCCTATTGAAAATTTGCAAAATGTTTGATGGAGCTACTTTTTCAAGTTTTTTGACTCATACTGTAAAACAGTAGTCACCAAGTCAGCCCTCGTAGTTATTTTGTGCAGGAATGGCCACTGTTTTGGACAGTATATTATGTGCTGAAATTCTCAGGTGACATCAAATAGAGGTATGGTATAACAACTCTGTGTTACAGGTATCAGTATTTCCACAGTTACCTATAGGAAATCATTATGATCTGTTGAATACTATCACTATCTGTGACCTTGCAGTGACAGTCAAAGAGCTATCTCACTTTTCTAAATACATTAAAATGCTTATAATAATAATAATGCCCATACAACCAAGCGGAATCAATGTACAGAATGCAGTTTTAGCAGACTTATTATCTCCAGTGATAGCATAATGTTGATAATACTACTGTTACAGAGGTTTCTGTTTAAAAACTGATGATAATTAGCCTAATGCTGCTAATTTGCATCTGTTTAGCATTGTACAAAGCATTTATCTGCATAATAATTTATTCACCACAAAGGCTGACAAGGTATAAACACAAAAAGGCATGCGTACCCACACACATCTACTGTTAAAACCGTGTAAAATTGTGTACTGACAATGAACCAGGATAAGGCCAGGATATGCTTGAGAAGACAGCTAGCCTTCTTTCTGACAACTAATGACATTTTTGTTCTTATGAAGACATACAGCAGGTATGTTTTGCAGATGTGCAACATGGCTAATGAATAAAGAAAATGAAATGGGACCACCCGTAAGAGAGTGATTCGACACACGATAGGTGTAAAACTGTTGTATCATTGTACGATCACCTAACATAAACTGTCTGCATGTTTTTAGTGAACTGCACTATGGAACAGCAGCAAAAGTTACCATCTTCCGGTTCATGGATCAAAGGCATTGTCATTGACATTAAAAGAGAATACCAGTATGGCTTCATTCGGGCACAAACGGAACTACCAGCATCCTATACTAACAGAGACGTCCATTTTATGCTACAAAAGGTTAGCTGGGACGTTCAAGTAAATGAAAATGTTGAATTTCAGCTTGATAAAAGAAAGCATGATAAGCCATCAGCTTTTGCTATCAGACCGGTAGAATCTCACAGCATTGCACCAGCACCTAGTAAACAGTATCCAACAATACCACAAACATCGAGTCTTTCTAGATATGAATGTGAAACAGCAGATGGTAATAATGTGACTACAGCCATGCAGCCAGTTCTGAGCAAACGTGCAAGATCTGGCGTCCGTAACAACACAGACTCTCACAGCTGTTCTTCGTTTCAGTTGGAGTTCACACCAAAACGTCAAGCACTATATGAAGAACGCCGACAAGGAAAAGTTGCAAAGGTCCAGGACAAATATGGCTTTATTCGTAGTGATACAATAACGCCTAGCCTGGCAGCACATGGTGCAGATCTGTACTTCTCTGTAGGGTCATCACACACAGGACATTTCAGACTGGTTCAAGGTGATCAAGTTAGCTTCTACGTGCAACGTGTGCGTGAGAGTTCTCAGCTGCAAGCTGGTAATGTTCGTTTGGTAAAATGCTGTGATCGCCCTGTAGAAATAATTGAAGACTACATCAAGTCTCTTTTGGACAAGGTTGCACACAGTGATGTCGTTGAGTCTCGTGAACACGTGATTGTAGCCACCACTTGTTTGCCCGTCTGGGAATGCATTGGCCGCATCTCCAACATTACCGGCACCGATAATGGTCTAAGGATGCTTGTTGAACTCCTAATTCAGTTGAATGAGAAAGAGTTTCTGAAGGAGAATGCAGCTGTACTCCTCGAAACACTGCACAAGACTCCACTTTTTGTGCCAAGTGGCGGCCGACTTTCTTGCTACATGAACGACTTGGTGACACGTGGTTTAACCGATGAACTTTCGAAAGTGCATCATCTCATAGTACTAATGGCACAAAGAGTTCCAAAGTGTGGACGTCAGATAACTGACTTTGTCAAGCCGTTGATTTCAAACGAGAAAGGTTCCTGCGAGAAACTGCTGTACCAGCTTCTGAGACAGTTTACCAAAGGTTCGGCTGGAGCAATTGAGAATATGCAGTGGAACGAGTTGCCACTTGTACCATCTGTTGACGAACTGGTATCTGGCAAGCTGGAGTCATACAGCAGTCTTCAGCGTGTCATCCAGAAAGGTGCTTACCCTTCCACAGAATCTTATATAGACACCTATTTTCGTCTGCTGCGCGTAGACTGTTTCTCTGCAATGGCAAAAGGAGTTACGGATCTTATCGGAGGAAGACTCGACTCTCGAGATATGAACGTTTATCGAGGTATACGTCTTGCAGGAGTCCAGTTGACGAGAAGTGGCAACTGCAGTGGGTTGTCCATCGGAATTGCAGTTACACCGCATCAGAAAGTCAACTGGGAACAACAGTCTTATCATCTGATGTACGGCAATTTGTTGTGCATATCTGTGTCGGGCACCTTTCAGGATCCGATCTGGGCAACTGTTGCTAGTCGAGATCTGCTGAAGACGCACCAGGTCGTCGTCATTGAACTCGTCAGCGAGCACAATTCTGGTTCGAACAGTGAGTCGCTTCTGGCATTGTACTTTGCAGGCCCATCATCTGTGATGGTTGAGTCGCCGACGTACTATCGAGCATACCAGCCAGTTCTCAGAGCTCTTCAGAACACTGATACTGAACAGATGTCATTCAAGGACGAACTGATTAAATGCCAGCAGGGCACATGTCCAGAATACATCACAGCCGACACAGAATTAAATGCAAGTATCATATACACGCAGATGCAACCTTCGTTACAAAAACTGAATGCGATGTGCTACAGAGTAGATGAGCTAAGCTTGGGTATGACCACACTGGATGCCAGTCAGGAAACAGCAATCAAAGAGTGCCTGAGAAATCGAGTTGCAATAATACAGGGACCTCCGGGAACTGGTAAAACTTTTGTTGGCGTGAAAATTGTCGAACTTCTGCTTTCAGTCAGTACACCTCTGCGTTTGCCAATACTGATACTTACGTACAAAAACCATTCTCTGGACGAATTTCTCAAAGAAATGGTAAAACTTATGCCGCAGAGTGTAGCAAGGGTTGGCGGCCGATCACAAGAGAAGGAGCTGTCTAGCCGTACCTTGAATGAGCTTCGACGATCGACAGACTACAGAGTATCTGAACCTGTTTACAAGGAAATCATGTATTTCAAAGCAGAAATGGACCGGCTGAAACAAGAGATTGATGATGTCTTTGACCGAATTGAAGAACAGAAATATTTCAGTGTCGACTCCCTTCTGCAGTTTTTTGTCCATGAACAGTTGGCAGTATTTTTATTTAAATGTGATTGGTCGAAGACAAAGCAAAAACCGTTCAATTCAGACAAAAGTGGGTGGAAGACCGTCAGCAAAAGGATTAAATACCAGGAAGTGTCAGAGTTAGTGGGAAGTTGTGGCCAGTCAACTATCCAGGAACTAGTTGAAGCTGGTAGGAGTGATAAAGACAGCCTCGGTACAAAGTTATACCAGCTTCTGGAGAGTGCACTAGGGCTTTGGATACCGAATGTGGAAGACTTCCAGGCATTTGAGCAGAGCTTTGCGACAAACCAAGGCTCTGTTCTTGGTAGGTATGAGCAGCTTGCAAAGACAGAAACGTCAGCTAACAATGACTGGCGTTCTGCAGAACTAGATACTGACGAAACTGTACAGGAACGGCTTGCAGCTTCTCTAGCAAAACAAACTAGTGCCCATGAGTTGCTCAAAAACTTCAAAACATTTGGCAGCTCTCGGGGTCATCTGCTGAAAACAGACCGAGATATCGTTAAGAAGACTGCAGCTGGATCACTGACTGGCACACGCAATCTGTGGGACTTGAATATTAATGATAGAATCCTGCTGATCCAGCACCTGCTACAGCAAAAGTTTGCCGAAGCCGGACAATACTTTGAAGGTCTGCTTGCGGAATACGAGAAGATGTATCGTACCAAGCAAGAGCTTGAAGATCAGCAAAAGGTGATCATTCTACAAGGGATGAAAATCATTGGCATGACTGTAACCGGAGCAAATATATACAGAAATCTCATTGCACAAATAAGGCCTGAAGTCATTCTTGTCGAAGAAGCGGCAGAGGTACTAGAGCCGCAGCTAGTGGCATTGATGGGAAACTGGGTGAAGCATCTGATAATGATTGGTGATCACAAGCAGTTGCGTCCGTCTGTTGAGAACTACAAACTTGCTCGCGAGTACCATCTGGATCTATCGATGATGGAGCGTATGATCAATAATGGACTGTCCTATGCGACGTTGACGATGCAAAACCGAATGCGGCCAGAGTTTGCCGAACTGCTGCTGGATATCTACCCGAAGCTCCAGAGCAATCTAGCCAGAGTCGAAGCAAACAAACCCGCAAACTGCATTGGTCGATCAATGTATTTCTGGAACCATCAGGAGCCGGAGACAAAGGAGCGCAGCTTTATTAACAAGGCTGAAGCAGAGCGTGCTCTACGTCTCGCACTGTTTCTCATTGAACAGGGGTATCGACCCAGTCAGATTACCATTCTCTCACCATACTTAGGGCAGGTAAGGCTAATCAGACGGATGGTAAAGGGCGCTGAGAAGGAGTTCGCAGATCTTTTTGTTACAGAAGAAACAAGGGCAGAAAGCACTGCGGGGGAAGGTGATGTATCGCCTGCTACTGATAATTCGATCAAAGTCCACACCGTTGACCTATATCAGGGCGATGAAAATGACTTCGTGATTGTATCACTTGTGAGATCAAATGATGGTGGAAATATTGGATTTTTGAACGTTCTGAACAGACGGTGTGTGGCGCAGTCAAGGGCGCAGTGTGGACTCTACTTCATCGGGAACAGACAAACACTGTCACGCAACAAAGATTGGAATGTTCTTATTGAAGGTCTTGCCAAGTCTCAATGCGTTGACACATTTATACCATTACACTGTCCTTTCCATCCAGCTGAGACGCGCCTGCTAGTCAGCAGTCATGATCAAATTCCTGTTCAACAAAGCTTCTGTGGTATTATATGTGGCCGTCTTATGCCATGCAAACTGCACGTTTGTGAGAAAACTTGCCAACCAAGACACTCTCACATGATTTGCCGTAAACGGGTAAGGTTTGTGTTCTCAAAATGTGGTCACAGCCAAGAAAAACAATGTCACGAAGATGAGGACGATCTGACTTGCAAGACTGAAGTGTCATTTCGTTTCACACGCTGCAATCATCTTGGTTATAGAAAATGCTACCAGAAAAATGAAGACATGACATGTTCAGAAAAGTGCACAAAAATTCTGAGTTGTACCCATCCTTGTGAAAGGAAATGTGGTGAACCGTGCAACAATGATAACTGTTCAGTCTGCCAGAAGATAAGAGAAGCTGAGGAAGAAAAACGGCGACAAGCGGAGGAAATGCAAAGAGAAAACATCCGTGAAGAGGCAAGACAGAGAATTGAAGAAATTAAGAAACAAAATCCAGACGATTGTGTACACAGAGAGGAGTTAAGATGTGATGGTGATCGTGCAGAGGAGTACTTCAGCATTGAGGATAGAGTGAAAAAATACATTGTTCCTGGACATAACTGGTTTCCTCATGTGACTCGAATAGAGAAGTTGACAAATTTGAAACTAGAAATAGCTTGGCTAGAAGCAAAAGCTGAAGTGTTTGATCCAACTCGGTGTGATTGGAAATTTCATGGCACTACAGCAGAGAGATGTAACAGCATCATCCAGTCAGGATTCAGACTGCCAAAAAAGGAACGTCAAATGTATGGACCTGGGATTTACTTTGCAACTGATTCGTCCAAAAGTGCTCAGGAACAATACACCAAGGGCTCCAACATGCTGCTTTTGTGTGAAGTCCTTATTGGCAAGGCTAAAACAGTAGTTACAGCTTGTCCACATATGACACCCAGAAAAATAAGAGACGAGGGATACGATTCACTGTTTGCAAAACGAGGTACGCAAAGAAGTGGTGGAGTTCGGAATGACGAGTTTGTTCTGTTTAACCCAAAACAGGCTATACCAAGGTACGTTGTTCACTATGACGAAATGGATCATGCAGGACTTTTTGATAATATCAATATGGCACTCATGCCTGCTAATCAGACGATGATAAAGCACAACATACTGCCGCCAAGGCGAGCTCGCAATTTTGACACACTCGAAGTGCATTTCTGTCTTGCGGAATCTCACTTTTCACGGTTGATGGTGACGAAGAGTAAGACCTATGAAGTAGAGTCTGTTGATTTGTATCTGAATCCTACTTTGATGAGAAAGTTTAAGCTAAAGCAAGCAGAACTGGAAGCAAAGTATCCAGTTGGAGATAAATCCAAGCCAATTTTGGCTTTCCATGGTACAAAGTCGGCAAACATTGACAAAATAGTTCAAGAAAACTTTGATCTGTCAAAGCTTGCATCAAATACTGGCGATCGAGGATATTATGGTGCTGGAATTTATTTTTCTGAATTTCCTGAAGTCAGCATTGGATATGCAAAGATTGGAAAGCTTTTGCTGTGCAAAGTGCTTCCGGGCAAGTCCCACGACTGTGAAGATATGATGCTTGGGCAAGCTCTTCAGCCAGGCTACGACTCCCATCGTGTCAGTGCTGATAAAGAAGGCCGTGGTCAAGAGCTTGTGATATTTGACGCTGATCAGATTCTACCATGCTATGTTGTGAACTACAAATAATCAGTAACTATATGGTTCTGTTTACTGTACAGTTGTAACATAATTTAATGTTTGTTCCTGTCGATATGTTTCTGTTTAGATATTGTCAGTGTCATTGTTTTGTATACACCACACTTAATTTTTTTGAGATCAATTTATTACTACTACAGTGTCAGTTTTGTATTTTATTACTGGAGGACTTTTGTGTTGTATGCAACTTAACCTGTTTTAGTAGTCTTAAAGTAGCTGTGTTAGATTTTTGTATTCACTTCAGGGCTGTATTTGTGACTATGG
>Ga0049105_1001151_pt1 | contig 11156 bp, 7 predicted proteins | sample WorMetvaBAHAMAS1_FD_61260 | JGI IMG/M metagenome (GOLD analysis project Ga0049105, IMG submission 61260) | Worm MetaG Olavius vacuus BAHAMAS.1 | ecosystem: Host-associated > Annelida > Digestive system > Unclassified | place: Germany: Marburg | collected 2013-04-09 | reverse complement strand
ACCCCTTCTACCTGAAATTTTGAGTCAAAGTGGCTGCGTTGGTGCGAAATTTGAACAATAAGCTGCGATAACTCCGAAACGGTACGAGATAGGATGTCAGTTACTATTAATCACTAATAGTTAAATCGCATACAGGCTTTCGATTGGTACCGACCTCGATGACCTTGAATGCCGTATTAGCCCTTATTTGGCATTTTTTTTTACGGAATTCAACAGATTTTCAGGCCGATTATATGACAGTGGTTGAAGATAGACCTATAATGTCCGTAAATCATTGTGTCGCAGTTCCAGTCTTCTACTTTTGGCGAAAATTATAACGCACACTGCAGCGCGGTCTCTCTGCGATAGCGAGCATCTTGTTCCATTAGTTGATGATTTTAACTCACAGCCATGTACAGTAATAACAGAATGTAGCACTAGTTCATATATTTTATTCTGTTGTGATGTACAAGAATGCATGCATTTTACTTGTCACTGTTTGTGAAAGTGTACTACTTATTGCTGATTGACTCACATAAATTTGCATGTTTCTGATCAAAAGAAAACAACCAAATGTAACATAAATGTTTTCTTCCAGACACCTGAGCAAACAAAGGATTTTCAAAACTTTCAGAAAAACCACATAAAAGCAGTTATGCATTAACTCCTTCCACAGCAAACGCAAAATGGGACAGCAGGTTGCCAGATAGTGTTACGTATGTAATTAACTGCTGCCAAAAAGTAATTATCGGCAAACAGAACAACCAGATTGGACACAAGTACAATAATCCTAACAGTGAGACAGTATACTGTATGCTGTGTGTTCAGTCAAACACATTCTGCAGTACATTTTAGGAACAGGCAACCCTACAGTACAGTAAAATACTAGGTGAATCAATCTCCAAAATATTGTATAATTAATCATTAAGCATCATTAAAATTTACATAAAACTGAATTGTCAGCACTCTGCTACATATGGTATACATGTTTACAATGTTCACTTTAATGGCAAAAACCTAAATTATATAAAACTAAGCACAATGCCAAATACCTGACAAACGAGAATTAACAGAAACTAATCGCCAACACCAATGCATTTATGTGCCTATAATATGCAATGGGAGTTCTGTTGGTTAACAGCAATATCACTAGCGGCCAGTATATTAACAATGCGCATGCAGCAATGGCAAGTTTATAATAGAGAAATAATACAATAACAGTAACAAGGTTACTGAATCATCCTCAGAAACAGAAAGTCAATGAAATCAAATGACAAAAGGTAATATGTTCATAATGCAGTCAGCGTGGATTATGAAACCAAGGTTCAGGCAACTCGTGCCATACACTGCAAATTGACAGCGTTTACGACACATCTGAAACACAATCCAGCAGAACATGACATTAAGTAATGACAGGTATATCAGGTGTAAATATGTAGCATAATGTGCAACAAGAAAATACTCCAGTAAGTGACTCAGCAAGACGTTCAGACATACAGAAATCAATGACAGACAAAAGACACATGGTTCTGGTATTATAGACAAAAGGAGAAAGTAGGACGTTTGCAAAGAGAATCGGTTGATGACCCTGTAGACTTGTGTAAAGCTAGCCTAACTCAGCTGAGCTACTTTGCACAACACAAACCAAACAGAACCACATAAATGGCACCGAGTCCAAGATGAATGATGACGACAGTGTAATGACATTTGGGTTCCAAGGCCATGGTTCATGTGGCAGATAGAAACAATATGGGCGACTTTAATAAATGTTCTGTCAAATCTAAACTGATCTAAATAATATGCACACTGTTTTGACCGAAACAAAATTCTCCACATTGGGACTATACAAGTAGTTGCGTTATTTGCTGATGAGCTAGTTAAAATTAATATGCGCTCTCACCATTGCTTTCCTGGCCAGATACAACTACTGCTGGGTGCAGGATGGCGTTCCTGCATATTTGGATAGCTAAGCTTTTACCTACGTCTTACACGTATAACTTAAGATAGGTCGTCCACGCAAGTATATTAGTTCGTAGGGATCAATCGCGTTGCTCAAATGTGGGTCCTGCATGCACGTTGGCAGACTAGAGTGCAGGGATGCGTGGCTGAGGATACATATAATTTGGCATTAAGAAAGTAAAAAATGTTTTAAATATTAACTGAACAAACGAATATTAACGATTAAACAATTAATCAACTAATGAACAATAAAAATCTGGAATCCTATTTGACTGAAAGTACGTGTAAACTACCATGCTTTTAATGGATCATGGTGTAGGCCTCCTATTTCCTTACTATCACCATCCACAATACTAATACTAATACCACTACTAACCCGGATCAACTGCTGTAGCAGCAATTAATTTATCACATAATAATCATACATCAACCTGTCTTCCAATCCAATGTTTATGTTTATAACTGTTTGTCAAGTACTAGTACCAGTAAAGCTAACCACTGACCCATCTTGACCAATCATCTGTGCACTTACGTCTTTAATTCCATAGTACATTTAGCATTTTACTTTTACTTAATTTGCCCTTCCTTGCACATTTCATATAGGCCTATGATTCACTGCAGCAGTAAACTGTACCAGAACTGAACATGTGACCTTATGAAGACAGGGAGTAAAGAAAAGCGAATTTCTTACAGCTGCAGTCAGACATTTCAAAGTCAAACTTGCGGCGAAGCTGGTCCTGGTTGAACTTCATGAACATCTCCTCCTGCTCTGTAAACAAGACGTTATTACTGTGTCACAAATCTTCACCGTGAAAGCTAACGGTGGGCAAATTAACAATCAATCACACAAACGTTAATGAAATGTAACTAACAAAAAAATTACCAGTTAAATTTCCATTAGCATTACACAACTAAGAAAACATAATAAAGTGACCGACTCTTCAGCTTAGCTGGACATAACAACAACACACAAGTGTCACCTCAGAGACCATCAACATTTTAGTTTGTTTAAGAGACTGTACAAAGCACACTCACTGTGTCTCACTGCGAAAACTGTCGACTTATTGACGAAAACAGTTTTTTGGGCTGCTTTGATTTTAATCGAAATTAAAGATCAAGTGATTATTAATTTTTGTCTAGTTAACTACCGGTACTAAATTTGTAAAAAAACATTAGCAGCATTAAAACACTATATCAACTCCCCATAAACATGAGAACTCCAGAAACATACATTAAACGTACAATTAATGGCCTGCAACTGGAAATAACAAATCTGTGCTGCATATAATTGATACAATCTGTGCTCTGTGTTGTTACAACTGAAAAGCTAAAATATACTGTTAGTACCACAACATATTGTTGAACCTGGCAAGTGATGTTAACACATATCAACTTTCGCTAGTAACTGTGTAATAACATAGTTTATTAGTTGTAAAAGCTGATTACAATAAATCACAGTACATCGGAAACAAGGGAAAGGATGTATATAACAGAAACTGAAGTGCAAATGCTGAGATACCTGCAAGCTTGTTGTTGAGAACTTGGTCAAAATTTTCTCGAATACGAACATCATGCTCCTCCACAATGCGTCGGCAGATTAAATCCACCTGCAAAAATACCGCTATAAAAACTTAGTCCACGACAAATGAGTCGCCGCAAAAATGTCAAATGACGGCTTCTTTAATTATCTGCAGAACAATTAGAGTTATTATGCTGTTATTCTATCAATATATGTGTCCACTTCTCAGCTGCTTGATACCGTATATGGTGTATACTAAATAAAAGCAGTATAGTTATGATAACACATACAGCGTGGCATACAAAGCAACCCTTAAGAAAACTCGGGTTTCTAATTTTTGACCCTTACACCTTAATTAGGCTGCCTGACATGGATACGTTGGAAGGCCTTAATAAGTGCTGCTGCACTTTTTACTGCACCTTGTAACTACAAAACTGTGCTGCGGCCGGCCATCAAATGTACACCACACATTCGGTCGTAGTGAATACTTGAACACTTCCAGAAGACATCCCACCTCCCCTAATTTGTACGGGGGTCAAAAAGTGCAATTTTTTGCCTTATTGCTCAATGAGTCTCAACTATGAGCCACTGTCGTTCTGAAAAAGAGCGAGATATCTGCATCATTTTTGTACTTGGTGTCCAGCAATGATCGGACAATGTCTCCACCAAATTTGGTGCAGATCGGTACATGCCATTTTCAAAACACCCATGCTTTTTGGGGGTACCACTAAACACGAATGCAAAAAAAGCTTTGCTTAATCAATAACTCAGCCACATATGTACAGAATGTCTTGAAATTCTGCAGGCTGGTGCAATGTGACATCCCGCAAACGGCAGCGTTTTAAAAATTCACTCCAGTTAAATCAAAGTTGGCCAACAGTGGGTCAAAACCTTTTCCAATTTTCACTTTAAAAATACACACTTCCTATTAAAATTTATTTTTTCCATGCGGACCTGAATAACGTTCAATGACCTTGAACACACATTCATGCATACAATGACTCTACACACAGATTTCCTACTTTGTTGACAGTTTCACAAACACCACATATCTTGCAATCTTATGAACACTGAGCCTAAACCTCTGGAATGACCCTTAATGCTGACTTAAAGTTATCAACAATAGTGCCAATCAATAGGCTAATCATTATGCCATGTTGTTAGTAACCTGCAGTAACTAACTATGTCCCTACCTTGCACAATTTCTAAGACAATGCCACTCACTTAGCACACCTAAGCGCTGGCAGTATGGAAAAAAGAAGTGCCGGTATGGAACCTTGTCCCTTACCATCCCAGCCTTCCCTTCCCTTTTTGCTCTTTTCTCATTCCCTTTTCTCCATTCCTTTTACTCCCTTCCCTATGTGTCCCTTCCGTCGACCCGGGGGTCTCCTCAAACATCCAAGTCTAAAGGAGCGCTGTGAGCTTCCCACTGGGTCCATGCACAGCCCGGACGACAAAAAAAATGGTTTTTGGTGCATTATGAGATGAAAATCAAGCTCTGATAGTGCATTATGTGCACTGTCATCTGTATTGGCCACGTGACATATCAGAAAAAGTGTTGGCATGGTTTCCCATCTACCAAGGAAGTGCGGGCACAGCATACAAACTCATACCGTCCCACTTTCAGCCCAGACTACCGATGATCTTGAGCAGTCCTCAGTTTGGTTTTAAAATAACTTAAAATAACAATAAACATAATGCTTAATAACCATAATGTTGCACTACCTCCAAACTCACATAAGCTTAATCATGGAATCTGCAGATAATGTAGTATCATTTAAATTAATGCAGTGAATGACAGTTTTACACTGTCAACTGCATGTTAATCAACACAATAAACAGCGAACTGACAGATGGAATGCTAGGTTCATATGTAATATATTACATTTATCACAAATCCATTTGCCTGTAATGCAATGAATCAAATATAAACTTTCCAAGAAAGCAGCTAAAGTATTCACTTGTGCCAAAGTCAGAACAGGTTGATCTCCTGATACTGCAGTTGATGATGCAGATGCAGATGGTGAAGCTGTACGGGATGGTGTCTGCGTCAATCTTGAGGAATCATCTTCCAGTGGTGACAGTCTTCCGGCAGAAAGTGAAGCTGATGGAGAACGCGGGTGAGTGGACCATGATGACTGATATGGAGCTCTGTTTGGTGATGCACAGAGACTGGCCTGGCATGCATGCTGACCTGAAAGAAGTTACATTAGCAGTAACATGCACTTTCTTTAGAAAATACAAAGTCCATCTTCTGTATTTTTGTCATTAAATACTCTACTAACAGCACGAGCAGGATTAAAGTTGGTGAGCTGATAAGGATTATAAATACTGTTAATGGATTTGGTGCAGTATGAACACATGTTGCCTGTGATTTGCAAATCCATGCAATTTCAGAATTGTGCAACTGAAATTAAAATTTCCAAATGCATCATTTCGAAATTGGCATGCAATTTGTCAGTGGCTACAGCAGTACAGCTCAGAGATCTGCAGACGTGTCCGCAGACGGATCCGCAAGTTTTTTGGAGCATCCACACGGACAAGACATGGATGTAAACTAATGTTTAGTTGCAGATGCAGACATGCCCCACTGAAGTCGTAAATTACACGGATGCAATGAATGCCAATTGTAAAAAGAGACTTTCACTGTAATCGTACCTTGCACTTCACCGGCAAGGTCTCAACGTCACTAAACACACCAAAATGTCTGCGCCCACATATCTCTGCTAGTGCTACAGCTGCATCACCCGTGTTGGTGCCAGCATTGTCTGCCTTCAAGAACAGTGCCATGCAAACTACCAACGAAGCTCTGCCACGCTGGTCCTGCCGCAGTGGAAGTATTGGCGACGTGGAAAGAGTTTCGTTGGTGGTCTCAAGTACTATTAGGGATGTCGGCAATATATGCAGAAAGACAAGCAACTGTGGCAGCTGCGTCGCTGACAGGTGTACTGACGTATACATGACTGTCATCGGCACACATGTGCAGACGGAGTTGATGGCAAGCGACGACATAACAACACTAAGTCCGAGTTCAAGTCGAGTCAGAGTTCTCACGTTCTTAGTCTGGTATGACTAATTACTGCATCTGACCACATCTGACTAAACTGTCCAGAGACGTCTGCACCGGCCACGCACCATCTGTATACCAGTAGTAAACCACGCACTGGCGCCAAATAGTCCAAAATGTCTTACATATATGATTGCTAGAGGAAAACCCTTTGTTCCATGCAGCAGCTGTCCGAAGCACTGAGAGTACCCAGTGGACTGCAAAGCCCGCTTACTGGAAACTACACTGTTTTACTGACTGCTACAGACATGTATGCAACAGATGACCTAGGTCTAATAGTGCTTTTGTGTTGGCCTAACTTGTAATGAGCTAACTGCGTGCCATGTGGCTGGCTACGGGTATAATGCGGATCTGCGGATTGAACAACGTGTAAAATGCGGATCAAAATCTGCATATTACCCACTGGCGCGCGTAGCTTATCGAGCATTAACAAATCATGCCAGCGTGACATTGCGTTCTTGAAAGAATGTAATCTGTTTTAACCTACTAGCTGTTTGTCTATATTAGTTTTGTACCATTTGATGGCGAATAAAGATTTTCATGTTGTTGACTTATTAATTAATTAAAGACGTGGCTGCAAAAGTAGGATACGGTAATAAGTGAGCAATTATCAAACCTACACCGATTAGCGCGACGCGTATAGACTATAGGCCTACTCCTCCGTAACTGACAACACTTGGATTATAGATCTGCCGGACACTAAGCAGTTAACACGAGTGTACAGCTTACCATTAATCAAAGCGTCTGATTAACGTGTCGACGTTCGCGTCGCAAGACAACGACTCACATGCACCCACGCTCCACCGGCCATGCTAGTGGTAGGCCTACTGATTACGCAATAGTGACGTGTGATCGTTACTCTGCTCCGCGACGCGGCCGCTTAGATTGCTGCTCACCAGCCACTGTCACCGGCCTCGTCCGTTTGATGTCAAGAATTCAGCATATTGTGCACGTTTATGGAGATACTGAGCATTACCACTCTTGGGCTACTTACTGAAATCTTTTTTGCTACAGCTTTGTGTGTGCAGTTTTGGGAAATAGGCTTAACGTCAAAAGTCATCATAATCATCATCAGCATCAACGAATGACAAAGGTAAAGAGCTGACAAAGGGCACACAAAGAGCTCACTGCAGTCTGCAATGGTCAGCTAAAAATCCGCATCCGCATTTTACCCGTTAAGATCCGCAGAAAAAATCCGCAGTGACCGTCCGCATTTTACACGTTGTTCAATCCGCAGATCCGCATGTCCGCATTTTACCGGAAGCCCATGTGGCTTGTTTGCCCTGAAGCTAATTCCAGTGCTTTTTGGCTTCGCTTTTGAAATTACGATCTCTCATTTGCAGACATGGTCAGACATGGTCCGATGTAGTTCGATGCGGTCCAATTTGATCCGATGTGGTAATTAGCTAGGAAAGTCTTCCGAATCGGTACAGTGCACTATAACTGGCCCATGTCTGCGCATGCGTCACAGGCCTTCAGTATAGAGCACTGTACCGATTCTTAAGATTTGCCATTAGCTATACCCATTCCGAGTCTACGGAGTTTGAGCACTAATCCGAGTCCACGGACTTTCAGTTCAAGTCTGAGTAGAGTCAGAGGGTAATTTTTAATAAATTATTCACCTTCACATTATTCAGTTCATACATATGTGCGAACTTAGTAACAGTGTCATCTACGGTACATCACTGATAACATTTCAATAAAGTTAAGAACAGAATAACATCTCACCATTCGCATATTTATGTGCAGCCTCCACAAATGACGCCGGATGGGAATAATTTGGACATTGTGGCTTTGGCGAGGAAATCATTTCTCCACAAATACGCTTTGGTGAACGTCCTGGTGAATGCAATGAATCAAACTCGTGGGACCTTTTCAGTGTTGCTCCGCACGCCATCTTCGCACTCAGCAATGGTACTACGTTTGCTTTTCACAGGTAACTGCAACCAACTAGCATCATAGTTTTCCTAAAAACAAATCAATTAGTCAAGCAGCAGGCTGTCGAATAATGTATCCTTTCTGACGATAAAATATTATTGTTAATATATAATAACTCACAAGGCTTCTGTCTCAACGGTCAAAATTTTAAAACCCATCCATCTGCCTCAACCCCTTCAACCCTTTCTCCTCTTTGCTTTCTCCTTCCAACGAGGAGTGGGAGTCTAGTGATGAGACAATAGAGAGTTTTATAATTCGTTTAGAAAATACCGGTACTAACGAGGTATTTCACATGCAAAGTGCACAGTAGTGTACACTCACGTTAAACAAAAAAGTAAGAAAAATAAAACAAAAACATCATAGATGAAAAGAAAACCGAATAGAAAATATTCACGAGAGTACTATAATTTGGGGCGCTAAAATGTGGACTGTTGTAAGTATGCATGGGGAGAGGGACAGAGTGTTTAGTGTTGTGAATGCTAATCTTTCTTTGTTGAATAATCTTTTCACTTGATACGTTTCAATTATAACCATATGTTTTCAAGTCCAGCATTGGAAGATGCATGATGCTGTAAAATTAAGTTGAATCTTGACAAACTACGGTACTATGCAGATTGCAGATCCTAATCCTTATTCTTTAACTTTATGCGCCAATGTGTTAAGAAAAATAACTTTGTTTCCCAGAAATATCAGTGAATTCGAATTAAAATTATAGATATTATTTCTTCCAGGGTTTGCTAACATTTCAAGAAATTTCCTAAATATTTCCGCAAATAACGGTATTAAATTAACGGTAGGATAATTAAGGATTAAGCCTATTAAGGTTTCCGCCGTAGTGCAGTGATCTGCAATTCTCCGCAATCCGCATATATACAGGGTGGCTCAAAAAAGTAAGCTGTTGTACTGTGTCAACAGCTTACTTTTTTTGAGCCACCCTGTACATGCGCAAGCCCAACATTTAGTCACATATGCGATTTGTGTGTTTTGCCAGTAGTCAAGATTTACCATAACCACAGCATAGCCAATATTGCTCAACGCATGCTTCAAGAAGACCCAAGTTCAAGAGATTCATATGGCCTCAACGCCAAGGCCAGGACAAAACCAAAGATTCGTTTTTTTTGTCGTTTACATGTATGCACGCGCCAAAGAGTTGGCAATAACAAAGGTCAAGTACAACATTGACGGCGGCAGGGATGATGTGTTTGACCTTGATGTTTAGTTTCTGTCATATTGGTCAGGACAAAGTTTGAGTCCTTCGTTTTGGCCCTGACCGTGAACCTAACCTTGGCCTAACTAGTTATAGGCGGTGTATTCCGTTCAACGTTTCTGTTAGCTTTGCATTCCTCATAACGTGATGTAGCATAAGCATACCTGACTATTGTATTTGCCTAGCCTTGGCCTAGATTGAGTCCTTGTCCTTATGAGTTGTTCCTTGTCTGTAACTTGTCAATTGCTAGTATATCATCAGCAGTTATCTCGTGTTTAATGATTTAGTATATGAAATAAACAAAACAATATAATCAATGAATACCGGTATCGACTATTTTTTAAAACGCACCATCACTGAATAGCATGTTCAGTTCAAAGAATATTTAACTGTCGTCAGTGATGTTTACGAAAAATATGATTTCAGTCCTTGGAAAGTGCAATATTTTACTTGCTACTCTGCCATTTAGAGTTACTTTCCGATGTATTGATTTTGATTCTGACTGTAACAGTTCGACACAAATGTTGTCTGCATAGTAGTTTTGTACTGGTTTTGTTGAACGCATGAATGAATGAATGAATGAACGGAGAGTTTTGGGCGTAGGCTAAAGCGAAAGCCCAATTCACCAAGAACGTACCGAAATAACAGACATTAATGGCTCTAGTACATTTTCGCAACTTAGTTACCCTACGAAGGGTTAGGATTAGGGTCAGGGTAGAGTTAGGTGCGAAAATGGACTACGCCCGACATTAATATTATATAATCATCGACAGTGCTTTTTTTGTAAAAACAATATTTTCCGGTACGCATATTTTGATTTTTGATTGGAGGCCTCAGTACAGTACGTCACTACGTCAGTACAATAGTTAGTTTACTCACTATACGTCATGCCCCCATTTGGTATTTTGACTAATTACAAAATTAAAATGTGCCATAATTCAATGAAAAAATGGTACAAAAGATTACTCAGAACAATTGGAATTTCTGAACAGTCAACCTTATTATTCGAGCAAAAAAATTGTTATCCAGTCGTCAGATTTTCCGGTACGCCGTACCGGCTCGTGCCGTCACAAAAAAAAGCACTGATCATTGACCTATTGTGCAGTCCGGTCAAAATTTGTTTATAATCAAATTTCACATCCTGAGATTTCCAGAATTTATTAAGTCTAGTTTTAAAGCAATCAATTGTATTAGCTGTCACTACATGCTCCAGTAAACTGTTCCATATATTAATAGTGTCTCGAGGTTCTTTATGAAGTATAAAGCACGCACTATATGATGTCTGTTATTTGTTGCACGCCAAAAACGATTGTATCTACTTTAGCAAGGCATACACTTGTTCAGTTCGGTACAGTACGGTTCAATAAGGTCTAGTAAGGTTTCTTTGCCGATTTCGCACCACATTTTGTGCAAGCTTTCGGTGGTGCTGGCCACTTGACTCGCGTGACGTCACTCCCGGCGACGTTGTAGACATTTTCTGCCTTCTC
>Ga0049105_1001150_pt1 | contig 11159 bp, 8 predicted proteins | sample WorMetvaBAHAMAS1_FD_61260 | JGI IMG/M metagenome (GOLD analysis project Ga0049105, IMG submission 61260) | Worm MetaG Olavius vacuus BAHAMAS.1 | ecosystem: Host-associated > Annelida > Digestive system > Unclassified | place: Germany: Marburg | collected 2013-04-09 | reverse complement strand
AACTTATATTACTGGCTGTACGGCGACGGACTTTGGTTTGGGTGTGGGTAAAATGCGGAATAAAAAATATTGTAAACTAGAAATGACTCATTTTTATCATATTTTCTTCCGCTGACTGACTCGTGATTGTGATCCTAGCAGCCGTTATTTTCTTTTGCAAGAAATATATTGACTTTAAGGTCATAAACCACTGCCGGTCATGAGTGAGTAATGTATGCAGTGCTGTAGCCACTATCCAGACCTTTACCTTTCCAATGTTTTTCTGCAACCTTTTTAGCAACTCGTGAAGTTGTCAACTTAGGACTTACCTGAAATGCATGGGACTTATGCTGTGTTCCATTCAACTTTTCAGTATTTTAATAGGATTTGACAATATTTTATCATATAACAATAAAACAACGAAAACAAAATCGGTATCCTTCATAGCGAATATTATCCAATGTAAACATAAACAACGATGATGTCATGCTGACGAAATTGACGATCTTGGGAAAATGTTCGTTCCATTTGCAAGTCATAAACTCGTGATTACCATCTCGTGATCATGAGTTCACCAGATGAATGGAATGCAGCATTACACAAGTCTTCACATTGTGCACACTTCTGGTGTTAAATAATTACTTATGTACAGGGGAAAAGGTAGGATGCAAGAGGGGGCAGAGCTCATACTCTTCTCCAGGGCCTTACACAGAATTTTCTTATTGGACAAGGCCTACTTGGTGCTTGATGAAATGTAACAACGTAATGAAAATTGTGATAACATTTCTTCAGCCATCGTCGTCTTCGATGCATTACCTTCTGATGTGTTATCTTCGGGCTATGACCACCCTGCCCCGGGTGCCCCCTAAATACGTCTTGCTCTTCTCCCCGTGTATGCCCGGCTACGCTCGAAATTTACCTGCCGGAACTCAGCACTGGAAAACAATGGTGGTGGAGAGCTGTTTCACTTTGCTCCACCTTACTTTGATCACTGCTTATGTAAATGTAACTTGCATTTCATCACAGATGAATATCATTGAAGCTGGTGGAGGTCGATGTATTTGTGAGCTGAAAGTTGATGAAGAGCATCAGAATCATGGCGGCATGTTGCATGGTGGAATGACTGCTACTCTAGTTGACGTTGTTTCCACGGCAGCTCTAATGTCCAATGACAATACTGGGCCTGGTGTCAGTGTTGATATGAATGTCTCGTTAGTATTTACCTTGTTGCAGATCATGAAATGTAATTGTACAAGTAGCTTTCAAGGTAACTTACGTAACAAGTTGTTTTAGGTAGAAAGTGGAAACAGAAATGATACCTGCTGTAAACTGCTTGCAGGTAAAGGTCATTATTTAGTTGGTATGGCATTTTAGTGTTAAAATGGTTAGGGCACTGGACTTGCAATTGATAGGTCATGGGTTTCAACCCAGGTGTCTTCATCACGTATTGCATCTGGCCAAGTTGTGCACACACACACATTCCTGGATAAATAGCAGTATAATTTGGTACTGGCCAAATGGCATTTATGATGTACATTTGGAGAGGTAATTGTGGGTTTGATGGAAAGTGATGGCAGCTTACCATCGGGTTTATGACTATCAGTGGGTTGTAAGAATGTCACTTAGGAGTTAAGTAACACTTACTGTCTTATTAAATACTATTTAAGCAAAAATTATCGGGATTCGTTGCATGAAACGTTAATTGGTACAGAAGACTAGTTAAGTGGCCAAATCAGCTATCTGATGTTGAGTGCCACTACCTGACATTCATGTATGCGAAATAGTTCCAGAGGCTTTCGGTAATATAAGTCAAACTGAATATTCCACAACTAAAGTTAGAATTGTTTTACCATGATACAAGTTATATACTAAATACTTACATCAGCATCATGTCGTCATCAGCTAATAAGAAGCGCTGTGCCGAATAACCGCCACTTGTATCTCCACTTACAGTCAAGTATTTTGATGCAACAAAATTAACTCGAGCGGATGTTAACAGCTACTTACATATAAGTGGTTCCTAGTTAAATTAAGAAGGGATTTAAGTGATGTTCTTGCAATCCATTCTATGTCACTTGCAAGTTGACTGCTGAGACTGAGAGATCAGCACTGGCCCCAACGTTCTCCGAATGACAAAACTGCTGACTTCAGTGATCGTCATTTCTTAATTAGAGCACTTTGCAAAGATTGTTATTGACTTTAATTTTAATTTTATGCATATGCCATGTTTTTTGCATTTGCCGTAAACTTTGTTAGCTCACTGCTTATCTTGTCATGTTTGTGCATGTGACAACTTCCATTAGAGAATTTCATGATGATGATGATGGTGATGATGATGATATATAGATTGTATACCTACCAATTGCATCAGTAAGTCATTGTTCAGAGATGGTGCTGTAACAGTTCTGCAGTACCTAGTACTGCTGAACTACGTTTCTTAACACAGCTGAGCTTGGCACAGAAATGCACTAATTGGACGAGTGCTTGTGTAATTGGCTTATGTGAATGGCGTCTAATTTTTCTGAGTACATGTATGTAGAAACTTGATACGTTTGTACGGTGTTACTTAGACCATGAATTGATCAGTCTGTTAAGCTGTACTTTGTAATATTGCACTCTCTATTTTACTGTCAGTAAACAGAAAATTTTGTGCAACCATGGCATATCCAACTATCTGCTTAGTGCTTACAGCTCATCTGGGCTACAGAAATAATTAGTAAAGCATTAATTTTTACCATGCTGCCTGGAATGCAGACGCGGTCTAGCGATGAGAATTCTGTCTGTCAAACGCTGAAACGCATGCATTGTGACATAACAGAAGAAAGATCTGTCCTGATTTTCATACCATACATAAGGTCATTTAGTCTAGTTTTCTGACAAGAAGAATGGTTGGTGAGGGGCGACCCCTTCTACCTGAAATTTTGGGTCAGCCGGCCCCCGTTGGAGCGAAATCGCTGATTTTGCACCGATATTCGCTCGTAGCGCCTCGGCCGTAACACCTAGCGAAAAAAGTTCAATTAACACTAATAGGAAGTTCACTACGTACTTTCCTATGAGCCTAAGATATCACAATACGTTGCTTCTAAGCCCTCCCAAAGGGGGGGCTCAAAAACGCAAAACGGCCGTTTTCCTTCTAAAATGGCACTTCGCTTGAAGAACGACTGCTACAAAGTTTCTTTGTGTGAAAAACGTTCATTGGCCTAACTATCCATGCAAAAATGATTGGTGTGGGCGTCTCCTTCTACCTGAAATTTTGGGTCAAACTGACCGCGCTGGGGTGAAATTGCCAATTTTTTTATCTATTTTCGCTCGTAGCGCCTCGGCCTTAACACCTAGCGAAAAAACTTAAATTAACACTAATAGGAAGACCACTACGCGCTTTCCAATGAGCCCAAGATGAACATCGTACGTTGTCCCTAAGCCCCCCATATAGGGGCTCGAAAATGCAGTGTTCAAAATTTGAACAATAAGCTGCGATAACTCCGAAATGGTACGAGATAGGATGTCAGTTTACTGTTAATCACTAATAGGAAATCGCATACGGGCTTTCGACTGATACCAACCTTGAATGACCTTGAACGGCATAATAGCCCTTCTTTTGTTTTTCACCAAATTCGATTGCTTTGCTGGCCAATTACGTACGTCACAGTGGTTGAAGATAGACCTATAATGTCCATAAATATTGTCTCCCAGTTCCAGTCTTCCTCTTTTGGCCATAACTAACCCACCCTGCAGTGCGGTCTCTCTGTGATAGCTGAGCTACTTGTTTCAGATACGTTGATTTTTCTCCACTCATTATCTCTAAAGCTGCAGTAATCAGGTAATGGCACTTTACTTGCCTGAAATAATATGATTATGCCATTTAAACTTTTTTACAGTATGTTTCTAGCTTGCTTTGACCTACTTCTTTGATTTAACCTACTTCAGCCTAATTCTCACTATCAAATCCCAAAGCTGCAGTGCAGACTTTCAATAACCGTTGCTGTTTTCCGAATCAGTAAGTAATGTTATGTTTGCCGTAATACGTATGGTTTTTAAAATTTTGTTTTATTTCACATTAAATGTAGGCCGTGTTGTTTAACCTTATTTTGTTTTTAGTTTTTCATGTCCGTTACAATGCAGTAAAATATTTACACATTTTTGTCTATATTTTGTTAGGTTCATGCGTGCTGCAAAGGTTGGAGACGAGATTTTAATAAACGCACGGACAGAGAAGCTGGGAAAATCTTTAGCATTTCTGTCTGTCACGATTAAAAATAAAGATGACAATAAAGTGATTGCTACTGGCACACATACAAAACATATGGGAAACAGTAGCAGTAAACTTTAGTGGACTTTTGTTATTGTGTTTACTGTATGTACACTGACCATAGAATGAACTGTTGCTTGTCTGGGGCAAGATGTGAATCACTAACCCACACTGTATAATGAAGCGTGTTAGTGACCATTAATTTTTAGCTCGGACAGCCATGCTAACAATGTAGCTACTTAAAGCTGTCTGTGTGACTGTGTTAATCGGGTGGCTCAAATCATAATGACCTGTAATCCAACTTAGCACAGGCCTCCTGATAAACTGATCACATCAGGGTTCCCACTATATTTTGGTACTGAAATTCAAGGACTTTCAAGGACCCTGAAGTTGCATTTTCAAGCAGCAATTATCCACGAAAGTTTACAGCATGGACAGTATTAAAGCAATATTTAATATCTATTTCTGTGATTACGGGATAGTTTTAGTTGATAAAAACAAAACATGACAATTACTAGGCAAAACGCCTATTTGACAAAGTTGCTGATATCGCGCAGTCTGACTTGGTGAATTCAAGGATTTCAAGGACCTGTGGAATGAAATTCAAGGACTTTCAAGCACCTGTCCTGTTTTTAAGTACTTTCAAGGCCTTGAATTTAGGGAGGATTCGAGTACTTTCAAGGATGCGTGGGAACCCTGTCATATACCAAAAACTACATCAGTGCTACCTAGTTTACTGGGTTTATAGGTTGTGCTGCCAGCCGAGTGTCACTGCCCACTGACCACTTGTTTAAATACAGTGTAGTTAACCCTCCAGTTAACGTTTAACTAGGGTTGCATCAGAATCAGATGCCGTATCTGGCTGTGGCCAGAATCCATGCCGCTGCATCTAGCCAACGTATGTGAGGCCGGACTTACACAATGTTCTATGCACACTAGTGCTTACTTTTCAGCTGACTTTGTGCTTTGTTTGCTTCTGCGCTGTGTGACAGTGTTATATGTAAAGTCTCTAAATGCAGTCTGTAAAGTTGCACTGGAGGCATCCAAGGCCTTCAGAAGCCAAAAATTGCTATCTTCATATTGTATTGCAGCTTGTCTATGCTGAGTAGGATTTTAATTACGCTCCAGAAAGTTGCCTGTAATACGCAGCAGTAATAAAAAAGGCACCGTTTCCTCTAACCTTTAATAACCAGACACTGCAGCATAAAACAGCACAGGATGTATAGATGTGACAAAAAAACTCAGCGAAACCTAATGTCAAGCTTATCAGCACATTCGTCACAATTACAGTTACAGGCGAACTATGTAATACTAAAGATGGCTAGTATGCTGAACTAATGTTGATAGCACAGATGCAGTATTTAATGCAAGTTAACATCTACAACCAACCTGTAGCTAGGTCATTCACAACTGATATTTTCTAAACCATATGACAGCAGAGGGTTTAACATGCTTTAAAAATGTCATTCAAACTAGAAATAACCTAAGTTGAAAAATAAATTTTACCATGAAATGCGTGGTTTTAAGGCTTCAGTTTTATTATACTGCATTTATTCATCGGCAATGTTGTACTCCTTAGCAATAAAAATGCCAAGAAAACCCAACCGCTATCTTGCTGATAAATAATGGTAAATGACTCTTTGCCTTACAAACTGGTTGGAGAATCAAATGCACATGCACAAATATGCAATATACAGCCAATAACCATAAAATATGATTGTACTGTGTACTGGTACAATACCAATGCAGTAACTAGAGATGTGACTGAGCTCATAAACATGCAGCCATCAAATGCGGATTTCAAATTGTAAATCGTGCACATCTGAAAATGGCTTCAGTGAAAAATAAAACCACTGTTTTATTTTGCATTATGTGATGATGGAGTCTCCCGTCGGGACGACGTATGAGCTCCGGTCTCACTCTCTACTTCCTGTGGGTCCTCGAATGACCGACAAGGCCGATTCTTGTGGTAGATTGTCGACCGCATTATGTACTCATCACATAACAGCATATTTATGGTTCACAGAGAACCAGCTTTGGATCAAATGTGGGCATGTTCACGTGGTTTGGCAAAGCTGCATTGCTATGCCGATGTTTAGAGTATCAAATTCAAAACCCCAAAAAACATGGAAACATATGAGCAGACTTTGAAACTGCCAGACATGTTCAAAGTTCGGAAACACTTGATAACTGAACCTAGTCACATCCCCGCAGTAACATAAGCACTGGGTAAGCAATGACATAAATGACCATGCAACTGTACTTGCTCTGCCACCTTTGATGTCAAAGGTTGCTTTTGGACCACTGATATGTCTACTAACTTTGCAACATTTTTTGGGATACCGTGTGGCATCGGGTCTTTGGCCAAAAGCTGGTTGTCCCAGTGGCTTAGCACTGCATGCACTGTGCCTGATTATTTACCACAACAGCCCTTCAACTCTCAGCTAAATAGTCACATGCAAGACAGACTGGCAAGGCATTCAACGGTGTCCTCTATAATTTGTGCCCGTTGCCACCTATGAAGCTATGACCCAATAGTGGGATAAAAATATGCATATTATTATAATGAGTAGTATCAGAATGCTTCAATTTAGAGCCAGGGTCACAGAATAAGGTGGCAGAGCTATATACTGTTGTTATATCTTCAGGCATATATTCAACAATACAACGACGACAGCTACAGAAACAACATAACTGTGTATTGTGGAGAATCAGATAAATCACATAGGAAGTGTTCAGTTAGTAACCTGAATGTTGCAGCATAATTAAAGCTGTAAATCTTTTACGGGATTCGCAAAATTCACGAATTCGCGCTACCTCCTCAAATTTTGATGTTTTCCCTGCTGCAAATTTGACAATTTTGTCCTAACGTTCATCAACAATCATCAAAAATTCATCGTGCATTTCGTCCATATCATCAATGATGCACTGGTGAACACTCGTTAAATTTAAAATTAAGATGTCGGTGTTCTTTATCTGAGTGATCTGATGTGACATCGTTGCGCTGTTGCTAAGTAGGGAATAAGTGTTTTTCATTTTTAACCACAAAACCTTACTATAATGCTTTTATAATATGCTACTATCAAAACTGTGAATTAACCTCAAATTTTTCTGAGATTTTTCACTATGAAAAATTTACAGCCTTCAGCATAATACACCACATATTTGGCATAACACATAGTATGATATATTCTCAAATGACTCGTAGTATAATATACCCTCAACAGTGTTACATGCAAATATTTTTTGTGGCTGTTGCTACAAACAAAAGGACAATAGTCACAATTAAATAGGCACACAGTGTGTGTCTTTACTGACTGCATGTATAGACAGAGATGTGGAAATTTCAAACTCAAATTGCTGGACATGACACGGTACTTGAAGAAGCTGTACAACGTACCGATCAATAAAACGAATACTGATGATATATTACCAATGCCGTGAAATACTCCGACTAATGATTTCATATGCCAAGTAATGTGTGCCATTGTATATAGAGGGTGGCCCAAGCTAAAGCGAAGCCAACTTATATTATTCCTGGTAACATTTGGATGCATAGGTAAAATTCAATGATTTTTGGCACATGTAAACTACATACAATAAGAAGTGGTGTGATGCAAATTTTGTCATAATAAACATTTAACACGCAAGATGGCACCACATACGATCAACACGACTGTTGCATACAAAAACTGCACAAACGCGTTATTATTCAACAGTGCTATTTTTATTAAAAAATAACAGGTAGTTGTTCACAAAATATTATTATAAGGACAAAGGCTAACAAATACCAGCAAAACCATAACCAGATGATTTTACCATAGAATTTTATTAAGTTCCTAAAAACGTAAAATTATAGGCTTATGCGATTAACTAAGTAAAATGCAAGATGTAACAAAGGGCGAAAATATCTAACTTTGGTGCCGCCATCTGGCAAACAATATTAAATATCAAATTTTTATGCTTCCTAAGGTGTGTGTCTGAACTGTTATCACATTTACCAAAAATTATTGAATTTTACCTATGCATTCAAATGTTACTATCAAAAATGTAAGTTGGCTTCACTTTAGCTAGGCCATCCTGTATAACTGACTGTATCTCACTAGGACGGTAACACAAACATCTTAACATCATAACATAGCCAGCAACCAGATTGATAAACAAACAATGTTCCACAGCAACACTTAAAAAGTACGGCACAACAGAATATAGACAGACGAGAATAATACTGACATTGTAATGCAAGTGTGCCTGATATTCTGGAGCGCAACTGCCACGTTCGATCGTTTATTGAAGCGTGGAACGTATAAATGTTACAGCAAGATGCACATCTGGTATCTTCTACGGACTTTCAACAAAAATCACTCTACTGCAGTCGGGCCGGGAGGCAACAGAAACTAGAATTCAACGGCTGGAAGTGTGTTTTCATGAGGAATGATGTCGTGCTCGAACACACCGATGCCTGTCTTCATTGCAGGAAGCAGATGACTGATGGCTGTTGGACTGTTCAACTGCATCCTGCACAGAATTTAAGATAATGATTAAACAACGTTAAAAAATATACAACAACAAAGGTCGCATCTTCAGAGGCATTACTACACTGACCTTGGCACAAATTATTTGGCACACACACGGAGTGGACCAAAGATTTTGGTAACTTGTTAAGCGCAGCATGCCGCATCGTGCCACCAGGACACATTACCAACCTAGTTACTGAGAGACATACTGAACTGATATCCAACTTAACAGGTGTCCCATTCCCAGCCATTTGCATGGCTCTGTGCTTCAAAAGCCCATCATTACATTCTACATTGTACCCATCTTGTCATGTTTGTGATTAGTTCTCATATAGCTGCACTCTAAGCCAATCTTCTACATTATGTTTCTATCAGCTGGTAACGAGTGTTACCAGGTGTGCTCTAGAGATAGCTACAACCAGGACATGACATCTATCCCCACAGTTTTGATTTTTGTCGTTACTCCTTCCATCTGGCACTATATAATGTCCCTTTCTAAGGCGAGTTCTTTAATCATTAAATGACGTCAGTTTAATGTCCAACAGTTTTTAGTGTGATACTGTCATCTTTCTTTCTTCACTGAACAGTAGTCTTGAATTTAAAGAACAATCACCTGGACTTACAGCAGAATACTACAGTGTGTCTAGAAAAAGAGACCAAAATGTTTTTTGTATTATCTTCTATAAAATTTGGTCAATTCTAACAAAATTTGGTCCACCGTTTCCTTAATAAATTTGCTGCGAAGTGATATAAATGTTTTCCACCTCACCTCAATAATCTCTCTGAACTACCTTGTGAAACTTGAAATGCTCATCGGACACGTGATACCATTGAGCTGTTACAGGAAGAAACTCCAGAATTTATTCCACCTCAATTATGGCCCCCATATTTGCCAGATTTGAATCTGGTTCATTACAGCCTGTGGGAGTATTCCAAGAGGTCTACAAAATACACAACACTGATCTGAACGAACTGAAACAGCGACTGTGAACAGAGTGGGCCAATCTGGATCATTAGAGACATTATTCAGGTGAGGTGGAAAACGTTTACATAATTTTGCAGCAAATTTATTCAGGAAATAGTATTAAATTTCATCAGAATCACCAGAGTTTTATAGGAGATATTACAAAAAACATTCTGTTCTTTTTTTCTGGACAAAGTGTAGATGGTATCTGGAATGGTGGTGTAGTGGGCATGAGACATGTGATGAAAAAGTCACAAGGTCAACTCTCAGCTGCCGGCCAGTCCTCTATAGGGTGCTAGTTATTCATACGTGACGCCAAGATACTGGTCAAACACTGGTGATTCTCTGTAGCTGGAACGCTAACTGCAAGATTAGTAGAAAGTAATGGCAGTCTACCACTAGGTCTGTGACAAAGTCACCTGCAGGCTGAATGCCTGGAGACTAGGATTAGCTCTGGCTCCTATGCTCATACTGAGTATCCTGCAGGAGTACCTTTACCTTTTCTACTAGACGGCAGTCTGAGTAATGCTTGCTGAAGAATAAGTAGAACTTGGTCAATAGCAAATATCACTACACCACCAAACAAACGTTTCACATACCCAAAACCTGATTTTCTACTTCATTCCCTCACTTCTAATGGTAAAATAATGGAAACTATAACACGGACATACCAATCTTGCTCCGACAGGAAGTAGTAGCATTTGGGTTTCGGCATGCCATTGAAGCACGACGCTGCAGCCATCGTGTATGCTCCCATGTTGCGGAAAATTATCCATTCGCCAATATCCATTTCTGGCAGCTGGCACTCATTCACAATACAGTCGAGGCCGTCGCACGTTGGACCCCAGATGCTGCACAATCGCCGAGGTTCGTCAGTCATCATCTCCGGCTGACAAAAACAATGATATATCAGTCACGTAAAAATTACACTAATGATCTGATGAGCAGTGAGCAGTGACATTATCTTTCTTACATGAAGCAGAACCAAGAGAGATGGTGTGTTTATCAATTAAACTAGAAATACGTTCTGTGGAACGTGGTATATGCCCCATAGCCAAGTAGGGTTGCCAACAGCGTGAGGCGAAAATACGGGACTTCCCTTCCCCTCAGCCTTTCCCCCTTCCATTCTCCCCCTTTCCTTCCCCTCTCCCCCTCCCCTTAGAAGTAGGGCCCCTTAAATGCAGCTATGAGGTCTGGGGAAGTGCTGTAAGCTCCCCCAGCGGGGTCTGGGGCGGAGCCCCAGCCAAAATCGATTTTGGTGCATTTTAGCCCTAAAATCTAGCATCTGGTGGTAACAATGTAAATGATTTTCCTGAGAATCAACAGTACAGGTACATAATGTAGGCTAAATTACATGGTGAAATTTTTTTGATCAAGCCATGGGGGATTTAACCCCCATCAATGATCAACCCCCTCGCTACGCCACTGCCTTCACCCTTCATCCGCAGTG
>Ga0049105_1001149_pt1 | contig 11160 bp, 5 predicted proteins | sample WorMetvaBAHAMAS1_FD_61260 | JGI IMG/M metagenome (GOLD analysis project Ga0049105, IMG submission 61260) | Worm MetaG Olavius vacuus BAHAMAS.1 | ecosystem: Host-associated > Annelida > Digestive system > Unclassified | place: Germany: Marburg | collected 2013-04-09 | reverse complement strand
CCGGAGGGATGGAAGGCTGAGTTGGCCTTGGGTGGCTGGTTGGTTACATACTGAAATAGATGTCCGGCACCGGGAATTGAACCCGACACGGTCACCCATCTCAGTACTAACCGGGTCCGAAGTAGATTAACCTCGTTGATCAAAGCCAACGTGCTAACCACTACGCCAGACCGCGACGACTGTCAATTCCCATTACCTTCAATCTATTCCCGTGTAATATTTTCCATTGCACCCAGATGCAGATCTCTATTACGGACCTTTAGTGTTAACACTTTTGGAGCGAAAATATCGAGGTGAAAGGTAAAATGTCTGCTTTCAGCGACGAATAGCAACAGTTCGGCATAAAAATTTTAAGACAAATTCGAAAGCCCCCATTTGCATTGTTTGGAAACGTACTTAACTGACTGGAGAGTATTGTATTGTTTAGTATGTGACCCGTCCTGCACATCTGACTGCACAACTCAGGGCGAGGGTAAATGCGACTCAACTTGTGCGACTGGGTATTCACTGCAGAGTGACTACACATGCGAACGTACGTAAAGGCGAATTTTATCACTGGTATATTTACTATTGATTGTTTTTATGAGTTATCTCAGGCCTGTCTAGCGAGTTATTTGGGAAGAGAGAATTCTGTGTCACTAGACCTTCTCTTGCGTGGAACTCTGTCTCCCAATTCATGAAAAGGACTTTATAATCGCAGGTTTGAATGCGTGTATTTTGGTTCTGTTTTATTTTTAGTTTTTACTGTATTTTTCACTTTCGTGCTCTCAGGCGCCTGGTTCGATTGGATGACTGACTGAGTGACTGACTGAGTGAATGAGGGACTAAAGCGACACACTCATACTCGGACGACCGAGGTTCGATTTATGATGTAATAGATTACTGCCAGTTTGAATGATTGAATGGTCTTCGTTGTGGGATGGCGCACAGTTTGTGACGCGCACTGTAACGGAGGATGCGCCACGCAGGGTCTCGGCAACTGTGACAGCTCATGTGACTCGGGCTACAAGCTGTCGTCATACAACTGCGTCCGTAAGTAGCTACTGAATTCTGAATGTATTATAATAATAAGGCCACCCGACGTATGTCGGAGGCTTTTATGTTTTTTCTCTGTGCTATTTTGATACACAAACGACCGAGAAATGCCCAGCCAAAGATATGCTATATCAGAGATTTGGTTCTAGGCCGAAGTCGTAAAATTCACTCACCCGCCCACCGTCTCCTAAATTTTACAGGGGCCAAAAAGTGCCAAATTTGGCCTATATTTTCAACCCTAGTCACCTTTGATGCATTTTGATTTCGAAACAGAGCAACATGCACCTGGAGTGACGATGGTTGTATGAACCTTCCTTCTGACTTAAAGACATTTTTCTATCTTTCTCCTAATTTTATAGGGGCTCTAAAAGTGCAAAATTTAACCTAAATTTGTTTTTTTGAGGCGCGCTAGTCCGAAATAAAGCAACGCAACTTATCTAAAATATAAAACAAACTCAAGACAGCGCCGATGACGGTTCTTTGTCCTCCCAAAATTTGGTGTAGTTAGTGCTACATCACTGAGAAAATGAGATGACTCCCCCCTCGTGAAAAACGGCCGGGAAAAACCGTTGCATCTTCCAGCTCGCGCATCGGCCCCGCCCCCGCACCAAAAGTATATCAGAGATTGGGTCCAAACTGTGCTTTGAATATGGAGGACTCAGAAACTTCGCCCACCTTTTCCTAATTTTTACAGTTGTGAAAAGTTCGAAATTTGGCCCCTATACTAGCCCAACGCCTCTCTGAGATGCCCAAGTTTAGAAATGGAGTGATTTATGTGAACTATAAAACAAACCCACGGAGTCACAATGATTGATCCATGTCCTCTCAAGATTCCGTGTAGTTCAGTCGGGTTGTATGAATTTGCAAGTAATTGAATTTTCAAGTACCTGAATTTGGCTGCAAACCAGTTAATGTCTTGCAGATTCCACCGCCATTAATACCTTTACTGCCAAACGACTGGCGCGATGTCTGCTGCCCTTCAGGTTGCACTGCATCGCAACTAGTTGTTATCGTTAATACTGATTGTGTTTTATTTTCATGAACTCTGAATTGACCGCCTTTCATTTGGTGATAGTTCATGTAGCTGCGACATTCCTTTCTTGACTGTGCAAAGTTGATTAAAATTAACAACAGACCCTTGTGACAACAACATCATTTCATGTATGTTGAATGTGTAGACAGTCATCGAATGTTGTTAACGATAACGATAATGATGGCGACAAATTTATTATTTTTATGTAGATCAAAGAACTTGATCAATTACGGCTTGAATTGTTTTCATATTATCGTATTTCATTAGCTGTGGTTTTCACTTCTTTTTCATTGACCACCCGCGAAGCGGCGTGGTATATAATTTCGGTGGCCTCTCTATGTATCAACTGTAAAAAACTGGATTTTTATAACATAGTTTAAGGGCGATAGCTAAATCACACATAGAAAACAGCAGATATCATTTACAGCGAGACTTTATAGAGCACATTACAAGCCTAGATCATGCGATCCCACTTTAATTTTTGGCCCCGTCGATATCTGTACTGTAAACCACCGTCCACCGGTAGGCCTATGCCTAGACTCTAGGAGCTACAGAACATTTGGCGAATTTGGATCATGTAGTCACTCTGCACAGCAAACTTGTTTTTTACAAACCATAAAGTCAGCCGTTCCACAGATATAGAGGTGTCCTCACATTAAACAAGTAGGTCACATGAATTAGGACACGCCCCCTTTGTCCCATAATTTTTGCATTTTTTTGGACAGTACTCATAGTAGTCTATTCGCACACCAAATTTGAAGTTTGTAGCTTTAGCCGTTCCGTATATATAGAGGGGGTCCCAACGTTTAAAAGTAGATCACGTGACCTAGGCCACGTCCGTTTTGTCCGAATTTTGTATTTTTTGAACAGTACTCATTGTAGCCTATTTGCACACCAAATCTGAAGTTTGTAGCTTTAGCCATTCCGTAGATATAAATAGGGTCCCTAAATTTAAAAATAGGTCACATGTATTAGACCACGCCCATTTTGTCCCCTAATTGTATACCTTTATGTAATACTGAATTTGCTTGATATTCGGGTTAAGTTTCGTGATGATAGCTTTATCGGTTGTCAAGATATAGGCGAAAACGTTGTCCATTTAAGCTGCAGGTGCTCCCCAAAAGCGGTTTTTGGTGTATAAATGGGAGGCGGTTCTCGCCACGGTTGATGAAATGATGTCCTAGGAATATACTTACCACCAAAACACGCTTTGTGGTACATTGAGCGTCAAGCCATATTCTATGGAGTGCTCTGTAGACGCTCCCAAGGAACTAAAAAAATTTTTTTAAACATGCCATATGGCAATTTCATCCCTACCCCACCCGTACCCCTGAAGCGGCAAGTATCAATTTTGGCATGTGGGATCATGTGCTAAATCTAATCAATCAAATTTCAACTCGATCGGTTTAGGAGTTTCGAAGCCCCAAGTTACCGAAAATCGCTATCTCCCATGCATTGGCTGGAGGTATCGCCCTTACACACTAACGTGCTACACTGTGATGTATGTACATGTATGTCAGACGATAACTTTTGAAAGCCTTGACGTAGGAAGTTCATACTTGCAGTTTTGCACATCCGATGTATCTCCAGGAAATACGGGTCCAGAAGTGGAAGGATGCTGCCTGCACTACGAAAGACGCCGTAGAAGTCTAATATTGGTGAGAGCATCGGTAACCTTTCAACATAGAACGTGCAGCAAAATCGTTGTCCGTTGAAGCTTTGGTCACACACCGCTGGCTTAGAGCGCTCACCGAACCATCTAGCTAAGAAACAAGGCAACGAAGAAGAAACAGCGGCGACAGGAAGAGTGAGGGTTCGGTAAGGGGGGAAGGGCGTTCAGTTTTGTCACCGCTGAAATTAATTAGGAATAAACACTGTGTTTGATGTTTATCTGTCGGCTGCAGCTTGTGATGTGAACTGTGATTCTGGCTGCAACACTCAAGGCGTCGGAAAATGCGACGCGTCTTGCGTGATCACTCACACGTTTGACTCTCAGAACTTCGAATGTGACGGTCTGTAGCTTTTTTTCTATGTTTTTATCATAACACGGTATCGCTTGTTATTCTACTTTACGCCGTTTATGAATAGTAGGTACACGATAAGTTTAATTTAAAATAACAATGAATGTTTAAAACGCTGCCGTTTTATAACAGCGTGTAAGGCCCATCGTTCGTGACACATATAAAACGGCAAAAATTAATTTCATCAACTCAGGTCCGTTGATATAATACGCAGTTCTTATTAGATCCAGGGCCCCTGAGTTGATGCAATTATTTTTATCTGCCCCATAGCTACAGTATCTAGCATGGGACAGATTACCAGAAGCCCATCACGAGATGAGACAGCGAACGTGAACTTTTTACGACGACATCGTGCACGTACTACAAATCGCCGAAATTTTGCGTCTTTCAGAAAATCTGGGTCGAGGAACACCATGGTGACGTCAGAGACCGAAAGTAGAAATATGGCCGTTTCGGGCATGCGCAATGAAAAATATGCAATATAACCATTATTATAGAAACAGTTCGGTCATTGTGGACGTGGCAGATACCACGTTCCACAGAACGTATTTCTAGTTTCCGTTTCATCTTTGTCACGAACGAGGGGCTTTACACGCTGTTATAAAACCGCAGTTTTTCACATTTATATTTGCGGTATCCTACCGTTATTTCTATTTCTATTATTCCTGTTATTTGTATTTTTCGCACTAGTTCCCTGACTTTGTCCTAGCAGTTTAACCGAACTAAGTATCGAGCGCCGGTCTTCTGTGTTGGCATGCCAAATTCTACCCATACACAACCATCCCTGCGGAGTTGTCGTAGCCTATCGATCTTTAAAATGGCGGCAATGGAATCGCCGGATACAGCTTGGATGACGGCACTCTGTCCAAACCAGATTTCAACGAGATGTCTGAATCCACGGCTGGTGTATATACGTACCTCTGGTTTTGTTGCGCCATATTAAAATTGTACTTCCAGTTTCGATATTGATCTATGCATAGTCATCAGCATGGCATTTTTTATCAGCCTGCCAAATTTCATCCAAATCGTGCCATCCCGCGGCGTGGTATTGGTATTTTACTTCCGGTTTCGATTCGATTTTGACCTATGAATAGTTATATCGGCATGTCATTGTGTATCTCCGTGCCAAATTTCATCATAATCGGACGATCGGCGTCGGAGTTATGGCATCATATCGATTTTTCAAGATGGTGGCCGTCCGCCATGTTTGATTTGTCTGCAGTGAAGGTAGACCACCCACGAAGAGTAATTGTTGGTCTTAGCTATATCCTCAGTTTTCACATTTGGACTTGATCCGGTTTGTAGTTTCAGAGATATTGTGATTTTTATATTTCGGTGTTTTGGCTTGAAATTTCCTCTCCACGCCCACTCTTTTGGGCGATAAGGTTCATTCATTTATTCACTCATTCATGAAAGAACTGATTTAGGTGGCGTAATGTCAGAACAACTGTAAAGACACCTATAAACGTAACGAAAAAACTGAATTCGTGGCACAGGACGAAAACAGTTTGGCATGTGTGTTGGAAGCTGTCGGGATAGCTTCTAGTACAAAGTAGTGTCTTGAGCTGGCGCCTGAATGTGGACAAAGATGATGTCGACGTGAGACCGAACGGCAGGCTGTTTCAGGTCCTCGCAGCTGCCACATAGAAGGCGCGGTGGCCAACGGCAAGACGCTGCATAGGAACGATGAGTGAGTCGGGGGCAATTTCCTCAAATGATGTCACCCATCATTTTAACCCCCATAAGGACCGTTCTTGCACGGAAATACGTCGTTTGACCCATTAAGTTGGTATTAAGGTGTATGTTTTATTGTTTAACAGTTACGTATATTTCATTCAAAAATTTGCACGCACTGCTGAAATATCAACAACAGTTGAATGGATTGTTTTTTTGGAATCGCCCTGTAGGCTGACATCAAAAGTGCGTATATCGTTAGTTTAACTGGAACAAGATGTCTGTGTGTAATTGTTTAAAGTTTATTTGTAAGAGATATTTCCGTTGGCTCTAAGATGGTATATGTTGTGTTGTTGGGTTATACAGCATGCGACAGCCACTGCGCGTCTGGCTGTGATGCGCAAGGCGAAGGCAAATGTGACACTCTGTGCGACGACGGTTGGGTTCTGTCCTCGTCGAACTACGAATGTCAGGGTAATTAAAACGCTGTTTTGGTAGCTTCTACTTTATCTGAAGTATGGAGAGAGGTGTGGTTCAAGTTTGCGCACGCCTAGTGGAAATGAAGTAGAATAATAATAATAATAATAATAATAATAATAATAATAATAATCTTCGTTTATTATAGTTGCAGTCATAACGCTACAACAGAACCGACATCTGTCACGCAGGACAGCACTGAACACAAAGCAAGCATATACAACGAAACATAACACAAGGTTTAGCACGGGTATCTTAAGATGTAAACGTTTGTCAAATTCCGTTGGATTAAGTAAAAACGTCGCGTTTAATAAATTTCTGTACAGTTGAGGCGAAATATAGCATTAAGTCACCAAAAATCTTAAAGTCGGCAACGTTTTCACCGTTTGAGGGAATTGATGATGACATCATATCTATGACACATTTTGGACCAAATATAGCAAAAACTTACCGAATACAACTTTGGTGGTGGAGCTGATGGTCTTATTGATTGGAATCCACATACGGGTTCGCTAAAGAACATATCTTTGTCGTATGATTGAAATGCGGTAAAGTAAAGGTTTATTATTTGTTGGCAAAAACTGGTCCACAAAGAATCTGTTGGCTATACTTAACTGTAACTTTGTCAAATCAACAGATCTGGATAACCTTTGCATGACATCCTTTTAATCATTAATGTTGCATGCATCCATTGTAAAAGTTCCCACATGTGTGCACACATTACTTGGTAAAATTGAGAACAATACTGACAGTTAATAAACGTTGTCCGCAAACAATGAGTGATGCGTCGTCCAACTGGGAACCCTCTTCTCCTCCAATAGACAACATCTGAGCTATGATGGTTGTCTGGAGGTAAGAAGGGAGATTATCAGAACTGTTCTGTGTTGTATTGTGTACTGAAGTTGTGCACAGTCATAAGCAGACTTAGATGAGCAGTTCTACAGTTCTCAGAATTGGGTGTGGTCACACTGGGTCCATTCTTAAATTCTTATAACACGGTGGTGTGGGCCTCGTGTGACTGAAGCCTAATCCTTAGGATCCTATCTTCTTCAGTGCCTTGACACTGTTGGTTGAGTCATTTGACTTGTAAAAACCTGCCCCCGATATGAGTATGACCTATAATGAGTTTGGTTGGACATGAAACCTTACTCAACCCAATCCAACTCTTCCAACTGAGGCGCCGCATAATAACTCCGGACAAAGCCAACATTAGAATTACGTAACTGTAGAAAGAAGGCGTGGATTGTGACAATGTAACTGGCGTAGTGAGACTGAGAGTAGTTGTTTGTGCCTGTTACAGAATGCGCTACTGGTTGCGACTCGTGTATATTGAGCGGCCCAGGCAAGTGCGATGGACCTCAGTGTAACGACGGATACTACATCGACTCGAACAATCGCTGCACCCGTCAGTATTTGAGTAATCGATAACTAGTAAAGGTGGCAACTGGCAATTAGCGATGCATGTACTTTCGAGGCCACCCGTCTGCCGTCTCGACAGTCGTAGGGCCTACTTGGCACAAATCACGAGGCACATAATGTATCAACCTACCAAATTTCAGCACAATCGCTCAATGCACGGCTGAGTTAGTTACTGATGATTCAACAAATTTCCCCATTTTTCAGTGGGCTTCAGTGAGCCCCTTTCTCAGAGATAGGTGGCTCGATCTATACCAAATTTGGCAAGGATATACACTGTAGGCAATCATAGAGGCTACCAAAAGATGTTTAGATTTACAATATGTTGTTTCGTTTTCAAACAAAGTATACTCAAAGACGACTGCGATCAAAAATTGAGATCAAATTTCGGATTTTTTCCCCTGTAAAAATTAAGGGAGAGATGGGCAAAATGTATAGTTAGTCTTAAATCCTCTTAGGACTAAATTTCTTATATGCTTTTGGCGAGGGCCGCTGGGTGGGTTGGGAGTTAGGAATGTAGGAGTTAAAATTTTACTTTGGACGCCGTCCGTCATATTGGATTTGACCGGGAGTGGATGTTGACCATTCTGGCGGCTTCCGCGGATCCGTGTTGCACCAGCCTACCAAGTGGCAATGCACAGCGGAATTACTGTTGATTCGGTAATTTTTTCCGCCTGTTTTCCGGGGTCCCGAATAAACTCACAGTTTTCAGAGTTAGGTGGACCGAACTGCACCATATTTGGGGAGAACAATCGTAGTGTTTCCAAGGATATTTTAGATTTTATATCGGTTGCTTCATCTCAAAAACAGAGTGCCTCAAAGGCGACTGGGTCAAAAATCAATTCCGAATTTCGGATTTTTCAACCCCGGTAAAAATTAGGGTAAGGAGGAACGACATGTTCGGTCTTCTGTCTTCGTATACGGCGCACGCAGCTTTCATGTCACTGACACTCAGGGTTCCTCGTCCAGAGAGTTCGTGCCCCAACAACCTGAACTAAGCCCGGCTTCACCCAGGCCGCTGCCACCAGGGACGGCTCAACCATGGAGTCCTATATAACAGCGCTATTATATAGGAGTCCATGGCTCAACCAATGCACTTTCAGGCCCCGGCGGCAATCAGACAGTTCTTCAGCTCAGCACACAGTCAGCTTTCAAGCCCGGCATTGTCATACAGCCTTCCAGCCCGACAACCCGTCAGCATAGCCACACAACCCTCCAGCCCGATCCACCATCTCTAGACCACCGCCACCTGAGAACGGAATAAAGACCAGCCCAGTGCCGGTAACACCGCTCAAGGACTTCGCCCTGAGCGCCGGACTAGCCAACTTGCAAGATGGAGCGGTGCGGACCAACTGAACTTTTATGGCGCTGCTGATACAGTAGTCACTGTTGCGTCTTGTATTTTCCAGTATTGTTGCTTATTGTGTATGCATGTACTTGCATTTAGGCAACTTAGACGTGTTTATTCCATCATCATCGTCGTTCTCATCATCATCTCACTCTTTGTATGTTAGTCGTTTTATTAGGCTCACTCTGTGCTATTTAAGAAGTAGGTAACTAGTTATCCACCACGCGTTGGCACTTTGATGATTGAATTGCTAGTTACTGTTGTGTCATGCATTACTGCGCGCTGCAAACGTTTTAAATGAAGTTCGTCATGTTTGCTGATGACAGAGTGTTCGACCGGATGCACGTCGTGTAAGGCATCGGCGCAGGAATCTCCAGCCGCTGTGAAGTGTGATGTCTGCGACACTGGATACAACCTGAACGCCATCACCAAACTCTGTGAAGGTCTGTAGCACTTTGCGTTGTCTCCGTGGTTACAATCATCAATATCATTATCACCATCACCATCTTCATCTAGATCATTACAGCGCGTCCGCGTTGCTCGCAATGCAGAGCGCTGTAATAGCCAGAGGGATTCTGTCCGTCCGTCCGTCTGTCTGTGGAAAATGCACACGACCACGAACATGAGGCCCAAACCTGAATGCACCGTTCCCCCACCTCTGATTTTGCACTTTAACCACTGACTGCAAATGGCCACACCCCCTTGCCACTAAGCTAATATCGGAACTCTCTGTAAATAGTGCATACAATAATAAATAAGTAATTTAACATTGGACATTTTCCACAATTTGGCCTTGGCGCAGCGCTGTCCGAGTGCTCATGTGTTCGTATGTTTTATGGACAAAATACATTGTCGCTATCACGAACTTATAATAGGACACAAAGGAACGCCGTTCTCCACCTTTAGTTTATGGATCAAAGCGTTCCACCATCTCATAGTGTTACAGTGCTAGGGAATGACACACGACCACTGACGTGGGGCGTGGGCAAACCCGAGTGTACAGTAACCATACTTCTAATTTTTCATTTAACCACTGCTTGTAACTGAACCTTTATGGTTTCTTATGTACTTTAGTTTCAGGCAATATGTTAGAAATCCTAGGTTATCTAGTTAAGACTTGTATGCTGTGCTACAGCGTGTCCGAGCGGATGCAGTCAATGCTCCAGCACCACGGTATGTTCAACGTGCAGAAATGGATATGCCAAGAAGCCAGACAGCAGCGCCTGCCTCCGTGAGTGCTGCCTAGAACTCTAGGTTTTTTAAAAAATAGTAAAATAGTGACTAGTGACCTAATTACTTTGAGTCTATAAAAATAGGCTAAAACATAATCAAAGCAAATGTTCAAACTATCGCCCATCAGCTCTCACACAGGCGCGCATCCGTCTACGCCACTGGTTCATTGCCTCGTCGATGACGTGCTGCTTGCTTTATCAGGAAATTCACGAATTAACTGTTTGAATCCAAAACCTTTAATTTTTTTTGTATAAATTTTCTACTAATATGCGATCTTCGGCAATAAAAACCATGTTTACAGAATAGCGTCGTCTGTTACTGAGCAACTCTTAAGCTAGTCCTCGACTGACGAAAACTTCACCAGTTTTTAACAAGTAAGTAATCACTGTCATGCTGCAAATTTTCTCAGGTATGTTTCTGCCAAAAATTAGCAAAATCGGATGACATCCGACAAAGTTATCACAAAAATAAAAAGGGTGACGTTTTCTGAGACACACTGCGCAGAGCTGCGAATTGTAGTGATCACTTAAATCAATCAGCCATTCTAAATTTGGTCAATTAAATTGTTTTAGGTTAACTTTGGTCTGTTTAAAAGTTTCGAATGATTTGTATTAATTACGTGCTACACATTTTGTCAAATTAATCACAATTAGTGATTAAAGTGTTTATTCATATATATTCATCTTTATTTCACCAAAGAGGCAGCAATTCACAATAAAAAAAGAAAAAAATAACAGATGAAACAAAAACATAAATACATACACTACAGCACACACAAACGCCCGACAAACAATCAAACGATATACTAGAAAGACTAACAGCCTTGGCTGAGTCTTAGTTTATAGTGTGATCTGGCTCAATTGATATGCAGCGTTAGTACGAACACAAACTATTTTCAGATACGATAAATTTGTGCAGAAATC
>Ga0049105_1001148_pt1 | contig 11160 bp, 8 predicted proteins | sample WorMetvaBAHAMAS1_FD_61260 | JGI IMG/M metagenome (GOLD analysis project Ga0049105, IMG submission 61260) | Worm MetaG Olavius vacuus BAHAMAS.1 | ecosystem: Host-associated > Annelida > Digestive system > Unclassified | place: Germany: Marburg | collected 2013-04-09 | reverse complement strand
CCCCGGGACATTGAAGCGGGAGAGGAGTGGAAAGTTGTATAGGAATCGTGGAGTGAGTGGTATGATGGAGATTTGATGTGGGATGCGGATGTTGGCATCGGGATGTTGAGAAGTGAAGGCTGATCTTTTGTACATATTGTAAATATATTATACACCGTGTCCGGAAAAAAAGGTGCCGCTTTATTTTTGCTTGTAACTCTGCAACGTGCTAACCGATTTTCAAAATTCTTTTACCATCACACTCTGCAGTAAATGTGCAGTAAAGGAGTCAATAAATATCCTATCATAATTTACACGCGTCTCTACACTACCTTGTAAAACTTTTGTTCTCAAAAATCGTAAATTACATTACCCGGTAAAGGTGCCACTAGTTTTGTTCGTATATTTCAGAAAATTTTGCATCTGATTTCGTAATTTTTGGCATGCTCCATCGCAATGGACCAAGCATGCAGGTGGGTGATTAAATATTTTCTTGCTTACTTGGCATTGCTGTGGTCCAACCTGAGTCATGCAGTCGTCACAGCAGCGATTCGTCAGTGGCGTCGTCGTTTGTCAGCTTGTGTGCAGGCTGGCGGTGAACATTTTGAACATTATTTTTAGTCACGAATTGTCAATATGCAGACTTGTTGACTAATCTGATGCTAAAATGTGCGAATTAACGACACAAATGATTTTATTGTGTAACTGTTCAATTTTTTCATGGTCATTAAACGTTTGTAATATAGACCTACAATGTAATTTACGATTTTTGAACACAACAGTTTCACAAGGTAGTGTAGCGACGCGGGTGAATTATGGTAAGATATTTAACGATTTGTTTATTGCAAATTTACTACTGAGTGTGATAGTAAAAGAATTTTGAAGATCGGTTAGGATTCAGCAAAGTTATAGCAAAAAATAAAGTGGCACCTTTTTTCCGGACACGGTGTATGTAGGCCTATTCGTGCCACTACAGACTTTTATCATGAGCAAATGCAGAATTTTTGTTTTGGTGCGGTGGCCCCGGTGGGCATTGGCAGGAATTTGAAAACGATGTCCACAAACGCAGTTCACAAGCAGAGCCTTTTTTGCCGAATTTCACGATCTGTTCAAAGTGTGTGACAACTATTTCAAAAGTAGTGACTGTTGTAGTGAGCGTTTATTTGTATCAAGAATCAACTTTTACTGACAAACGTTTCACAGCTATGAAGGGATGCGCTTAAATTCGCCACTAACCTTGATCTTCTCGCGACACGTGTCTTCTATGCCGCTTTCCACGGCCAACATCCGCACGAAGTAGTCCGCCGGGTTGTAATTAGGAGGCAGCGGGAATCCGCATCTGCACTCGCAATTACGTACAAAACAGGCGATGATGACTCCAACTAGTACTAACAGGTATAAATGCTGTCATAAAAATTACCTTTGCAGTGTTACTGCTTAACAGTGCTTGTCACTTACATCGCCAAAACTTTAAACTCGCAAACAGAAAAGTTATAAGCGAGTACAATAAACAGTATACACTAAATACTAGAAGTACAGGACTGCTTGCATGATGGTGGATTTGTTGAAATCTCGAACACAGAAAAAGCTCTGAATACATGTTTGTAACCGGTATGTAACCAATCAGCCACCCAAGGTCAACTCAGCCTTCCATCCCTCCGGGGTTGGTAAATGAGTACCAGCTTCGGCTGGGAAGACAAAGGCAGGTATGTTTCATTCCGTTAGCGGATGAACGCGGGGTGTGCAGGTAAAACTGTGAGATACCTTGAGAATGCGTGCCATACCTGAGCGCTTTAGATGTGCGTTCACGACGAGGCGCTATACAAATCGACGTTTACCTTTACCTTTACACGATCAGTAACAAATTCGCATGTCAACAACATACTGATTAAAAAATGGAATGGCGTCTTTTGCTGCTCCAAGATATGCAACTTTACCTTCAGCCATTAGCAACAGCCTGTCAAAAATTAAACAATACATTAACAGCAGATTTTCAATATATTACGAGTAGAATGCCTAAAAGAACAGTGACCTTTTATTATACACTGTGTCTCAAAAGTAAGTTCACCCTTGTATTTTTGTGATTACTCGGTTAAATATTGACCCATTTTTACCGTGCTGCATTGGCAATAAATGGAAGTAGAATAAAAAAGCTAAAAACAATTATTATAGCCTCTTTCCCTAAAAGCTAAAATTCAAAGTTTAATAAGTGAAAAATCCACATTTTCCATACTTTGACTGTTAAGTTTGCTGCATTTTGTCCTGTATTGTACCACAATAGAGTCTTCAGAGAAAAGAAACTCTGTCTGCGTTGGAGAAACTGTTCACACACGCGGAGCGGGCAGGCGATACAATTATTCATATCTATTCGCCAGGTAGCGCTTCTAGCGTAATTTCGTTTCGAAGGGCTGTAATTTTTGACCGTAGGTAACCGACCGCGAATTGAAACCATTCTGCACATTGTGTAAAAGTTTCAATTCGATCGTACTTGTTGCCAGAGAGAATAAGCGAGCGCCAATGTCGGTGCTAGCAACGACATAGTGTCAGCGTCTCCAATGCAGACACAATAACTACAGACAAAATACAAACTGGTCAAACAGCTCGAACGCTTCGGACGAGGGCTGATGTATTGTGCAGATCACCGTTCTACCCTTAGCAGCCATCGATTTCAGTGTCAACAGGATATTCTGAGCCATGTAAGAGTCGAGTCCAGACGTAGGTTCATCGAGGAACAATAAAGACGGGTTTGTCAGCACCTGTTGCATCGTGTTACATAATGACAATGTTAAATACAAACAGCGTTATGTCCAGATACATGTACTTTCGGCATGCAGGTATACATTTATCCGTATAAGCGATACCATCTTGGAAGCTTATGTTTGTTTTCTCGCAGCTTTTCAATGTCATGTGTTTGTTTATAGTATGTTCTCTTTTTCAAAGAATTCGCTCATTCTTATGACACGCTCGGATAATGTTACTGTCATTTGGCATACTTGAACATAATGGAATAGATACACCAATCTCTGCAGGCATTTTATAATTACAAGAATTAAAAAGAAAATACAGATCTTTTATTCACCAACAAATGGTAGCTAACAGACAAAAAGAGACAGATTAAATACATAAGTAGGCCTAATATTTTTAAATTTATTTTTGTTATTAACATACACTTGAACTTGAATGAATAACAACATTGCCTTTCAATCGACGGCATACCATGCACCCACGATACACTGACACTTTTTGCACCTATGACGTTGACCTTGACGGTGACCCGATGGCCTAGCTCGATATACGAACTTAACCTAGATATGTACCTGCTCATACCACACGTAAACTTTCTAGATCAAGGCTTTCAACGTTAGAGCATTAGAGGCAGACAGACCCATGAACATGTGCGACTAAATACATTACCAAACTGCGTTGGTAACAATATAGCCCTATAGGTAATGTCGGAATAAAACCCGAACCTCTGACGCAAATGCCAGTCGTTTCTTTTCACCGCCTGAAATTCCTTTAATTTTGCCAGTAATTCCGATCATGACGTCACCACATGTGTTCAAGCCCATCTGCAAAGAGATGCAAAGTCACGTCAAACTGAATTAGTCAAAAACAGTTTACAGAACAGCCATTCAAACATAGGGGCATCATCATTATCATCAAGGGCAGGCCCCATGTTGGAGCACAGCCGCTTCCACGGATTGTTGCCATTGTTCACGATCCTGAGCTCGTCTCCATGCCGTGTGCAGACCGATGCTGAGTGCTCTCAGATCTTTCTCAATGGTTCGCGTCCATGACTGTCTGGATCAGCCAGGAGGACGCCTCCAGTGACTTGGTAACCCTGAAATAACTGCGCGCAGTGCTTTCGAATGGTCCATCTGCGCATCTGACCTGGCAGCATGTCCCAAGAGCCATAGACGTCTGACACACAGAACTGTGGAGAGCTGTGTCTGTTTGGTTCGCCTTAGGTGTTAGTGACGCGTGAAGGTGCGAGATGGATGACATGTCAGTGTATCGATATCTGACTTAGGCCATACCATCTATGGAATGTGATAAAAAAGCCGAGCACTTGTATAGCGCCTTGCATGGTATACAAAGCACTATAAAGCGCTCAGGCATGGATCACACAGTTTACCTGCAATAAACACCACACCTGCCTTTTATATGTGATCACTCTATAGCTCAGCTGGTTTTGTCTGTCTGTATTGACCAGGCCCAGGACACTTTCTTTTAGACAAATTCTTCCGAACAAATCACCCGGAAAATTCTCCCCGGACAACCTCCCCCATACCTTAAATGTCAGCCGAGCTTCACAGCTTCAATCGTTTTTTAAGCATCTTCTATATCGATGTATCGGTGCGATATCGATATCGAACCCTATCGTATCAGTCGCCTCACTAATGATTTGTTCAGTATACTCTCGTGTGCCAATTTTCGTTCTCGAGAGTCGATTTTACATTCCTGGACAGTAAGTCTTTGTAGTTGTAATTGGTATTTCAAAACGATTACGCATTAAATTTTAAATTACGAAGTGATTTTACATGCATGATTGTTTGCAAGTGTCATTCAGCATTTGCCATCAAATAAGGCCTAGTAATTTCAGATATTGAAATGGCTTTACATGGATAAAAAAAATCTACTATACTAACAGCACAAGTCTTCGTCGTGTCCAATCAGGGCGCGGCCTCGCTCCCTGGCGTAGCGAGGTGTATGGCTGGCGTGCCGGCAGTGGATACATTGAGAGGCCTGTCGTACCGGCACGGCGAGTGCCGTGAGCAAATATTAAGTCGACACTAATGTTGAATGGTTAAAATTTATTGCAGCAAATTACTTACTTACTTACTTACTTACTAAATATCGTATCGATATAGACATTGCGATTATAGTCACTGTCAATATTTATAAGAAACTAACTGTGTATCCACATACACAAGCCATAGATTTTACGTGGAAATCCATATCCATAGATGCCTATCAAAGTATCCACTGCATATCCACAAAGCAAATACTGTTAGTTTCTAATATCCACAGCAACACTGGTATAAACTGTGAACCTCTTGCATGACGTCGGCAACACGCTGTTCGCGAATATCGTTCGAGACGTCTTTGTCCATCTTCAGTTGAGACTGCAGAACAACAACAAAGTACGCGTTTACTCCAACACTTGAGCTCTGCTGTGTCTAAACGTCTAGCTAACCCTTTTGAGTGCTGTGGGAATTATAGTTTGACGAACAGCGCGAGTATTTGTCTGTCTCGAACGGTTTTGCTACCATGGGTGACGCAGCGATCAGTGAAGAAGGGGCTAAGAAGGTGTCAATCAACTCAACCCAACAGCCCACCCATTGAGGACCAGAGTAGGCTGCCAGTCATTATGCGGCTAATAAATCATAACATTCCTTTACCTCGGGCAACGGCCGGTTACAGGAACGTTAAAAGTTTAGTAACATTTAACTCCAAATTTCATTTAATCGCATGCAAAACAGCTCCCGCGAGTTTCAGTTGTAGTCATCAGTATATGAACGTATGGTGATTATCCATTAAACATTTGTCACTGTGAACACATGCATTTTGTGCTTTTTTGTTCCATCCTATGCGTCGAGTAGGTTGTAGCAGAACAAGCTCAGCGGAGTTTCAAGAAGTGTTGGCGACGCATATAATGTTGAAATGTTAACGCCTGCACTTCCGTGGTTACTTAACTGTTCAATGCTGTTGGTAATAAATTATCACTAGGCCTACGCTTGGCAGTGATTTTGCTGGCAGTCGGAATAGTGCTACCAGATAGAAGAATGAATGACCTGGAACCAAAGGTGTTCTCTGACGGTAAGCGTGCCGACGAAGAGGTCTTCCTGCTGGATGTAAGCGGATAAGCTCGTCATTCCGCTGCCAATGCGGCCGCCGTTGACACGAACTTGCCCGTTGACGAGCAGCTTGCCGCGATTACGATACGTCAGCACGTTCAGCAGCGTTGTCTTACCGACGCCACTGCACACCAACACATTGTCTTTATCATCGGTCATCATCATCATCATCATCATCAGCGACAGCAGCAGCGGCTTCGTATTATCTTAGAAATTAAGAAAATAAAGTAACTAGATTCTACAGTTTCTTATGCCAAAAAACTGTAGATCTGCGTTGTGAATGGGAGGGGGTTGACTGTTCACTGCAGCGAAGCAGGCTGCCGGTCTGTCTGCGGATTGGAGATTTGAAGTCCACACACGCCGCGGCAACGCCCGCTGTTTGTGTCGCCCCTGCGTGAGAGAAATGGACTTAGCATCACAGCACTGCAGCGAGACGGCGCGATGTCTGTCACAGACAAGGTTGAGGATGTGAAATTTTGAAGGACTGTAATTTTTTGACCGCAGGTCGGAGTTCCCAAAAATGTTGCCAATGTTGGAACGAGAATTGAGATCATTCTGCACACTGTGTTACAGTGTCAAATCGATCGCATGTGTTTCCACGGAGGAGAAGCCGGTACAACTTTCGGTGAGAAAGTGGAACAAGAGAGAATAAGAAAAAAAGAAGGAAACTGAGAACAGAAAACAAAGAACAAAAGAACAGAACATCCGTCGTAACAGTAGGGTGTCCAACGCAGACACAGATAGTGAACAAACTTGTTGGGCTGTCCTCTGTGGCGAAATAAACAGTAAATCAGAATAAAGTTATAGTCTAATACTGTTCTCTTGCGTACTAGGTCTATTTACCTTTCTGTTGACACCTTGGAGTAGTAACCTGTTGTGTTTCGTGTTTTTCAGTCCCCAGTTTTTCGCTCAAAGCGCGTGTGGAGGTGTTGCATGGACAGGTGTTCAGCAGTGAAGAAAATACTGCATGAAAATCCTCGTACACTTATGCATAGTCCTCATTCCCTATATGCCATGCTGCATCCATTGCCTTCCAACCTGATAATTCAGTGGATTGAGGTTGGGTAAATTGGGGCCACTCGTCATTGCGATAAAGTCAAGGCAATCTGACGTGTTGAAACTCGAAACTTAAAACGGAGAAAAACGATAAGCGTAGGCCTACTCCTACGCGTTGAACTACAATAGCTGGTTATAGCGGATATTTCGTCATAGTGACACTAGAAAGCTAGGCTGTACAGTGTGAGTCAAAAAGTAGCTTCCCTAAAACTTTTTGCAATATTTTCACTTCGGCTAAGTATATTTCCGTAAAATTTTGCCAAATTGTTGCCAGTGTACATTCACACATTTTTTTTTTACTAATTTTGGTCAGTTTATGCAGCTATGAACCACGACTCACTGGACAAGCATCTAGCATAACGCACCTTGCCCCGACGACGGCCAACAGAGATCTCGGTGCTGCGGCTCCGCTCACTGTAATACACACATCATACCGCTCACTAATTAATTTTTTAAGTTCACATCACACACTTGCCAGTCTATCTTCTAGGACTCCCTTCATGTTTATTACTAGGTCTGTACTGTAGTAGTCTCAGTAATACAAAACTAGGCCTACACCGACTTCACGGCGCTCTCCTATTGCTTTCGGATTTTTTCCTCACAGCGGTTTGTATATGCCTTCGCCTGCGAGTATCCGCCGAAGACACTGTTTTGGGCTGTTCATGCGTCCGTCCGTGTCCGTGATCAAACATTTAAAGTTTATGAACACGGTGAGACTCTTGCAAACCGTTTGTGGGAATTTCGCCACCAAATTTCGAACTTAGTCGCAACTTGCATGATTTGATTAAGTCCATTTTACCGTTGGTTAGTGCAATTTATTGAAGTGCATATCAATACATGTACCTGCCAAAACTTATCAAAACTGAGAGAGGTGTGACGAAGTTATTTAAAAATAAAACGGTGCAGTTTTCTGTCCCACATGGTACGCCGACTAACACTTACACTCACTTACACGTTCACATTTCTCATCGGATTTATGCATAATCAGGATCGAGTCCTGGGACGGTTGGAGCAGGTGCCCCTTTACCCCGTTTTAAGGGACGATATAATACACCGTGTTTCAGAAAAAAACATCCACTCATATTATTGGCGATAAGTTTTACAAGGTAGTGTAGACACATTAGTTAGGAGAGGTGGACAACTAAGCTGTCATGCGATGTCAAATTATGTGAGGAATTTTGTTGTCAAAAATTATTAAAATCAGACAACTATTCCGCAACTTATAGCCAATAATATGAGTGGATGTTTTTTTCTAAAACACGGTGTAAATTAGCCTATATGAAGATGGTTGTAATGTCACAATGAGCATATTTCTAAGCATCGCCGTCAGGGACGGTGGTTTGTGCTGCAGCAGCTGATGTTTGTCCTTTGAACAGTCAGTGGCTCATCGTCCATTAAACCAAAGGTCGTAGTTTAAGTGTAATTACCGACGCCTGTCGTATATAGCAGTAGGCCTATCTTATCTTCGGAAGTTCAAAGACTAGGTACATCGACTGTGCACTTCTGGGCAGCCTGAAGTTGACAACAACCAACAGACCATTGCAGCGTAGGCCAATATACTGGGACGCTGAGTAAACCGGTGAGAACGGCCGGGGCATTCAGTACAGTTTACAGACAATGCCAGTGCGGTTTATAGCTGTGTTAGAAGAATCAGTACAATAAAAAATACCACGCCTCTTATCGCCGCGCACTCCCAATTCAAGGACTCCGGCGTGCGTCAGGTACCCAACGGTGAATGGAACGTGAGCAATTTTAGCTGGATGTTGTATGACGCTCAAATGACAGGTCTCAGTAATAATCAAACCCAGGTCGCCTCTAAACATATTCACGTAGGCCTACATGTAGTTTGAGTTTTATATTTTTCCTGTATTATTTTTGTCGTGAAACTAAGCATTTGTATCGTCAAATGAAATGTATATCTTTGATGTACGACAAGAAATAAGTAGGTTGTCGACCGCGTCTATCGTTTGAGAAACTGTCTAGGCTTAATGCATAAATGGAGCGAAGTACAGCACGTGCTTACTGTTTGCACGAGTTCTTGGTATTAGCGCTCTGCATGTGAAATCAACACAACTTTAGAGTTTGCTCGTACATCATTCAAGAAGTTAACTAACTCTTCTCCGTATGCATAATTGGCATGCAAAGCAGTCCCAACGATGTTTCGGCAGTTAGTCAAATGGAATGTTCGGCGATTAAAATGCTACTACTAAATGCATAATATACTTGTTATACGTGCATTTCAAAGCGTTATTTTATCTAAGGAAATTCATTTAAGTGGAGCAGTGTGAACGAGTATTTAAATAATTAGAAGTGGTTCGTAGTTATTAAGAGACGTAACTGAAACCTGCCCTTACAGCCTTAGAGCCTGTATTATCGCACGGCCACTTCAAACCAGGGCTGCAGAATTGGGTTTTAAAAACTAAAAACCTCCAAAGACCAAATAGTGACTCGAACCGTTGTTCTCTTTCAGTCTAATCGTGTTCGTGGCTGGTTACACTGCGCAGGGAGAATGGAGTAGACTATGTTCTTCATGTGGGCCTACTTCTAGGTCGTATTTTTGTGTCCGGCCTTTGTACGTATAAACCTAAAAACCTAAAGAAACCTAAAAACTTTTTTCAAACTTAGGTATTTAGCCATGCTTTAAATACAATAAGACCTACACTGTACTAACTCAAATCCGGCTAAAATGTGCCGCTGTACCGTCTTTGAGAATGTGTTTCGGTTGAACGTTGTCGCTGTTGATAGATGATGCGCAAAGGGCTCGAAGTACGATCGGTTTGGATATGGCCGGCGGTGCATACACGTCGATGTTCTCCCATGTCAGTGTGATCGGTTCGACCACCTCGGCGAAGCTGAGTCGCCGCAGTGCACTCAGCCTCTGACGGGCAGGCAAGGGCGAGTGTAGCGTTCCGTAGTGGCTCGTCTTACAGATCGGCGACTGGTGATGTAACAGTGACGCGCGGCTGCCGACGTCGGTCGACTGGTCGTGTATCTGGACAACGCCGTCCATCGACGGTCGCTTCGCGTTTCCAGACAGCGAGCGCTGTATGCCGGGACTGCAGTGAAGGGACCCGTTGCTCGAGCGACGGCCCTTCAGAATATCTCCTCCTCCGCCGCCTACAGTGCCTAATTTAGCCACTGTTGAGGGTTGAAAGCACTCGCTGTCGCGCTGCCGGTCGACGCCATGTGACGTCACAGTGTCGCGTGACAGCAGGTGCGTGGACTCGTCATTACTAGCCAGACGTTCGGCATCGTTATCACTCATTGGTAGCTAGCCAGTCACACACATGATCACATGGCGTTGTTGTGCTTCGCATTATCTTGCTGCCTACTTGTTGTTGCTTTTCTTATTAAAAATCATTGATGAGATATCGCGATATCGCGAAAGCGATAAGATATCGATATTTTTTTGCTCTATATATCGGCGATATCGATACTCTCCTTAGGATTAAAGAATCCTATTATGAATGTTGTGAATTATGAATGTTGAAATTATTTTCTGATGACTTTAACAGTTTAATCTCTGAGTCAACTCGATTAATTTTGGTCCACTTCGTCCGCCGGGGCACAGCCCTTTCCAGCCGGGGCACGTGCCCCGGCTAGCCCCAGCCTCGCGCCGCCACTGATCATGGCAAAGAAATTGGCCTAAAACATTGCCAGAATTTCTGCAGACAGTTAACATAAAGGGTTTCTAAGTTTATTAATTAATCAATTAATTATAAAGTGTTATAAATGTTCAGTTGGCTATGAAAGAACTAGTCGTTAATAGGATTAGATTTACTTACCAGTTTGTAAATTCAATATCCAGCCTGGTATTAATGCTCGACAGCCTAACTGATAACAGACTTGTTGCTGAAGGTCTATATAGTTTAACAGTACGACAGAGGGTTTTATACAACAGTAAACAGTTACCTGTAGTCAGTGTTATTTTAGCAAAAAAATATGTAAATTTGATACAGTAACTGCAAAGAAAAAAATTCTGAGCATAATACAGCTGTCAGTTAACAAAATGACTTTTCACTTATATTCTTTCAGTTTCACTTATACACTGTGAGGCATAAAAAACTGCACCATTTTGTTTTTGCAATAACTTTATCATATCTTTCTTTATTTGAATACTTATTGGTACACATATACACCGTGTTTCAAAAAAAACATCCACTCACATTATTGGCTATAAGTTGAGGAATAGTTGTCCGATTTTAATAATTTTTGACATCAAAATTCCCCACATTATTTGACATCGCAAGACAGCTTAGTTGTCCAC
>Ga0049105_1001147_pt1 | contig 11161 bp, 4 predicted proteins | sample WorMetvaBAHAMAS1_FD_61260 | JGI IMG/M metagenome (GOLD analysis project Ga0049105, IMG submission 61260) | Worm MetaG Olavius vacuus BAHAMAS.1 | ecosystem: Host-associated > Annelida > Digestive system > Unclassified | place: Germany: Marburg | collected 2013-04-09 | reverse complement strand
TAACCGCGTCGATCTGTGGCGGAATTTATGCACGAGTCTATTGTATTTTGTATTACGTGCACGATGTCGTCGTAAAGAAAGTTCACGTTCGCTATCTCATCTCCTGATGAGTTTCTTGTACCTATTAGTCACACATGGCAGTTCATCATCTGCACCATCTCATTTATCACCACTTTCATCTTTCCTTACTCGTTCAGTCTTTCATTCTGATCTTAAGGCAAACCATTTCTACCATAGACCTTTTCTTCACCTACCCGACCCGACTGATTCCACGGATTCTCTGACTATTTAAAGTTGTTTATTCTGCTCAACGGCTGGATTTGTTTGCACGGAAGCCGGCTCTCAGTTGGTTTTCGGACGCACTTTACATCTGTGCAATTTCATTTCATTTCATTCGTAAAAACAAACGAAGAACACCTCGCGCACAATTTCAAGACAGCAGACATTTTAATGCAGGTTTCCACTGTCATTATTACCCACGCTTTGTGATTATGAAACACATACACACCGATAAACGTTTCTTGTAAGTATGAAGTGTAAACTGTATAAATAAGTCGAATAATTAATCAATTAAAAGCTTCTTCGACTAAAATAAAATAATCACGATTAATACACTGTCAAATTAGTTCGTAGTGCATTCAGTATTATACACAAATTATACGAACAAATTATACGAAACTTTCAACTGTCGGTAGCGCCGCGAATATGAAACAAATAGGCTATACTAGAATGCTATTATAGTATCTTTGTATGAAACAGTTCGCCTGACATTTTCCTACTGCTAAACGTTGCCCCAGAACATTTTAGCCCTCGAACCTGAAACTCGAACCATGATTACATTATTTTGTGACAGTATTTTTATTATTTAGGCTAATACTAAAATCCATACATGAAATAAACTATAATAGGCCTAATATTAACAACAAACATGACACAAGAAACATAAAACATGATGACAGAAACTTAACAAAGCGGTAACATTGATTATGCATGCGAACACGTTTGTGACGATGCAACAGCTGAGTACAGTTAGGCCTACGTAATATTAAGACAACACTTGCTAGGCAACACGACAGTCCGTGTGTTTCAAGACCTGGACACTTTGCACGAGTCATGTACATTTTGTGTGGCCCATGCAAGGACTGCTACTAGACTCGATGACATACACAGTGTAAGCCACGGGACACGTCGGCCTCCTAGTTTGTAACCCACTGACCCGTCTGTCGCCGTTAGTGTTCATTTGTGTCACAAGCATGATCATGTCATGTTTGTAGCGGCAAATTGAGGCGTAGGGCTTACCACCCACGAAGCGGCGTGGTATTAGTTTCGGTGTCTGTCTGTCTGTCTGTCTGTCTGTCCATCTGTGATACGACAACTGTCAAAAGCCTCGACGTTAAAACGTTTATTTTTGGTCTGCGAGTACATCGTGAGGTAATACGGGCCAAGTTCGTATATGAACGTCATCGGGTTAAGGTCAAGGTCACATAAGCAAAAAAGCTCGAAAATCTCTATTCCTGCATATTCGCAATGTAAAACTTCGATCGGTAATAACTATTCGGTTCTATAGAAAATACAGCGGTGAAATTTGCGTGCAGCATGAGGTTTTTGGTTATGGCCGATCGAATGGTGTTTGGTGTGGCCACCATTTTTGTCACGTGACCGAAAGTGACCACGCCTAACTAAAACACACGCATTCGCGGGTAGTCGGCCTTAAATTAGACGGCAATCTTATTGAATGGTATGTTTACATAAAGATCAGGGAACTGGGTCATTTTTGGTCACGGGTCATGTGGGTCACGTGGGTCATGAGTCATCATAAATGTCTGTGCCGCTAGACGCAGATGGATTATTCGGTGATCATGGTCAACTTACGAAATAATGAATTTTACTAGTGAAAATCACTGATAAAGCACCCCGTTATCAGTAACATTTGCTTCGAAACTTTTCTTAGCATTATAACCGATACAATAAATTAAATACAATGTTAAAGCGTATACTGTGGATTGTTCAACTCGAAAGCGTACGGTCTGTATACCACTGAAGATATTGATAACGGCGCGATCGACCCTTAATGACAGCCGACAATCCTCACAGCAAAAATCATTAAAAAAACACAGAATATCGCATAACTGATACTGATACTGATACTTTATTAAAATACAAGCATGAATAGGCAACTGACAATACAAAGACACTGTATACCAAATAAAAGAAAAGAAAAAAACACACACACAACAATTACAAACTAAAGTTGCAAACGGACGTGTAAACTTTGTTTCGTAGACTGTAGATGTGCATTTTAAATACGGCTTCAATAAAACTGTTTTAAACGTGAAGTAGGGCCTACAGTTTCCATGCAAATAGTAACAATAACTGTAAAATACGGTAAACAGGCTGGTTTAGTTGTATACTCACAGAAGCATAATAATCAGCCATTATGACAAATAACGTTAGTCTACTGATATGTTCAACCTTGGTCAAGGCATGAAGAATGCCACATTATGGTGCTAAGGAAGGGGAAACATGTTTCTGAGCAAACGTTCGTCTCATATAACAAGCCGATAAAACAATTTCGTTTCGCATTGTTAGTACTGTTTATCGACAGCGAAAAAGTCGCTCATTTCGACTATTATAAGAAATACGGCGGATACACACTTGCAGCAAACAGTCACCACAACCGTTGCAACGATCATCAACATCAAACACGCAGTATTGACATAACAAGTAATCGTTACGCTTTATATGAACGAAAAACACTTTAAACCTTGAATAACAAAAATACTCGGTGAGCGCAGACCTCCCCCAAGGCGGATCCAAATCCGAAGTCCGGATCGATCCGGATGAGTTCCAAAATTTTGCGTCGTTTTCCAAAGGTATATCTCTGTTGTTAAAATTCTCATGAACATTCGGTCATTTTTCCCCCAGATGTATGAGCTAAATTGTGGAAAAAATGCCCTATATCGCAATGTTGAAAAATCCTTCAAAAAATTCCTGGATCCAGACCCAGGGGCGGATGACTTCCAAAATTTAACCAGTCCTTTCTTGTCCAAAGATACGTCCCTGGCAAAATTTTCATGAAGATCCTATTTGTAGTTTTTACGCGAAATTGCTAACATGGAACGTACTCCCCACTGATCTAAGCGAGCTTCGTCAGCAGATACAGTCTCCTTCACTTTCACCTATCACACATGGCAGTTCATCATCTTCATCATCTTCTTCACTATCATCACTTTTAACTCCTCTTACTCGTTCAGTCTTTCATTCTGAACTTAACACTTGGCTCTTCAGCAAATCTTTTCCTCCATAGACCTTTTTCTTTCCTACTGAACTGATTCTACGGACTCCCGGACCATTTAATGTTTTTATTCTGCTCTACGGCTGGATTTGTTTGCCTGGTGCGTTAGACTAAGCCGACTCTTAGTCGGTTTTCGAACGCAGTTAAAATTAATGCACTTTCATTCATTCATTCATTCATTCATTCAGATACACAGAAGGACAAAAGACAGACAAACGCCAGGTAAAACGTAACTGCCTTGGAGGAGGTAAAAATATTACATAAACCTGTAACTATAAAGAACGCATGATGTTAAGTCTAGATTGCACAGATGTTGTGTCGCACCAGAATGAACGTAGCATATAGGGACACTGCACTGGGTGTAAATCCAAATGAACAAGTAGTTTACACTCGTTCCTTTGTCGAAAAGCAGTATAATTTTGTACTGAAAAAGGCGGCGATGCATGCTTTATTACCGGTTTCAGACGGAAATCCTTTTACAGTAGCTCGAGATACACTGTGTCTGGCAAGAAGTTCTGACTGAGTCACGCAGTAAGGGGATCAACGCCAGCCACAGAGCTCGTATAAGTAAGTAAGTAGGTAAGTTAGGTACAATACGACGGTATCAGGCCATGCGTGTGTCTTAAACATATGTAGAATAGTGTACAGTATGAGCATAATGGGGCTACATTTACGCTTATACCCAGTACCGACCTTGTGTTGTTAGGCCCATCGCTAATGACAGGTTTTACTAAGTAACTCGGCCAGACCCCAGGCTGTTTGTTTTACCCTATCACGTGTGAGGTCCCAGTTACAATTTTTGGCTACGCCCATCGGCATCATTCACCGTATGAGAGACCGACTGCTACTTGTTGCGCACATCATTGTAGATGGCGTGATGTCCAGCCGGCTCCAAATATTCGTTTTGGTTGTCATAGGCATACGTTATTCCTTGACCGGAAGGTGCTTCGGATCTTGATCTGTATCAACAACAGACTTACAACTGTTACTCAGTTATTTAGAGCTGCACGAATTACTCGCCGATATCGATAAGTCTCGTAACAGACAGATGTGGAGAAGTGTGTGGAAATTCTGGCTTTGTTCATTGGGTGAAGCTCGTCTTGAACTGCTGCGTTGTTCTACCAAACATTTTTTTTCGTTGTGCTCCACTACTCCTGTGAACTGTTCACTTGGTTTTAGACTTCTTTTCACCACATTACCAAAATTACACCGTAGTTACCATAGTTGTTCCGTACGAACAATACGAACTTTAACGATTCGGGAAAAGTTTCGAAACTTTTTGCAACTTAATTTATAATGTGACGAAACTAGCCTACTTTTTTCAGAACGAACTTCTTACATTGCATTACAAGCCACAATTCCACCACGGCAATAGTGTCTTGCTACTGAATACCGTTTCAATCGACAGGAAGTTCTAACTCTATAACAAATAAATTTCCCTGTGAAGTCTATTAGCTTGCAGACTAAACCGGCAAAATTTTATAACATCATGAGATCCAATCGTACAATGTACAACACAGTATGATAGGACCAAGACGATATACCCCTATGCACAATGACGGCAGAAAACGACCTCTTCAGAGAACTTTATAGAATTTTACGTTTGGGGAAGAAGTTCCTGAACGTTATGGAACCTTATAACGGGTGTAATGGAACAGAACAACTATATAGAAATTACACGGTGAGCTGTAAAAAACGTGCCACCATGTTTTCGATCATAACGCTGGCATTAATCGAGGGGCAATTCTTACGATTTCTGTACCGGTGAAACGAGGAATGAATATCTGATGACATCTATAATGCATCAAATTGCACGTCATGAAATTGGGACTACGGCAGTGTTATAAATCTGCAGTTTGAAGAGACTATGGCCGACCGCTTCCTGGAGTACCTCTATCAAAACTGTTGCTGCAACTTTTGCAAAAAAGTGGTCCAATGTTTGTTTTTCCAATTCTTATTGGTTGGGACATTCTTTTATCGGTTTCAGACAGAAATTTTTTTACAGTAGCTCTAGATACACTGTGTCTCAGAATAAACGTCGCCCTTTCCATATAACTGACTGACAACGTTATCAGTAGCCTACGATGTCAGATTTTAACTGATTTTGCCGATTTTTGGCAGAAACATACATCAGGTAAGTTTCTGGCAAAAGTTGGCAAAATCAGATAACGTCTGACAAATTCATCACAAATTCAGAAAGGTTGGCGTTCAGTCTGAGACAGAGTGTACACAGTTATTTAGTGCGAGGTTATAGATTTTTGCGTGATCGGCTAAGAATAAACCAATGACAACAACAACGATGACGACGACGACGATGATGACGATGATGATGACGATGATATACCTGCAGCGGCAGCAGCATGCCGTGATGATGAGCACCAGTATGATAGAGATGATGTAGAACACAACGCAACCGACGATGACTCCGATCAACAAGTTTGAGTCTGCGCAAAACGTGCCAGCATTGACTACTGTAATACAGTCACTCAACAACCGACGGCTGGACTATGTACACTTTGAGTCCAACTCGACAGCTGCAAGACCCGGGGTTCTAATCAGGGGTGCCTGTACCCAGGGGGTCCAGCAGAAAGACCAAGGGTTCGAAAGGGTTTTTGTAACATGACGCGACGTCTTGAAACTTCTAAAATAAGTAAGTAAATAAGTACGGTACAGTTATGGTTTGCACAGCCTAAAATGTCAGTCAATCCATATACTGGCAAGGAGAAACTTTTATGGCCACCCTTGTGTATGGACGGAATGCCATCATGTCTGACAGGTACTCTTTCTTTTTCTCACGCCGTCCTCGGAGATCACAGAACAGAACTCAACTTTGCCACATGTTCAGAAGTGAGCCAGATTTAAAAATGGACGTCCAAAAGTTGGAGTTTCTTTCCCTGAATCGTGGAGCTCCAAAACTGCTTATTTTGGGGTGGTTTGTGACGACTTCACGACTCAAGCGCGAAAATATCAGCGGGACGAAAGGCGCTATGAACAGATAAGAAAAGATTTAAACTACGAAGCCTCCCCACATTCTTCCAAAATACGGTAAACTTTGGCCCACGAACCGCTAAACTAAGTGCATGTAGACTGTACTGCGCAAGGCGTGCCGGTGACCATCAGCCTGCAAATGCCTACGTTAACTTGCCATATGTCCAGTTTCTAACTAAATTACTAAGCAATACGAGACAATTGTTCAGCTGTTCGTTATAAGGGTATTTAGCAGTTGATTGCCGTTAGCACGGTTAGTAGCTCAATATGGGTAATTGTTATTCGTCACTGCATGATGGACATGTTTAAGTAAGTAACTACCCGGCGCAAAAAAGCAACAGTCACTGTGCATGCGCCGCAGCCCTACACAAACCAAAGCGTCTTCAAAAGCCTCTTAAATTGTGCAAGTAAGACTGTAAGATGTCTCTGTCACGTTATGCGACAGGCAGAGAGTTCCAGAGACACGGTCCAGCGACGGAATCCTGTCCCCGAGACGCGTTCGTGTTCTTATTGTGGCACACGTCGAGACATCAGCCGATCGCAGTGATCGGCGGCTGATGTCGGTCAAGAGCTGACAATATTCAGCCAGGTACTGTGGAAGCTGCAGGACGTGTAACGCCTTGTGTGCAAGAACAGCTAGCTTGAAGTCAATGCGCTGTCGAACTGGTAACCAGTGTAGCTCCCGGAGAACCGGTGTGATATACATGTTTAGTGCGAGGGTTTGATAGATCAGTTATAGTGGTAAAGACACCGAAAAAAATTAAGAACCAGTGACTTAAACGAACATTTTGCCGTTTACTTAAGCTGGTGATATGCACAACTTAATAACTAAAATTAACTAGTTTTATGAATAGACTAGGAGGACACTATTGTCAAGCCAATTGCATTACCGTTGCTCCAGCAGCTTTCCTCTTTGGCTTTGGCATCTGCACATGACACACAATGATAGCAATATTACAGTATGTCAAAGAAATTTTATACGTATCATACACGCTAAATTTCAAAGCATCTACAGCGTTCATCGGAAGACGCTAAATTTTGCATATGCACAAAACATGTTTTTTTAACTTTTGACTAAGCCTTAGGACCATCTTCCTCCAGTGCTTTGACATTGTTGGTTTGGTCATTTGATCCTAAAACCCGTCCCCGATATGACCTATAATGTGTTTGGTGGGACGTCAAACCTTGCTCTATCTATCTAATTTAGACTTTTGATTGAAGCGTTAGTTCTTACGTGGCAGCCCTTCGAAAGTAAGCTGAAACATCGACATTTTTCAGCGTGGACTTGGTTTCGCAACAACACAGACGAATGACGTATTTATTGGCTGGCTTCTTACTGGAGGCGCTGAGGCAGCCCTGCTTGATGCGCCAGCTTAGTCGCCTACAGGTGTGGTCTACTTAAAGTAATCTCACCATATCGTACTGTTGCAGCCGCATGTAGTTTTGTCGCGAAATAAATTTCCTGAAATTTTTATTCACTTTTATAACTTTTAATTATAACCATATAAAAATTTAAAAAATAAGCATGTTCTTGACAAACAACTCTCCAGATCTTTGTGTTTTAACTTACCTTACAGTTCCTGTTTTTTTCAATTAGGTCCAATGCATGCACAACATTATAAATGTCTATTTTGCTTTATAGGAACAGCCAGAGCCGTTCATGGACGGTACAGGCATGACCATAGATTCAAGTCGCAGCTCTGGTCTATAATAATGTGTCTGCATTGGAGACTAGACACTCGATTGCTACTGGCACCGACATTTGCGCTCGCTTCTGTGTGTGTAAACAACGCGATCGAACTGAAGCTTTAACACAGTGTCTAGAATGGTCTCAACTCGAGGTCGATACTGTTTCAGTAATCTGACACTTTCAGCCTTTAGCTACGAAATTATGCTAAAAGCGCCACCTAGCGAATGGATTATAAATAATTGTGTCGCTCGCCAGCCCCGCGTTTGTTAGTAGTATTCCAACGCAGTCAGAATTTCTTATGAATGAATGAATGAAATGAATGAATGAATTTATTCGCTTGACAAAATAAAAGTAAGTCAAGCAGGAACGCCGAGGCACGATAACTGCGTGCGCTTACCGGTGTCCTGTATCTTTAGAAACTCTAGAATCTATTTTTTCGTAAGGTAGAGGTAAAAGTAAACCTGTATATTTGTATAATGCCACGTAGTGAAAACACCTCTAAGGCGCTCAGCACGTGTTTTCAAGGATTTCACAGTTTTACCTGCACACCCCGCGTTCATCCGCTACCGGAATGAATCGTGCCTGCCTCTCGATTCTCAGCCGAAGATGGTCCTCATTTACTGACCCTGGAGGAATGGAAGGCTGAGTTGGCCTGGGTGGCTGGTTAGTTATGTATAGGGTTGTGAGTTCGGAAATTTCCGGAAATTATCGGAAATTTGTTAAAGAATTTTTTTCACTTTTATAACTTTTAATTATAACCATATAAAAAGTAAAACATAAGCATGTTCTTGACAAACAACTCTGCAGATCTTTGTGCATTATTTTCAGAAAAAAATAACTTGTATTTAGCATCGCTCCCAAGAATATCAGCGAATTCGAATGAAAATTATAGGCGTTATAACTTCCAGACTTTAGATAATATTTCCGGAAATTTCTGGAAATATTAAATTTCCGGAAAATTCACAACCCTAGTTACATATATACCGAAGTAAATGTCCGGCACTGGGAATTGAACCGGGCACGTTAACTATTGTTAGTTATATTAGTTCGCATGCTTTTAAATTAATTTCTCAGGCAGGCAAGGAAGTTGTCGTATAATAATTGCAATAAAAATCGCAAATTCGTTATCGCTATCCTATATGCAAAAAAGCTGTGGAGGCGCTGTGAACGTTGGCGGCATCAGATAATAATAATATGTGATAAGATTCGGCATGTATGGATTTTATTTTGCGAGTTTTATGAACATCATATTTAACGAGCTGCGTTATTTGGCCTAGTCATTGTATAGTCCTACAGTCGTTCCAACGAAATGAACAACACAGACAGAGCACGTGTCAGCTTTAAGCATGATGAATGTGATCTTCTTACATGTTGATGTCTTCGATGACTTCGAACAAGGGTCTGGGATCCTTTCTTCGACTGTAAGATGAATCACACAGCAAACATATCTAACTAATAAACGAGTTGTTTTACTCTGTAGATAACATATTAACTTGCAGTTAAGACTATAACAGCAGAGCTGGTCAAAAATCAAATGGGTCATTAAATTTGGATAGCTCACGTGGGTCACAGATCAAGGCATGTAGCCGATTGACCTTGATCCTCCAGCGAAGAACATGGCATAATAAATGAAAATAACACACCAGTTACAATGGAACATTGCCGTATTTGTATTACCAGAAATTAATATTTTTACGTTAATCCATATGCAGATATTTAACTAACAGTCAGCTAGCTGTGTCCAACGTACGACATCAAACTGAAAATTGACTCAAAAAAATTAACTAAACAAAAAAAACAATCAGTAATAAAATTTGAACAATATTTGTTATTCCTCGAGTAATATGTTGCTTAGAGTGTCGAACTCTTTGCAAATGTTGTCGATATTACATGGTCATGGGTCATTGGGTCAGTTGCTTGGTAGGTCCAGTGAGTCATGGGTCATGTGAAGCTTGGGTCAATTATGCAGTGGGTAAAATGAGTCATGAAATACATGAAATGAGGGCCAATTACTCATTGGTTCAGTGAGTCATGGGTCACGTGAAGCTTGGGTCAATTACGCAGTGGGTCAAGTGAGTCATAGAATACATGGAACGAGGGTCATTCACTCATTGGGTCCAGTGAGTCATGGGTCATGTGAAGCGTGGGTCAATTGCTCAGTAGGTCAAGTAAGTCATGGGTCACATGGAACGAGGGCCAATCGTTCGGTAAGTCAAGTGAGTCAGGTGAAGCTTGGGTCAATTACTCATTGGGTCCAGTGAGTCATGGTTCATGTGGAACGAGGGTCAACTGCTTAGTGGGTCGAGTGTGTCATGGGTCATGTAAGCTTGGGTCAATTACTCAGTGGGTCAAGTGAGTCATGGTTCATGTGGAACGAGGGTCAACTGCTGTCACCGTCACGCGGATCATGGGACACAACAAATACAATAAGGCAGGTAAGAAGACGATGTCGGACGTTAACCTTTCTGGCAGACGAAGAGCACCTGTTCCCAACAACGCCGAGTGCTCCAAGCCCATTGGCTTACGTGTGACATTGACACACAGGTGTTGTTGACCGAAGTTGTCGGTTCGCTAGAGCGAAACCTGGTGAAGCCCACGGGTGTTCGCGTCCCATCTAAAAACAACACATTATGCCAAACGGTGACATTTCTTTGTGTCATAATTATCATTCATTTTAGTCATAACAATAAAAAGGTTTAAACATCTGACAAAGGATCGAGAAAATAGTTAGCTCAGAGTCAATTCACAATTCAATTCAAGCTGTCCAACATCTAAAGTGACCAGCGGTAAGTGACTATCACAGTATAGGGATTCTATGCGTGTTCAAACAAAAACGTTTTCAGTTTACGCTTGAACATGTTAGAGTCTGTTATTTCCTGAATTGCACTGGTAGGCTGTTCCAAGCTTTAGGCCCAGCATGGTGAAAACAGCGTTCGCCAAACTTCAGCGGACATAGCAGATGAGTGACCACTATGTGGGTAAACCGTCCGCTACAGGTCAGCCAACTAGGCCAACTCAGCCTTTCATCCCTCCGGGGTCGATAAATGATTAGCAGGCCTGATTTCCGGATGCGTGCCAGGTGGCGCCATCTGGTGGGTGCTTGCGAGGTATAGGCCCCCTGATCGGATGTTAGCAGCACCTTGGCGCCGTCTGTTTCTGGCAGCCTTCTGGGCTATACCTGGTACCTG
>Ga0049105_1001146_pt1 | contig 11162 bp, 2 predicted proteins | sample WorMetvaBAHAMAS1_FD_61260 | JGI IMG/M metagenome (GOLD analysis project Ga0049105, IMG submission 61260) | Worm MetaG Olavius vacuus BAHAMAS.1 | ecosystem: Host-associated > Annelida > Digestive system > Unclassified | place: Germany: Marburg | collected 2013-04-09 | reverse complement strand
GTGGTGCTAGGCCCGCCCATTGCTTCGCGGTGCGACGGGGGCAGGGCGAGCGAGCGGGCCGCCGCCGGCAGCATTGCCGTGCGGTGTCAGCAGCCTACACAATAACGCTCTCAGTTCAGTCTGTCAAACGCTGCTGACAGCACTGGTGTGTGCGCACTCAGCTAGTGAACCGTGTTATTCCACGCATGCGCTCTCTTCTTACGCACTGGATTACGCCGTCAAGAGGGTTAATTTTCGGATATCGGCTAGTCGAATTTCTCGTATTTTGATTACAGATTGAACCGTCGCGTACTTGGGCTATTGCCGCTGTCCAATGCGGCGGTGCCGGCTACAGCTGCAGGTGCTACTGCTGGCCGCTGCAGCAGTACGCTGCATGCCCGGTGCCGTCGACCACACACCTCGATGACGACTAGGCCTACTGCGTTCAGGTGAGATAATCAAAACAACGGCGGTGAAGTTAGGCCAGCTATAATCAGTTTAATTGCGTACACTGATTTTCAGCGATCGAAACAGTGGCTATTACAGAGAGATTTGCAGAATGGAGAAACGCATTCTTTTAGTGGTGTTTAATAGACGTACCGTACCGATGATTACATTGACATTATAGGCCTACATTATTATCATTATCATTGTACATTATTGTATTTACAAGCCGCAATCCCACGGCCAAGGACCGCAGTGACAGTGCGGTGGAGATAATGCTTGGTTATCGCCACGCTATATCAAACAGCAAAAATCCGCCGTGTAGTTACATTTGTAATGTACTGTTTCATCACTATACGTGCTCTGTGGAATTCTGCTGGCAGCTGGCACTGCTGTGATGAAACATTACATGTAACTATAAAAGGCGAATTTTTGCCGTTTTACATGTAGATGTCGTCGCCTCTAACCGTCTCTTATAAACTTCGTTTCTTTTACATTTGTAACGTCGTAAGTCGTAACTTCGAAAGCGGTAACGGCCACAGAGCGAGAGGACATCGAACCGTAATACCTGTCAGATAAATCAATTTCTTAGCATGCGCGCCATTAAGCTTGATGCAAATTAGCCTATTCGGCATACCCAGAGAGTTGAACCCCAGGTCAAGCTCAAGTCCAGCACGCGAGTTAGGTCCGTCGGCGTTCTGAGATTGAGCAGACTGTCATTGTGGCAATATAGTTAGCCTACTGTGACATCAATGCTGCCATTCACTGTGTCAGTATGATGTTAGCTACTTAACATGCAGTGGTGGGGCAGACCTAGGTCTGAATAGGTCAGACCTGTGTCTGACAGGGCAGCCAAAGTATTAATAATTTTCCCCATATGTGTTCCGTGGTCAGTTAATGTTTTTGTAAGTTATAACCCAATCCAAACGACATTTTCTCTCGAAGTTTGTTCGGTGACGGTAAATACGGTAACGACCCTAACGACGCCACCAGACAGAACGTCCACAGCAGCGCTAATGGACGAATTCACCAGTTCTGTTTGTCTTGACTCGAATTAACACAACCAGAACCAAGTCACTCAGTTTTATATACCACTGACGCATGCGGTACTGGCACAGCTAGATATATATTGTAAAAAACGACTCAAACAATAATTATCTCTTATAAAATTGGTTTCTTTTCGCTGCGTAAATATATCTATTACTATTGTTCACTGTGCTTAAAATACTAACAAACTGTATAACGCAACTGTTATCGGCCGTTACCGCCGTTTCGGTATTTACCGGACCGAGTATGATGACGTTTGCAAGTTGATGTTGTTGTGCAGTGTGACGGAGATAGCAAAGCGCAGTGAGAGATGTGTTTCTGGCGTGATCACTGAGTGGAGTGGCTGAACGTCGATGGCTGACGTGGCCGCGTCGAAGGTGGTTGTCAGAAGTAGCCGTCGGAGGCGGAGGCGCTGTCAGTGCGTTGCCGTGTGGTGGTGTATTCTCGTGATAACGTGGCTGTGCGAGTGTGTTGATGGCCAGAATGTCCACGTCAGCGTACAGTTCAACGTCACCGAAGAACAGCCGGTCGGCTTCTTCGTTGGCCGACTACCCGTTAGACCTGGTCTGCGTTACCGGTTTTCCGGCGATCATCCCGCCCAGTTCCAGCTCGACCCGGACACTGGCGTCATCACGTCGCGGTCGCGGGTCGACCGCGAGGCGCTACCTATCCGCGATGGCGGTGTCGGCACCGTCGATGTGATCGTCCAGAGCGTTCCAGCGCCGCCGGCACAGCTGTTCGACGTCCACATAAACGTGATGGACATCAACGACAACGCGCCGGCATTTCCACGTCCGTCTGTTCGCGTTACGTTCGTCGAGAGCGATCCTCCTCGCACTCAAGTCATCCTGGAGACTGCCAATGATCCGGACAGTGGTCCAAACGGCACGGTTAGCAACTATCGGATTGTAGCCGGCGACGACGGCGGTCGATTCCGGTTGTCGGCGGTGTCGACCGGGTCCGGAGTAGCTCGACTGTTGTATCTTGAAAACGTCGTAGAATTGGGCAGGAACGATCGGTCGTCGTATGTACTCAACATATCGTGCCAAGACGGCGGAAGTCCGCCGAGGTATGGCTTCCTGTTGGTCAATGTCGACGTGACAGACATCAATAACAACGCACCAGTCTTCGACAATGAGGCTTACCACGCCGTTATCAACGAGACGGTCGCCGTAGGCACGACTGTGCTGCGAGTGAGAGCAACCGATGCCGACCACGGCGAGAACGCGGCCGTCGTCTACAGCATCGTCGGCGGAGACGATCGTCGTCAGTTCGCGGTCGACCAGACGTCGGGAGCCCTGACCACCGCCCGTCAGCCGCTGAATTGCCCTGCGATATGCAATCCAGTCGCTGCCGACGACCGACCATGCCGGTCCAAGCGCTGCAGGTTGACTCTGAAAGCTACCGACAGTGGACGACCTTACCCGCTTAGTGCATTCGCGTATGTACACATCACGCTGGCCGACGTCAACGATCATGCCCCGGTAATCTGGTTTCGTAACCAGGAACCTGGCCGACCGCTGATTGTCGACGAGAGCGCCTCTGAGGGCGACGTCGTGGATGCTGTGAGCGTTACTGACGCCGATGACGGACCGAACGGTGAAACGACAGCTCGACTGATCGGTGGGAATAATGAAGGTGTGTTCGCGTTCATTCCGTCGACGATACCGGAACTGTATTTCGTCCTGGTAGCGGCGGCCTCCCATCGTCTACATTCCGGGCAACGTTATAACTTAACGATCGAGGCTCGCGATTCTGGTTCGCCACCACGTATCACCTACGCGTCTCTAATCATTTTGGTCGGTCGAGTCGACGTCAGTCCTCCGGTCTTCGAGTCGTCATCCTACGTCGCGAGCGTCAGTGAACTGGCGCCGATCGGTAGCTTCGTCGCCGCGCTTCGAGCCACGTCGTCTTCTGCTAGTCCAGTCGTTTATCGGATCTCATCCGCTGCCGACGGCAGTGATGATGTGAACAGGTTCTTAGTCAACTCTGAGACGGGGCTTGTGACGACGAACGCTCAGCTGAACTGGCGGCAGCGATCTACCTACAATCTGACCATCCAAGCCACGACTGGCATGCTCAGCACCCTCGTGAGCCTTTACGTCTCTGTTCTTCCCGGCTATCGCACGCCTCCTGCTTTCTCCAGACCAGCCTACACAGTAGTTCTACCTGGTGCGAATACAACACCTGGCAGTTTTGTGACAGTCGTTACTGCGAATGTTGAAGATACGGGCACAGCTCGTTATCGCCTGTCTGATAGCGTCGAAGAGGACTACCCCGATACATTCCAGATTGGCAGAACATCGGGTAGAATTGTTACCATCCGTACTCTGAACGCCGGGGTGGTCTATAGGCTTACAGTGATAGCTGTCAATACTATAGATCCGGTTCGTCTGACCAGTCAAGTTTCTGTCATTGTGAACGTTACAGCTGCACAAAACGTGCCACCGGTCATCTATCCCCGGCATTACTTCGTTAAAATTGTCAGAAACCAGCGTATCGGCAGTGTGGTCGCGAGAATTCGATTGCTCAACACTTCTGACTCAATAACGTTTTCTATATCCAGTGGCGCAGACAGCTCAAAGTTTGACATTGATCACTCTCTTGGAACAGTATCGACTAGCGCCATGTTAACGTCAGCGTCCGTCTATAGACTTGAGGTCGCGGCGCGCGACGAACGCAGTGGACTGTCCAGTCTTCATCCGGCAACGGTGAGAATCTACGTGATGTCCAGCAGTTCGACAGTACCTCCGATAACGTTCAGCCAGCCTCTCGGTTATTCGTTCGTCGTTTCCGAAGACGACGGCCGTCAGTCGACGGCAGTTGTCGGCCGCAGCGTCGGGCGCGTGGCGGCGACGGCAAGTGGTCAGTCGCGGTTGTCGTTCTTCCTAGTCGACGGTGATGCAGACGGTGTCTACTCTTTGTCCAACTCGACCGGAGTCATCACAACGGCGCGGCTGGTCGACCGCGAGCGCCAGGCTGAGTATAACTTGACGCTCGTCGCCTCAACCGACGTCGATTTCGCCACAGTGCATGTGTCCATCAGCGTCACTGATCTCAACGATAATGCTCCGAGGTTTCGTGGCGGTGACGAGGTTGAAGTGGACATCGACGCCGACAGTCCTGTTGGTCTCGAGGTCTACGCTGCCCGTGCAGCTGATCCAGACGTCGGCGTCGGCGGCACGCTGCGTTACCGTTTGGCCCACAACACCGACGTACTGTCACTTGATTCTACATCCGGCTTGATGCGTCTGACGGCGTCTCCGACGGCAGAGACCTCATTCAGTGTGGTCGTCGTGGCCGGCGATGCCGGTGTGCCATCACTGTCGTCGAATCAGACTGTTCGCGTGAACGTCGGCGCGGTTCTGGACAGTAACGTGCCGCTGTTCAACACGTCGACACTGTGGACCACCGTTAGCGAGGCGACGCCGATCAACTATCGCTTCTTCTCGGTCAGTTCATCGGCCGCGCGACCTCCCACTGCCTCGTCCGTCGTCCGTTACGCTGTCACGCGGTACCACGGCATCGACGACGGTCGGCTGCGAATTTTTCCAGACGGCTGGCTGTACAACGCACGAACACTGGACCGTGAACGTACACCTGAGTACGTGCTAACAGTGACGGCCACCGAGTACGGAGTATCGAGGAACCGCAGTTGGCCAGTGGAAGTGGTGGTCGTGGTCCTTGACGACAACGATAACAGTCCTGCGTTCGACAATGCCACGTACTCGTTCGCACTCGTTGAAGGCAGCCCAGCAGAAGAATTCGCCGAACTTGTCTACGCCACGGACGCCGATTCTGGTCGAAACGCCGATCTGATCTACTGGATTGAAGGTTCGACTTCCGGTTTCATGATCGATCCATTGAACGGACTGCTAACAACCGGGCGATCCTTTGACCGCGAACAGCTAATTGCTGACACTGGGACTGATGTGGTGACGCTAGTGGTAGTCGCCGGAGACACTGGACTGGTCAGTCGACAGAGTAGAGTGATTGTTGACATCACAATTTCTGACGTAAATGATAACGCACCTGCCTTCGACCGCAGCGTTTACTCTGTCATTATTCCTGACAACACAACTGTCAATAGCACCGTTGTCGTGGTCACATCGCGAGACATGGACGCAGGACTCAACGGCACAGTGTTCTACCACATCCGTGACGACATCGAGCAGTTCGCGGTGGAACAAGCCACCGGCCGCATCTTGTTAGCAAAGCCGCTCGATGTCAATCATCCGGAGTTCCACAAATTTGTTGTCGTTGCCAGCGATCGTGGAACACCCACATTGACAGGCACGACCACCGTCACAGTGAATATCGTCAGAACTCTACCACGACCTCCGAAGTGGACGCAACTGCCACAGGGCAGCCTCAAGGTTGGAGAAGACACAGCGGTGGGCACCGTCATCGGCAGTGTGAAAGCTGTCGATCAAAACTCAGGTCGTCGTTCACATATCACATACAGTCTCGTGCCGCTTGCTGGTGTTCCGTTTGTCGTCGAAGCTTCTACCGGTCGATTATACTTAAACGGCGTTGTGAACTACGATCATAGACAATACGACATCACCGTGGTGGCGCGTGACCAAGCGTCGTCGCTGACGGCTTCCACGACGCTCAACGTTGAAGTTGTTCCAGACGTTCAGGATCGTGCCCCGCGTTTCGTCGACGCTGCCGACTTTCGCCATCGCGTGGAAGCCGATGCAGCGACAGGCACGACGGTGTTCCGTGCGACAGCGACTGACCGTGACGGTGGTGCAGGTGCCCAGATGAGATACTGGCTGAGTAGACAGACACCAGACAGACAGATGTTCAACGTTGACGCTGACAGCGGAACTGTGAGGGTTGCCAGTGCTCTGAACTCCGCGACCACGTACCAGCTAACGCTTGCTGTTGTTGACGACTCTCTAACTGCATCGTATCGTCTCACAGCAGAGCAGACTTACATCGTCGACGTGGTCGATGGAACACCTGAATTTCTGTCTCCGACCGCTGTCGTCTTGTCTTCGAGTGCTCGCTCCGGCGCGCTCGTGACCGTCGTCGTCGCTGCGGCAGTCGGCAGTCACAGCGTGAAGTACTCCGTCTCGACGAGAAGCAACACTGATGCGCAAATGTTTCGTATCGATGCTAATACAGGACGACTGTATCTGCGGACCAGTCTGACCGGCCGACCCATGTACAGCGTAGTCATCGTGGCAACAGACAGCCGACGTCCCCCGCGGTCGTCGTCGCTACGACTGTCTGTCATCATCCGTTCGTCGTCCGCGTTTCCTCATGGCGGTTTACTTTTCTCCAGCTCAGCATACTCAGGGCGCGTCGCTGAAAACTCCCCGGCGTTGACTCCGGTTGTCACCATTGCCGCGTCACTGTCTGGCCGGTCTTCCCACATCGAGTACTACATCACTTCCATATCGTCTCCGAACTCCGACGACAGCGCATTTCTGCTGCCCAACTATTTCGCAGTGCTACCAACATCCGGAACGATCCGGACCACGCGAGCACTGGACCGAGAGCTAGGCCTCGGGACATTCGTGCTGGAAGTCTACGCTGTGGATACTTCGCCAGGCTTGGCCACACCTCGAACTCGCAACGTAACTGTAAGTATCACATTCTCGTACCTTAGTTTCTGTGTTTATTACGTTTATTATAAATACGCATGCTATTGTAGTTTTGATTTATGCCTCCGCCGCCAACAATAGGCAGAGGCATAATGTTTTCGGGTCGTCCGGTCGGGTGTCCGTCCGTCCGTTGTCCGTTATAAGTCCATTAACACCTATTTCGCGAGATACGATATCTCTTATTGATGGAGGGATTTTCAATGAAACTTGCCAAAGTACTCATCATGTGAGTGGGAATCGCTGACAGGTTTTTAAGGTCAAAGGTCAAAGATCAAGATCACGTGTGTACAAATGCTATAATGGCGAAGGCAAACATTTCGACGGTGGCGTCGGGGCTCACTTGTTCAGTTACAGTTATTTTAGAGTGATTTAAATTGAACAACACGGAACATTTCCTGCATTCACACGACATTTGAAATAGCGCAAACGTGTACAACAACACTGTCTGTACAAAATTACAAATAACGTTTTATACCGTTCCTTGCGCAGATTTCTGAAATAATCAGTTGGAAACAAATCAAACACGGTATTTCCAGTTAAACTTAAAATACCGCCACTTGCAACTTGCAAGTTTTTATTAAGCCTGTTCTGCGATGCAGAACTTGAATGTTCACCGACAGAAAACACTCAACATAAGCCTGTGAAGTTTTCTCAGTAGTTTACTTCAGTGCGTTTTGCTTGATCCTCTCTAAATAACAATGTTGTAACTGCATTCATACGTTGTCCCATAATTATTATATTGGAAACGAGTTCGATGTCTTTTTTTGAGTCAAGATTTATGATTCCCATTCCGTGCTAGCACATTCGCATTTTGAATACGTCTACAGACGTTTATACACTCCGAAGAGTGGTCTATCGGGGTAAAAATAATCGTATAAGACGTCGTCTTAGTACCTGTGCGAATCTACAGTGGCGGGATCTATTGTTATTTATCGTATGCGCTGATAGTGTATCGTAGACTCCGTGCACGCCGGTTGTATTCATCTGGCGTGCAAGGCCGCCGAGCCGAGGCGCGTCGGATCAGTGACCTCACACTATTCACGGGCGGCAAATTATAGATAGTCTTTCGTGTCTGAATTGATTGATGGTTTGCGTGAGTTATTCTCCGATACGCACTCGTCGTTCATTGCCTTTAAACATACCGAACGCGCGTTTTAAACAGAATGTACGTGTGCGTACAAAACCATGCTTATGATATATGATCCGGATCAGCTATTCACTGGGCTACTAAACGCCAATGCGTGCCTGTAGTCGGGCACCTGCACACCGCGCAGTTGGCATTCAGGTAGACCGTTAACGACATAAAATATGCAAATCGTCAGGGCATGCCAACATGCGTTGTCTTTCTTTCCGTCGTTGCTATTTGCAGTATGCTAATTTCAGCCTCGTTATTATTAGGCCGCCAGTAGTCCTGAGGTCTTCTGTTTCACTCGTGTCCTTTCTACCCGACCTGTAATTTCTCAGACGCCGCAGACGCCGCCCGTCAACTGTATACCTTAGGTTGGATCCTAGGCCGAACATGGTTCATTCACGCAGCAGTCGCGCCCATCCCTCCCTTGATTTTTACAGGGGGGGGGGTCAAAAAGTGCGAAATTTGGCCTCAATTTTTGACCCCACTTATCTTTGAGCTGCTGTCGTCTCGAAACGAAGTAAGATATCTGAAATCTAAAACAACATGTTAGATGTCGATGATCGCCCTATATCCTCCCCAGATGTGGTACAGTTCAGTCCACGCATTCCTGAGATCCGCTGGAAGTTGGGCCCATTAAAATGAGCGGCAAAAATTTGCTAAATCGTCATAATCCAACCGTGCATTGCTCGATTTAGCTGAAATTTGGTACTGAGTCTGATCGTGTGACACACTAAACGTTCATGATCAAAGGGTCAAAGGTCAAGGTCACAGCGTGAGGTGCAGTAAAACGTTATAAGCCTGGAACGTATAGGACTTGGTGAAACTCATCCCACTGCGAAGCGCAACATGTGGCACATGTTCAAGGTCATTAGGTCAAATAGACTACCAATAGAAATATGGCAAATTTTCGATCTGTGCAGTGAAAGAACATCTAAAACGTCGTCTGATCGCTAAATTTTGCTCCCTTTTAGGAAATCGGTTGCTGAATCTATATGTTGATGTCAGAATTTTGACCGGATGCTCAGAAATAGCAGTGTCTGCGCATGCGCAGTACAAAATTGGCTGAGAACGGCACAGAACGACTGGCACGACGCCGAGCGGCTCAAGTTGCAATGCTTGGCAAGTTTGATTTCACATGTTAATGATGTTACACTAAAACTCGTCAGCGTTTTGAACGCACATGACACGTGGACATCGATGTCGACTGCGTGGAGTCTAGACGCATCGGGTACACTATGCACACAGCTGCCTCGACAGTGGCGATCAGTTTCTCAGGCTTGCGACAGTCACCGACGTCGTCAGTCGTCATTAACAATGTTAATGTCTGTCGTTCATTGTTTCCGTGTCATCCTTTAGAAACGCACGCAGAAACTGTATAATTTGAACAGTTTCTTTCGTTCACTGGGAATGACCGTGGAAAAGGAGCTGAGAGGCACAGACCTCTCCTATGTGTTCCTGTCTATTCTTTCTTCCTTGTTCGTCTTGTGTAAGTTTGATTGATCACAAATGCTGCATGTTAACGACATTAAGTTACCGTACATTTGTCTGCCGAACTCGGAACGAGGAAATAATTGATGGTTGAGTCGTTCGTTTGACAACAAAAAGCATATATGGATGTGCTGTGTGGTCTTGGTTAGATAGGCATGCAGAGTGCACTAAGTGATGCTATTGTCGTACGGCTTAACAGCATGACATGTCAGCTATAGAGGCTGCTTGCCTCTAAACGGGAGCTAAACCTCTGAGAGTCACAATGCGGATTAGACACAAGCGTGACACGCCTGTTGTTGCCATGTCACGGTCACGCTTCGAGCCAAGTGGCGCACCCAGATAGGGGACATTTGCCTCCCCTAGTCGTGCAGTAAAATATTTTTGAACACTCACAAAATCATACGTATGGTAATGTTGGCGGGCCGATTGCCCCTCTTTTGCTGTATGCGGCACCCGTTTGTGCCACGTGTGAAAGTTGCAGGTGGTTTGACGGCAGCGAATGTGTTTGTTTTATTACTGCCTCGTAATGTGACCAAATCCATCCGAATACCTGAATAACGGTGGCGGCCCGTTACCAGCACGCTGCCTGGTTAACAGGCGAACGTGTTTATTCACATTTCACTTACCTTTTCGCTCTGCTAAACTCTATTATTGTTGTTATTCACTTTCTCTGCTGCCTGTCGCCGGCCGTGGCGTGGGACATGTTCGTGGGTGGTCGTGTATTCGCCGAGGAATGAGCGATTGCTGTGTCTGTGTGTGGCCTCTATACAAACTGAAATAGCTTCGCTGTCACCAGCGTATGATGTATAACTTTCTGTCGTTATTACGAGACATGGTGTCTGTATAGTTCCCTTCCAGCCGTCTGTGTGTATGTGTGTGGTGCGACATTATAAACGTGCGCGTTACGTATGTGTGACGTGCCCATGTGTGTGGCCGCTACATTTGTTCAGCTGTTATTTACCTAGATATTCTCGCGCTACGCTTATTCATCAGCGATGCCAAGTCCTTGTTTTTTGTGAGACTCCGACTCCGACTCTAGGACTTATTGTGTGACAATGATTGTGTACTTAAGGATGACTTGAGAGAAATTTTTAAATTCTTTTAATAAAAGGTGCACAGTATAGGGCCTAGTGTACAAACAAGAGTTTTAGTTATAAAATTAATTGCACAAAAGTCGAATTGACTGCAACAAAATTACACAAAAGTCCAGATGAGGCAGATAGGGTCCGGAGTATGGAGTCTTCTTCAAATGAGAGATTCGTTTGACTCCGACTCTACACCCATGTTATTCATATTCATAGAATAACAGCTCTAGGCGCCTTTCGTACAGGTTTTATACGCAGCAGAACTCTAGCAAAAGTGACTGTTATGATTGTTAAGGTAAAGTAAGGTAAGTACGATGCGATCAGCATCGTCCTCACAGCTCTAACACTTGCGTGTGATGCTTATCTCCGTTT
>Ga0049105_1001145_pt1 | contig 11169 bp, 8 predicted proteins | sample WorMetvaBAHAMAS1_FD_61260 | JGI IMG/M metagenome (GOLD analysis project Ga0049105, IMG submission 61260) | Worm MetaG Olavius vacuus BAHAMAS.1 | ecosystem: Host-associated > Annelida > Digestive system > Unclassified | place: Germany: Marburg | collected 2013-04-09 | reverse complement strand
TGTCATGCGATGTCAAATTATGTGAGGAATTTTGGTGTCAAAAATTATTAAAATCAGACAACTATTCCTCAACTTATAGCCAATAATATGAGTGGATGTTTTTTTTGAAACACGGTGTACATGTAAGAAAGCATTCAATAATTACGTCACGCTTGAGGGAGGGGTAGAGAGTTAACAGGCGTGACACTTTGTGACAGGGAGGGGAGGGGTTTAGTCGATGTGTAGGCTACGTAGTCATTGTTGAAATTGATAGGCGTAGTTTCAAACCATAGTCGATGGCCACATTTCTGTTCCAGGGTTTTATGCAGACACCCTAGGTTTGAGGAAAATAGCAAGTATTGGGGAAGATGATGGAGTCTGGGGGGTTGTGCCCCCAACTGGGAACAGGGCAGAGCCCCTGGTCAGGAGGCGAAGCCCTCCAGAAGCTGGAAGCTTTTTACTGCGTAATAAGTAGCTATTTTTTGTACGCACTCGAAAGTATTGTGAAAATACAGCCTCTTTACTGTACGTGAAATAATGAGTTACAATTTATGTAACTAACAATTTACGTAACAGTTTATTTGTAGCTAAGACAGCCAATAGCTGTCTTAGCTACAAATGGCTGAGCATCATAACAAGTGTGTAAACTAATGGCGCTTCAGTCGCCCTTTCCTTCCTAACAGTTTCTACAGCTCCAAACTGTTGGGCTTTGCCACCCGCAGGACACTGCCCCTGTACGTTATGGTAGAGCATGCATTTCATTAGTCTCCCGTCCCAATCAGACGCGGCTCTAGCCAAGAATTTCAGGGAAGGTGAGAGCCTGGCCCCACCTGAGTCCTCTTATCCCGCCCTCTGCCGCGAAGCGGCCACCTCCTGGGCGCGTAGCGCCATTTATTAACCGGGATTTGGAGTTTTCCCCCGGGAAAATTTTTAAATATGTGATCTCTCATAGTACACGCGGTTACCAGATAACAGATCTCCGTTATCGTTACTTTGTAGGTTTAGTATTCAAGTCGTATACTGACGTGGCAAAAATTCTTGGGGGAAGTTTCGAGTTTTTGGGAACTTTCTCCCAAAAGGTCCCTGGGTAAAACCCTGTTTCTGTTGTTACAACTGATGAACATCTGTCGCATCCATGAATCAAATATTAGTTACGTGCAGTATTAGGCTAATTACGTCTGAGACGCATAGAAGTTTCAACTGTGATTTTGTTTCAATTTTTTAAACTTGGGTTTCTCAACTTGTATACTTTTATCAGAGTTTTAACTCTTTGCACTAACAGGAGTTTTTTTTGTTGTGATTGTGATTCCATGCTCTCACGCTGGGAAAAGTCGTGAACTATGACATAATTATATGGTGGAAAGCAGACTGATGTAATACTTTGTGATAGGGAGGGGGTAAAAACTGCGGAAAAAAACGTGACATAATGATTGAATAACCCTTAACAGTCACAACAAGAGTTCCATTCCAGTTCCACAATTAGATGTACACATTTGTCTGCTGTCAACACCGCAAGCTCGACCGCAACACAGATTTTATAGAAACGGGTTCTAGTCAACAATGATTAAATCTGCGTGTCGCAACAAACACCTTTACTACCAAACACAATGCAGTACATGACGAACAAACACTGTTCATGACAAATCCAACGTTGCGGCCAACAGGCGAACGCAAAAAACTGCATGTCAGGTAATGGTGCAGTTGGTAAGCGTATCGGCGCCTACGTAGCATAGAGACGGCGATCTCAAAGTGAGGTGAAACGTCGCACGTCGCACAGCCATTCATTGTCAACAGATGAACATACTGGGTCTACTTGATCTGAGTACGGTACGTGACTGTGTTTCTCTGCACATACAGTTTGTGATCTGTGAGTCTGCACTTAATGCACTGTTTCTGCATTTCGTTTGGAGGCTGATGGTGGCGCGTCACTGAGAATAACTACGGTAACAACTAACAACTGGTTCAGGAAACACTGAAAACTTTTATCAAACACAGGGAGATGGTAGACAGAAGAGATCAATGGTCGTCATCATTCAAGTGAGTAGTAATTCTCATATGTTGTGACATAACTGTCGCACAAAGAATGTTTAAAATTTAACACGTGACATGTCGAACGGTGTCCAACATTGTAATGTACGGCGCAGTATTCAGTAATTCACCGCGTCACTATCGTCAACTAAGTGACATTCTGCGCCGCGGCACCACAGCGTCCAGCAGGCACACTGACAGGCGTCACACTGGAGACGTTATCGATAGTCATAACACATTCTCTCATCATGACCATTTATTAATATATATATTGGAGTTATCTGTTTTCAGCGTTGCCAAGTTCAGTTCATGACAATTTCTGATATACAGAGCAGAGACGAGCTGAGTGTGTGGCCAACATTCTAGTTGAGTTGAGAAGTTGTCGGGACGACCAGCAGGCTAGCCTTGTGAGTCTCGGACTGCTGCAGCGTCGTGGCAGCGTTCGGTGATGCGGCTGAGAGGTGATCTGACGCAGTGGCTGACTTCTGCATGGCGCTCGGAGATGCTAACGGCGATGCTGGATGTGACGGTGTCGGGAAATAAGTAGCAGTGCAGCTGAGATGGCGACGTTTGTCTGGTGTGAGGTGTGTTACTAGCGTTACACGGCGTCCGTCTGCGACATCTGCCGAGTTGGAACGGTCACGACGAGGACAGCCACACACTTCCATGAACGCATCGCGGAACTCCTTCGACGTCCTGTTGTAGATGATGGGGTTGACACACGAGTTGAAGTACGCCAGACAGTTGAACATCACGCTCACCGCCTACAACATTAGCGCTCCTCTACAGTGGATAATTAAGCAAAACGAAACTGCGTCAACACAGTAATCACAGTAAAGTAAAGTCGTTTTACGTATACACTGTGACCGACCTGATGTAAGAAGATGCAGTGAATAGTAGCCTAGCAGGTGCGACGTGGTAGCTATCAGTTTTCAAGTAATTTCAACCAATTTTCAAGTAGGCAATGCTGGGTCTATACTTGATGTGACTGCGCTATTCGATTGCGTAGACCACAACATTCTCTTACATCTTCTGCACATAAAGTATGACAGCTGCGCATGTGCACTTGGATGTGCGCTTTGCATCGTTCTTGCGCAGTGCTATGCAGCAGATTTTCTTTAAACGGCGTCTGTCAGACTAGCTTCGACTGCTATTTGGCGTCGCTCGGGCATCTGTTGTAAGCGTTATTCTTTTCGTGCTGTATGCGGCTGAGCTATTTGATGAGATTGCTAGGTATGGTTCGCAGCACGCTCGTAAACAGAGAGGTCTACAATGTACATTACTACGCCGGCCTGCACTATCACTGTGGAGCGATGAGACGCATGAGCGGCTGAATCACACGGATCAGCGACAGGATGACCTGCAATCGTTTGACGCTGAACGAAGACAACACACAACTCAACTGACATGGGAACACGTCGGCAGTTTTTATAAATCACGACGTAACTGCTGACCTTGCCGAACGCAAGTGTCGGCAGGTCGCCGGAGACGGCCATGGAGACTTCAGAACACGGTGATTACGGTTAATGCGCTGCCAGACTGGAAGGCTAAGCAATGCGAAATTTTCTGTAGTTATGCGCAAGATTTGCCCACAGTTTGCCACATGAATATTATCAAATTCTGATAGCCAATGCAGAATTGGTAAGGAGTTAAATAAAAATACGATTTTTCTGCAAGTTGCCAGTGCAACACATGCATTATAACTATAATTACTGAGAAATTGAGTACCAGATAACTATGACGTGACTAATGTATACGTAATCAATATAATACAATACAATTAAGCTAAATATAATTATAAACAATTATACAAATTATAAATTATCCACGTTTGTAAACTGTTCGTTTATGTATATCTTGTGTAACAGTAGCTTACTATTTTTGTTTATTTTTGGACACAGATGAAGCAAAACAAGAATTTATTTGAATAACTTTATTCACCATAAATCTGGCATATTATATATAATTTGCATAGCTGGTGAATTTATGTAATATTTTTTTTATAAAAGGAGACTTTTGCGAATGACATAAACACAGAAAACACACTCAACTTTGCCGTTACCATTTTTAAAACAAATTGTATTAAAATAATAAAATTCATGCATTTTATAGAAAATATGTGTTAAATTACCGCCAGAAATATATGTAAGCTAAGAGCACTCGGAGAGTGCAGACCTCCTCCAAGGCAAAACTGCGAAAATGCCTGATCCTGCAAATGTTGAAGAATCCTTCAAACAAATTCTAGATCTGCTGTGACCGAACCCGCACTATAGTATAGCGATAATTTACTTACTAATTTACTTAGACTATTTATAGAAACTTCCGGTACAAGCTTAGACAGTGACGTCATCAGCTATACATAGCTCCAGACGGCTGCAGGCTACGGCGGTAAGGGAATGTGGCGGAGCTATTCTACTGTTGAAGATTTTCAGTTGTCGGATTTTTCTGATCCAGTATCGGATGACTTCCAACATTTAATGATATCTCTCTTGTCCAAAGATACATGTTTGGTGAAATTTTCATGAAGATACAATCGCTAGTTTTTACGTGAAGCTGTTAACAGACAGATACAGAGAAACGCCGGGTGATACATGTGAGCTCCTTGGTTGGGGTAGATATCCGGCAGCTTCTGATAAATCGCAATAGTCGTATACATGCTGTGCATCGCAGCGAAGCGCGGCATTTGCTATCGGAATGAGTCCGTATAAACCACGCACCGGCTCTGTATAGTTGAAAATGCATAGCTTACAGATATGATGTTCGATGAAAGCCCTCTGTTCCTTACGTAGGCCTCTAAACACGAATTCTACACGTCAAGTAGATTTTACAGAACGCAATGCGTCGAAAGCACGCAGCGGTCGTTGAGAGCACCGAGTAGACTACAGAGCCCCGTTTACTGAGAGCAATTAAGCAATTACTGTTACACATCCTACACGATGACTGAACTATTTCTAAGCGGTAGAAGTTGATCAACAGTCAGTGCGTTGACGCCAGCCTCGCCGAACTCGTGGGGCCGGTGTGCGGGTGCACGGTTTATATCGACCGATCAGAATGTTTGTCCGCATGTCTGTCCGTCCGTCTGTCACACTTGTGGTCCACGCCCACAGAGTTCAAGGTATCGCAATATGCTTTACACCACACGATAAAGGGATATTTCTAGTTTCTTGAGGCCAATTTCACAATCCTGAATTTAGCGGTTCACTCAAACGAATGCGTTAAAGACAGGCACACTGCGAAAAATTGACCGATATCTCGTAAACAATACGATATAGAATAAAGTTACACACTGGCTTTTTAATGGTACCGAAAGTAGTGACCTTGAATGACCTTGAATGGCGTAATGGCCGCTATTTTACGTTATTTCACCGAATTTGGTAGCAAATTACGTCAAAGTGGATGAAATTAGACCCATACTGTGCGCAACAGAAATGTATCCTAAAGAATCTATTTTTCGGCTCTAGGCCTATATCACCTATGGTGATATTTTCAGAGATTACTGAGAAAGAGTGCGTTAGAGACAGGTGCCCCACTCTCGACTTGTGCAACATAGCGCGGATATCTCAGCAACACCTGAGCTGTTGTTGTCATTGCCATTTTGTAAATATAACATAATTCTGTAAAACTGCATGCTCTTTGCAAACAAGCCTGGTAACTAACGCCTAAAATAGCATAAAGAAACGTGAAGGCGTTTGCGAGAAATTGCATTTTTGTCGTGTTACGTTTTTAGCCGCACTCTGTAGGTTCGCGTGTCCAACAGTATATGCATGCAAGACGTTAACAGAAAGTTGATAATGTTTGTTGATGTCACTTTTCAGACATGTTTCAATACACAAAGCATAAAATGCACATGTCGCGTGCGCAGAGTGATTTACCTCGTAGAAGCGCGTCTCTGGAATCTGTCCGAAGTACATGACAAGCAGGTGTATGTGTACGGGCAGCCAGAGCGCCGCGAACATGACGACAACCAGCACCAGAGTGCGACCTGCCTTGCGTTTCTTGTCGACACTGCGGCTCTGCTTGCGACCGCCAGTCAACGCTGCGTTACAGCTGCCTGACAGCGCCGATGATGACGTCGCAGATGAAGTCATAGGCGCCTTGTGACGCAAGTCATAGGCGCCTTGTGACGCGTGATGTGACGCAAGATGCCGACTGAGAAGACGGCGATGACGGTGAGTGGGACGAGGTAGGCGAACGCGAAGAACGTGGCGTAGAGTTGTCTGGCGGCCAAGTCAGTGGCGATCTTACAGACTGACGTGCTGGTTATCTCGTCCTCCGCCGCTCCGTACTTGATGAGAACTGGAGTGTTGACGGCCAGCATCAGCACCCAGATGGCAATGATCATGGTGACGACTCGGCCAGTTGTGCGATAGCGTGCTGTGCTGGTCGTGTGGACGATGGTCATATAGCGAATGACGGATATAAGGACGAGCGTGTAGACAGTGACGTATGCGGTAACGTTGATCAAATAGTGCATCAGCCGGCACGCGACGTCGCCAAACGGCCATCTATCGGCGGCAAACACGTACGCAGTCGACGGCGGTATGACAACTACAAATGACAGGTCGGCAATGGCCAGATTCAGCAACAGGAAATTTGTCACGGTGCGCATGCGCTCTTTGGACACAATGACGTATATGACGAGGCTGTTTCCGATGACGCCTAGCACAGTGACGATGCCGTACAGAATCGGTACAGCGACTTCGTACAGAAAGAAAGTGAAATAGTCGTCCTGCGGTAGCGTGCTGGCGGTAACGTTGTCGGACACTCCTGGCGTCATTGTTGACGTCATCATCATCTCTGAATCCATGTCTGCCATTCTCTGTGCACTGATAAACGTCGTTAGTCCAAATCCTGCAAAACACAAGTAGTAAAATCCCATGAATTAAATGCACATGTCATACCTACCATGCCATATGAACATCCGGATTGCGAATGATCTCGCAAACATTTGATAAGCAACATTTGTTTATCACTGGCGTAACTAGTATGAAGCATACACGAGGCAGCTGCCTCTGGCGCCAAGCTGCTGGAGTGCTACTGGTTGACAGAAAAATCGGAAAATAAAAATGGCGACCGTACCACAGCAAATGAATACAGTCAGACGCAGCGATTTTCTTTGTTTTGTATTTTTCGTTTGTCTCTTATTTGGCCTGAGTTTTGCACCTTCTAAGTTGAACACTTATTTTTAAAAGACGTTTGACAGAAAACATTTAAATTAGTTCAGAGTGACATGTCATGTCATTTCGCCGTTTTGATTACGTGATGTTGCTGATCCGATGCAAGTTTTGTTTTTTATTTCTATTAAACATTGGACTTTTATACTAGAGATTCAGTGTTCAACAAACTGCGTTTTGACTATGTGATGATCATAATAACAATGGTGGCTAGAAACAACTTTAACACCTTGCAGTCACGTTCCGAAAATTGTAAAAGCGCGCAGATGTTTCAGCGTGGTAATAACTAAATAAATCTCAGTAGAGAGGTATCATAGTAGCATGTTGTTATTATCTGAATTATTCCACGTTGCTAGACTATATAGCTGGTGCAAATCTTTCCAGGCTGTATGCCTACGATTACACTGGAAACGAAGTTCCAGCCTGGAGGGTCCAGACGCTGGAAGGTGGGGACCTGGGGAGCGCCAGGAGACAGTTTGTCTCTGGGTGCTTCTGACTAGTTACGCTGCTAGCTGCCACTGAATTATCTAATTCAGAACCTGAAATGTGAGAATACATGATGGACTGTGACTATCCATCTCTCGTATCTTCATCTTCAGTCTCGCCTGTCTTCGCTGACTGCACCAACTGCAGTCACGCAAGCATGTCTTCATTGCTACACATGCTCTAGTGGAAGTAGTATAACTATAATGATTTTGATCGTCAGTCAGGCAAGGATATGACTGTACGGAAGTAAGTATGAACGGGGTTAATAGTTAAGAATTCATGGTCTAACGGTAACCTAGACCCCTAAAACGGCGCAAGCTATACACACATATGGTTAGACCTACTACAGAAGTTGTAACATATCAGCTGCTGAGCAGCATAACTCAGAGTCAAATGTTAGCCAGCAGCTCGGCTAGCTAAATGAAAAACGCACTATTACAAAATATATTCGAGTAGCACACAAGCAACAGCAGCAACAGCTTTTCTTCTGCAACACATTAGTAATGATCAGTGGAAGCTGTTATCCGCCCGTTTGTCAATCATACCGTTGTTAGCTGCAGGTGTCTCGTTATACCTGTACCTGGTAGACGGGAATGACAGGATTAAAGCGGTGTATTGATGTAAGCCTGCTTTGCTCGTTCAGTTATGGTTATAAGCTCCAAGTCTGTGTGTTCACCTTCATAAGGCGCAGCCAGCATGACGTAGAGGAGACAATTGCCTACTATTGATTTTGCACAATGTGTAATTTGAAATCGACGTTGTCTTGCATTTCGGCAGTGTTGTCGTGTTGCTAGAGCGACCACTGCTAGAAACTCGAGTGACGTAATACATGCAGTGGCCTATTCTGCCATTGAAGTAACTAGTAACTACATGTTATCAGTGATGTAGCTCTCGATGAGCTGACTCGACACGAGGTATGCCTCTTGGGAAATCTGTTTGGCTTTTTCGCGCAATAACATTTCTAAATAATATAGAGCATCGCGCGGTTTCTCTGCGACGGTTGAGCTTCTTGTGACTGTTAATGTTTGACTACGATCGCCGGTGTTGATGTGAATCAACTGTTAGTTACAATGACCAGCGGAATTAACGTCACTCAACAATGTAACAGTACTTTCAGGCCTGGCTTTTAAATCTCCACTTAATTTATTCTGCTGTAACCTAATAGACGCATAAAATGGAACAAAAAGCACAAATTGCATGTATAGGTAAATTACCACCAGTGTCTTATGAACTTTAATTGCTAAACATTCATTTTGCTTTGACAAATGTGAACGAAACTCTTAGGAACTATATTGTATGCGAATGGACACAAGTGGACACATTACACTTAAGTGTATGAGTTAAGTTGAATGAATAAGATGAGCTAAGTTTCTCATAGGCTGAATAGTCAACGCATCTTGATCTGTCCATGGCGATTGGCGACCATATGACATGTGTTGACTTAATTGCACTTTAAGTGTACTTTGTCCATTTGTGTTCCTAGGAGTTTCGATCACATTGTCAAAGCAAACTAAATGTTTTGCAATAAAAATTCGCAAGACACTGGCCATAATTTACCTATACATGCTTTGTTATTGAACAGTTCAGTGACATTCATAGTTTCATACAGTGGTCGTTCCCTTCAGTACGTCGACAGCAACAACAACGACTCGTGGATGTGAGTGACAAAGCAGCGATGAGTTGATTGCTACCGATGTGATGTCACATAGGTCTTAAGACAACCCTGCACGCTCGCAGCGTGTTACTGTCTCATGCCGGCATCAGCATGACGGATGTGACACGGCTTTTACAGTCGCAGTAAGCTAATTCGTCGTGACTTTCTGTATCTTGAACTTCATATAATTTGAAACGAAGAATGTTTATCAACAGACCATGATCACTACTGAGCAACACAGGTTACATGGTCGCCATGGACAGATCAAGTTGTGTTGACTATTCAGCCTATGAGAAACTTAGCTCACTTCATCTCATCTCATTTTGATTTATTTATAACAAAAGGACCAATTGGTCACTTACAATGTTATACATTAAAAAGTGGAATGTCGACGACCAGCGACCTATGGTAAATTTCAATACTTCGCTACAGCGCGAACAAGCACGCAAGTGGGTTGGTCTTGCACTGCACAGCAGTGCAGTGCATGCAGCAACATCAAAGTATTGTCGATGTGTGTGCGTGTGCGCGTATGTGCTCTGCGTGTAATTAGATTACATCCATAGTAAGCGTAACTTCAGCATAAACTCCAGTGTGTACTGGGCTCAGGGAAACCGCGTCTATCTGAAACTTTTGTTACTTGTTAAGTAATTCTGTGTGACGATCAACACCGATGTAATCCATAAAATTGTCGTAACTGTCGTCGTCGTATACGGCAATAATGGTTGTAAATGTTTCACATGAAGAAGGTTTGGAGCTCGGTTGACAACATTAACACGTAATTGTGGTGTCATAAAAACGAATAAAAAGCCAAAGCTCATATAGTAGAGATAGTGAGACGCTGTTGTGAGTAAGATACACCCCGTTGTGTGTGAATGACACGATTACAGCAGCGCCTGTTGGTTGTGGCTAATACCGGATTATACTGCGGTGGTGTTGATGGTGGTGGTGGTGGTGCCGGGGGTACCCGATACGGTGTAGTGACTGACTATCACTGGTTGCGGAACTCTACCCCACTCGCAGCTGGAGCCGAAGTTTGTGTTAACGTAACATCCCCTGATGTCTGCGCAACAATGCCGCTCGCCGACGCCGACGGTGTTAGTGCCGCAGCCGACGAAGATCTAGACAACCGTGACTTTACCGCGTCGCTTCCACCAGAGTCTGCAGTGACCTTACCCGCTGTATGGTCTATAGAATATACTACTTCGGGTTTTTGTGACCTTCATTCCCGCGTAGGCGCTGAAATAACCTCGGTAATTGATGCTAAACGTGATGACCTGACCGCTGATTTTTGATCCTTTTCCACATTAGATTCCGCTATTATATTCATTCATTCTATTTACTCCTAATAGGCATCGCGAATTCCATTCCGTGACCTTCAGTGACTATTTGCCTTCTCGACCGCGCTCTACCTATGCGACACGCCACTACGAAACGAACAAAATTTTGCTAATTTTCTATACTTATTGCTTACCCCTTGTCTTTTCTTTCATGAGTCGTCTCGTTCTTTCAGCCTGTTCTCATGCCGGTGTTCTCCACCATGTATACTCGAGCTGTTGGGAAGACCAGCTCAAGAATCTCAATTAATTAAAGGGAAACTCAACCCTGAAACAAATGTTGGCTTAAATGAACATTTACGTGAAATAAAGTTTTGTACCGGCCAGGAAAGTGTCGATGTCGTTCAACGAAAGAAGATTTTTAATGATAAAAATCACTACTTATTTACTTACCTTAAAAAGTGTGTCCTCCATGGAGGACGGAAGTAGTTATCGTCCGTATTATACTTTTATCTATGCTACGTCAGCATTTACGAAAACTCTTTTGACCGAACGCCGTGGGACCAACGTTTAG
>Ga0049105_1001144_pt1 | contig 11169 bp, 4 predicted proteins | sample WorMetvaBAHAMAS1_FD_61260 | JGI IMG/M metagenome (GOLD analysis project Ga0049105, IMG submission 61260) | Worm MetaG Olavius vacuus BAHAMAS.1 | ecosystem: Host-associated > Annelida > Digestive system > Unclassified | place: Germany: Marburg | collected 2013-04-09 | reverse complement strand
TGAAAGTGTTGTATGGGGCTAGAATAAGCAAAGTGGTTTGCAATTCTTCCTTGAAGTGATCGTATCTAGGAATAACTTTAAAAGGTGACATTCGGAACGGGTATATTGCAGCATGAAGTAGAACATAAGAAATTTAAACGAATAAACACTTTATCGCTCAAATGTCGCTGAGTTGCAAACAGACTCCGTGTGTGTGTGACTGAGTGAAACGCCTCGCTACATTCTTGGTGGTCAATTGTACGACATCTCGAAGGGTTGGAATAAGAGTAAGTAACAGTAATCTGGTGATTTGTATAGCGCCTTATTATGACAAAGCACCATTGCTAAGGCTCTCAGATATGGGCCATGTGTAACGAGGGGATCACACAGTTTTACCTGCCAGTCTCTGCCACCCACACACGAACGATACTCCCGACGTTGATTAACTTCGTTGATCGAAGCCAATGCACTAAGCACTAACTGGCAAAGTAACCACTATTCCGGCAATCATACCCAGACATTGTTCTGTAACTGCTTCGCCATAGTGGTCCTTGAAGTTATTGTTGCTTAGGCCACTCTAAATAGTTCGAATGTAATGTAATGTAATGTAAACTGGAACCGCGCTGAACTCCCTCTAGATCCGCTCTGATAAAGTAACCACTGCCTGCTGCTATAGTACTAGGCCTATCACTATTTCTATTAGGTTGCTCTGTGGCTGTCGTCCCGGTTGTGGTGTCGGGAATCCAGATAAATGACAACTGATCATCAGCGAACAATAACCATTAGCCAGCGACCAATTGACTGACCAGACTGAAGGATTCGATCGTTATCTCGGCCGGATCTGCTGGCGTCCGTCAGACCGGATACAGTCCTAGCGGTCGATCAATTACCTCGAGGTCGCCTGGAAGCGAATACGGCGGACGCTGCCTGGTTAACTTGACCGGCCGCGCTTGGCTGGGCGCCGACATGCTTCGCTGATCCGGTGGAGTATTGCCCATCTGCGGTATGGTGCCGGAGACCGCTCGGAGACGAATGGTGTTTTAGACGTGGCCCTAGAATGAGATGACCTGGTACCGAAATTCAAGAGTGAAGGATCATTGGCATGTCGGCTAAAAGTCGCCAGCTCAGTACATATGACAGTACTGCTATGCTGATACCGAATTTCATCACGTTTAAATGCACGAAAATAATTCCAACAATTAAAAAGGTTTTTTTGTTATTAGAATCACTAAACAAAATTCTCGACAGATGCTTATAAGTGTTGTCCCAGTATTAAGCGTCGCTTGCCTGCTATATCCGTTTGCTGACGTGAGCGCCCTTCCTTCCAGTTATGTAAAGTGCGTCTTAATTCAGAGATCATAGGAAAGTTCCAGCGTGTCTCGATGCAAAGCTATGAGGCAAAGGACTTGAAGGAATAATCTTCTGTTAACCAACTGGCATCCATAGGTCTGAATGCCAGTCCTAGTGCAATCTTCCATGGGGCAAAAAACTCCATCAAATTATTTTTTAAATAATTTTGTCAAACCGCGATCTGTGTTGATAAGTTTTGGCACACGTATACTTTAATAAATAGGTTTGTTATAATATGTGTATGTCACATTCTTTATAAAATGGAAAACAGGGAACCAGCTTAAGATTTATTTAGTTCACTTGTTAGCAGACGAAAAACGAATACATTGATGAGTCATTTGTTGTGGTTTTAAGTCAGAAAAGATTTTTAAAATAATTTTTGAAAAAAACTTTTACAAGTATAATCTGCCAAAAAATAATGTCATAATTTGCAGAAGGGAGCCAAAAGTTGATCAATAATTGTATAAGAAGCTGCGTTAATAGGACAGCGTACCAGCGCACCATGCACACACGACTGTCAAGCTGTTGTAAGATGCCAGACATCATAGCACGTGACTGTCGTATTCTGTCTGCTTAAAATGCAAAATATGATAGTAATGTTTTACTATCGCACTGTGTGTCCATATCTTTTTATACTTTGTAAGATTTTGATATTGGATTTAAATGTTCGAGACACTAATGATAACGTTTTAGCCAACAGGATATAACGAACACGCGCAATGCACACATGCTGCATTTCACAAAGCACTGTAATAAAGATATGCTTCAAGAATGATTGATGATTTTGATATCGCTTTGTTCCAAATTTATTAGAGTATATGTATGCCAATAATTATTTCACTGTAAAACGTTTTGGCAAAGTTATTGCAGAAACAAAGTGATGCAGTTTTTTTCCTCATAGTGTAATGTTTTTTATTCGGCATAACCGAGTGGTTCTGACAGTCCTCGACGTTGTCGTGGTCATCAACGCGTAGCCAGCGAGGCGAGGGCCGTAGCGTCGTTCTTCGATGACCAAGTCTGTCTGACGGTATTCCTGAAGAGGTCTGCAGCTCGTGTGTAATCATTGTCCTTTCAGACGTGGCGGATGCAGCTCTGCGCCGGCCGCGGACGTATCCACTCACGACTAAGTGGTCGATCAAACCGTCCGAGTTCCAGGTTCACGTGTCATGATCACAGTATAGGCCTACCTTGTCCTAGCACTCCACAATCAGAGAACGAAAATTATCTATTTTCTCATGTAAACGCGAAAATAACTCCATTCTGCTGCAACGTAAGCTACTCGACGCATAGAACATTAAGAAAGACATAAAATACTTCATAATGACACATGCGTAGCCAAAACTTTTCCCATGGGTGCGCGGTGGTACGTACGTAGGCACATGAATACCAAAAAAATAATCTTTTTTTCCAATAATAAGTTTCGTTTATACTTTTGTGAGAAAAAAAATCACATCTTGGTCGTTAGGCCTATGTAAAATATACGAATTTCCAAGAAGCCAAAAACACAGACGATCGATCTCTTTTGATGATGAGTCGCTGCGGTAACTCATCTCATGTTACTCACACTACTTCATCATCATCATCATCATCACCACTTTCACTATGCATCACTCTTTCTCTCTTCCACTGCAAATTCAAAAATTTGCAATAAATCTTTCCCACCGTAGTCTGCCTCACCTTTTTGGACTGATTTCACGAATTTAGGACCATTTCCGTATTTAATTAGCTCATTGTTTTTTGTTTGTTTTTCTCATGTTTTAGCTTATTTTGTGTTTGATTCGTGTGTTAAACTAAGCTGATTAAATCAGCTTTTTAATTGCGCGTTAAACCCTAGTGATTTCCTTTCGTTTCTTTCTTTTCAGTACCTAAAAGTGACAAATTTGTTCCCTTTATACACTCACATTAAAATAGCTCGTACTATAAATTAATGGCAGAATATATGACATAATTATTCCCTTTAACATTTTAATGTGTTATTTCTTAGGGCATGAAGGAGACTAATAAGCCTGAATAAAACCCGGGTCCCGGGAATAATCACTCGAGTAGCCTATCGAGCACGACTAACTGCCGCAATGATAACGAAGACTGCGTTTAGTTCTTTTCGCCGCCCGCGGTGCTGCCATCTGGTGAATCAAATAAAATACGACGACGTATGGATCGCGCACTCAAACAATGGCGGTTAGTCGCGTTGCTAGCTCTTTCTACGGTACGAGAACAGAAACACGCGCGCCTCGACACCACACTGTCGAGATGTATGCCTCTGCTGCAGAAGTGCAATTGGTCTCGCTATGACCTTGAATCAGTTCAAAACTGCGTTAAAATGCTCTAAAATGTAGCCTATGCAGTGATAAAATTCTAAAAATTTTCTGGAGAGGAGTCAATAGTCATACCCCCTCCCCAGACACCACCCCCAATCACAGGGGACACCCCTCCCAATCCCACCACCTCGATGCCTTCGGCGTTTCGTCTCCACTCAAAATTTCTGGCTACGCCCCTGACTAAGTGAGGAGAAACCCCGTCACGCGGGACAGGTGTTAACGGACGAACAACGCACGGTACGCCGGACAGCAGACCCGAAAATGGAGCCTCTGACCGCTTATTGTCTTCGGCGTGAAGAGGCTAAAAATCAACGAAGAAAGACTAGCAACGAAAACTGATGGGCATGAAAATCCAAACAAACTGTCACACTATTGATGAACAGTTTGGAGAGTCAGCCGTCAACGGCGAAAAGGCTTCTGCTGGACTTGGAGTGAGTGAAGGAGTGTTGGATGTTGATTCTGCTTCCGAAAATAGTTGAATTAACACTAATAGGAGGTCCACTACGCGCTTTCCAATGAGCCTAAGATGAACAGCGTACGCTGCCCCTAAGCCTCCAAAAGGGGCTCAAAAACGCAAAGTGACCGTTTTATCCAAAATTTGAACAATAATCTGCGACAACTTCGAAATGGTACGAGATAGGATGCAAATTAGTATTAATCACTATAATAGGAAGTCGCATATGGGCTTTCGATTGGTACCGAAATCGGTGACCTTGAATGACCTTGAACGGCGTAATGGCACTTATTTTGCGTTATTTCGCCGAATTCGATGGCTTTGCAGCTGATGCGTTACAGTATAGTTGAAGATAGACCTACACTAGTATAGTCTCGGTTGAACGGTCCACACTTGAATTTGAAACTGCGATTTGGCAAACTGAGCCAATATCGCTCCACCTGCATTTTCGTAGAGTCATCACGCAGGCCATCGCCTATATTAAAACATTATAAAATGTAATTAATATATTTAATACCTATAATACTTAATTTTTATTGTATTGTTTTCTTCTCTTATTGTATGATCAACAGAATAACGGGGGTGACGTGCGAAGGTTTTTTTTTCGTTGAGACAAAGCTGCGGTTCCACTAGGCGGTATCCATCTAATGGACAAAGCCATATATACTGAAATTCTTAAAATAACGTTTTAATTTTACACATTTTAGTATCAAACACATAGATCGCTCAGCCTACTGGGGGAGTCAATTGCTCTGTGATTCAGCGCCGCCTTGCTGTGCGTTCTTGGTGTGGTAGGCCTACATTTCCGTCTGTCGATATCGAAATGACTGACAGTTAACGTTTGTCCTATACATGTATATATGACTGTGTTCATTCGTGTAACGTACAAGTGCGCAATGCGGTACCATACAGTATACAATAAGGCCTGGCTAGTGGCTATAGCAGTCATGTGGACGGTTGTTGAGTGTTCGACTGTAGGCCTATGTTGGGCGCTGACGGAAGGTCACGCAGCTGAGTGACATCGCTCTCATTGTTGGCGACATGACGTCAATGCATGCTTTCACGCACACACACAACACACGCCCTTCACCGTCGACGTAACTCTCTCGTGTCGAGCTAGGATTGTGAAAAGTCTCGCACGACTGTCGACCGCGCTCGCAGGCGGACCCACTGAGTGAGGTTTTTAGACCCGCGGGCATGCGGCGGAAAACCTGAGACGCCCACGCAGGGCGCCGAGACAGTTACGGCAGCTAGGTAGGGGTGGGGCGCTCGCTGTTAGCTCCCTGAGTGTCAAGTCATTTTATGCAATCTAATAATAGCATAAGATGGAATATTTTCTGCGATCTCAGGATGATTTTTTTGGTAATTTTAGTGCTCAAAACCTGCAGAAACAGAACGGTATCTTAACCCCCAGTCTCGACCTGCAGAGCTGATCGCCGGCAGCTCCTGCCGTTCTACATTGCGGTCGTGTCTGTTACTTTCACACACATGACATTGAGCATAAATCATTCTGTCGTACGGAAATGTAATGCGTGCAACTCGAAATGTTCAGCGCACGTTCCCGCAGACTGATTAAAAAGTGTGTCGCACGCGTGTAATCGTTGTGGCAATGTCGTCATTACTGTTAAATGGTGGTGGTCACGAGCAACGAAGTTAACCTACGTCGGCCCGGTTAGCACTGGGATGGGTAACCGTGTCCGGGTTCAATTTCCGGTGGGAGACATTCATCTCGATATGTAACCAACCACCCAGGTCAGCTCAGCCTGGCTATCCCTTCGTGGGTGCTCGCAATGAGTACCAGCCAAAGGGCGATGACGCTTCGCGGCTGGGGAGTAAAGGCGGGTATGGTTCGTGTGTGGGTGGCAGGTAAAACTGTGTAATCCCATTGTTACACACGGGCCATATCTGAGCGCTTACCAGCGCGCAATTATTTGAATATTCATTCACCAGTAATATGGTAGCATATAAATTAGAGACGTAGAATAAATACAACACAGATGAAATACAAAACAGAAATATACAAAAAGCAGTAAAATACTGTGGACGTGCTACATATGTAACGCACTTTTACAACGAATTGTCACACCCGTTAATTTTCTTTACAAAATTGTCGGTACCCAGGTCAAAGTAATATTACTTGTTAAATGGAAGCAGAATGCGTCTCGACGGCATTTATCAAATTTCTATGATTGACTGACGGAAAGAGTCGTCTTGTAAGTTGCCTACAGTGTGTAAAGACTGTTCGCCAGCTAACGTAGAGTTCTTGAAATGCGAACACAACGTGACATCAATGTTAAATCCATTTTTTTCGGTTGATGAATTTTACGAAGATGCTGCTGTCTAAACCATTTATCATTACATTGAATTACATCGTCTTTTGCTTGTAAAACGCTACACCTCATATACTTACTCTATACCGAACAAAATTTGAATACATTTTCGCAATATTTTTTTAAAAAATATAGCACCTTTTGCACTGAGTGAAGTGAGTATGCGCCACTAATTTCACGGGCTATTAGCGGTCTGCTATATCGCCTCCTGAGTATCAGCAGTCGGCTGCCACTGACCGACGCGACGCCGTAATGCTCTCCCATTTATTGTGGGCCAGAGCGCAGAACGATGTATCGATTATGTACCGGTGCATGCGTGTGTGGTCGCTCTGGCCACTCACGGCTACTCGCGAGTAGCGAGGAACATGTGCGCTGAGAACACGTCGATAATGACGTTCCGGCACGCTCTCGCTACTGCTAAAACGTTTAGTTGCAGCCGCTGACAGACCAGTTCGGTTCGGTCGCCAGTTCTATTTATAGACATGATTTTGTCGACTGCAATGCGATGAGCAGTAGGCCCGTGGCCAGCGAGGCGTACACTACGGTGACCCGGTCGACTGACTGACGTCGGATCAATATAGCGTCAGCCTCCGCTGTTCTCTCCTCCGCGGGACTGTCGACAGTCGCGTAAACAAGATATATCGTGTCGGCCCAATGGTCGAGCAATACCGTGACCCTTCGTGCAGTTTCATGGTTCTGGTCACTCGTTAGGATATCCTCTAATGGTCAACAGCCTGTGTGATGCGAGTGCCGAGCTGCAGGCTGTAATATCCCACAAGTGACTATAGGCGTTCGTCTGTTACTGAACATTATAGACTTTATGCCTGCGACCTTGACCTTTGACCGTTTAGACACCGCAAGTTACACTTCATGAGCACAAATAGTGTCTCAAATATAATCTCTCTATGACATTTCGTTTTTGAGTTATTAACTCGGATAGCACACACGCACAATGAATATGACCTTGACATTCGACCTTCAAAACTCGCCAGCGGGTTATACATGATACGGACAACGTTCTCGTAAATTTCGGGCTTTGCGGATCTTATCTCTCTCCAGTTACGGACAGGCGTAGGACAGACGGATGGAAGGAAAGACAGACAGACAGAGTGACAGACGGGGTACGATATTTATTGTCACCTCGTAGACGGCTGGCAGCATAGTAAAGATGTCCACGAACTGTTTGTCGTTCCATGGCCGCGAGCAACGATCCATTTGTACTTTTCTATTATGCAGCATGCTACCCAAGTACAAACACGGATCTAGTCATTTATGAGACACGCCGATGACCGCTCATCGTAGTGAAGCGCGGCATATGCCACGAGCGAGTCTGTCTGTCTGTTCTTCCGTCTGTCTGTCGCATTCGTGCGTCACGCCTGAACGGTTCAACTTCAAGATATCGAAATACGCTTTCTACGATAGAGGATCGAGTGTCTCTATTTTTTGAGGCCAAATTTTCCCATCACGAATATAAAGGGTTTACCCCAACAAGTGCGTTAAAATGAGGCACTTCCTCCTATCGAGGGTGAAAGTTGGACCGATAATCCACAATATCTTGGAAACGGTGCAAGTTATTATTATTCACACACAGGAAGTCGCATACGAGCTTTCGATTGGTACCGAATTTGATGACCTTCAACTTCAATGATCTCGAACGCGGCGTAATGGCCGTTATTTGCACTATTTCACCGAAATCGGGATATTTCGGGGTCATTTAAGTCACCGTGGTTGAAGCAAGGCACCCCGCACTTGACGTCGAAAATTCAAATTGTGCAAGATTGTGCGGCCATGTCAACATTAAGCAAGAGTAATTATACACGATGCACAAAAACGACAGCCACAATGTGCCAAAGAGCTGAAAGAGCGGCACACGGAGACAACAAATTAACTTGACGAAAATACGTAACTTATTTGTCGGTATACGAGAATACATTAGTATAAAATTTCATATGACAATAAGAAAGCCTTTTAAATGACCTTAAACGACTTATAAGATCACTGTGTGTAGCGTAAGATTGGCACCTCGACTAGCCGTATAATGGTTCATGTTATGGGCCAATGTATAGGTCTAAATAACTTCTTTTTCGAGCTAACACATAGGATGGTACTGACGTCATTTGCTAATAACTCTCTATGGTCATGTTGTCGACACCTTGTTGTATGACATCTGAATCGTTGGTCGACTTATAGTTTTCGGAATCTCGTCAGAACACTTGTCGATGCCTAACGACTTTAATACATGTATGTCAATAATTGCTGACGATCAGCATTTGGCATTCCGCAAACTATTATCTTCCGATTACAATACGATTGCAACTGTGCCTACAGCATGGCGACCACTAATACTACCGTAGAGTCGAATTTGGTGACGTCACTGCTTCCAATATGTAGGCTTTACGAGTCCAAAAAATCGTTAACTCATTGGACAAACCGACAGCTGAGTTGCAATGTGGAATGATGTAAGATGTTCTTTATTACTGGAGCCGTTTGGTTTCGCACTAGCGGTGACGACTGTGTCTTTCGACTGATGTTACTTCGCTCGTCGTGTTTACTGTTTGCTGATAAACAAACACGTGAAAAGTGACGTGATATGATATAAGTGTCTCCCTGTTGCGGCGTAGGCGTAATAACGCAGCGTAAACGCTCCACTTCACCGACCTAAAGTGGACCAAATTAGCGACCGAGCTGTTTAGCCTTACAATGTCGTGTCTGAATCATCACTTCGTAGTAGCCTACATAATACCTTTCATGAGACAAACTTATCTAAGAATGTTTTTGCATCATCTCTAACGACAAGCTCCTGGGAGCACCACAATTCACATACTGCGCGTTAGAGGTTTTACGACTCATGCGCTAGGGCTATAGAAATGTTTTTAAAGTCCCAATTGTAGTTTAAAATACAGATTTTAGACTCATGGTCATATAAAAAAATTGTCGCCTTTCAGTCTGGTTGTGTTTATAGCTATGCTATAGGCCTAGTCTGCACATGGCTATAAATGATGTGGCAGGAAAAAGGGTGTGTCATATTTTCGTGAACTTCTATGTCATAATTTTGTGTTCGGTCTTCGTATATTAAAACCTAAAAACCTAAAAAAAACCTTAAAACCTAAAACCTAAAACTTTTATTTCTAAAAATTTAGTTTTTATTCAGCCCTGCTATGCGCTATATGAATTCACGTTGACACTGACATTGACATCATGGTAATATCTGCAGGACGTGACCGAAGTGTAATTTACTGTTGTCTGCTACATATTTTTCACTAATTAGTAATAGCCGTCTTTCTGTAATCTTCTCGTAATCGGTGGATGCGCGTGTCGCGTCGTATACAACACAGTAAACCACGTTTCGTAATGCGTTAAGAACGGTACAATTCAGCGGAGGAAGTGAACTGCAGAGTGCAGACACGTAATTTCCTCAGCGATGACAGTAAGTGTAGGCAATCACGCTGTCGAGCGCTGGGTCCTCGACGTCGTGAACTTCCCTTCCAGTCGATGTACGATCATGTTTGCAATACACTTACTATGCTCAGCTCCAGTGCATCATGTGCACGTAATTTGTGAATGGCGTGAGTTTCTCGCGAGTACATTTTTTATAATTTATAATATAAAAGAGCCCAGTCGTCGGAACAAAATTCGCCAATGGTCGGAGCTTCCTGTCAGCGTGCGGGCGGACAGATGACTTAGGGCGGGGCGACACCGTCGTGTGATACGTGTCAACGCGACATGCAGTACGCCGGCGGCAGACTGGCAGTGAGACTTAAACATCTGCCACTAATCTGAGCCAGATGAGGGTGGACGCGCGTGTACGGCAACACGCAAACTGAATACACATAGGCCGATCGCTACGCGCCAGAACGGCGCGTAGTAACAAGAAAAGATTAAAAACTAGCGCTGCACTGCTACTTGAGGTCGCCCGTCCCGTCAGTCCTTCTCGGCTTTTCTCATGACATTACCCATGTCTCATTTCTCATGTCTTATCCAGACATTGTGTTATAACTACGTCGCCATAGTGGTCCTTGAAGTTACTCTAACTTAGGCCACTATAAATAGTTTTCTAATATAATGTAATGTAATGAGGCCAATTACGCCAGCCTACCAAATTGCAGAAAAATCGGAAATGCGTGACTGAGTTATTTTCCGGCCCAGTTTCATCGGTCCCTTCATTCAGATGGAATGACGGACGACCTCAAGTAGCAATGCAATGCGTGGTCCGAACTGTACGAAATTTGGAGAGAACATGGACCAATCATTGTCGCTTAACAGATTTGTCTTCGGTTTTAGATATGTTGCTCCGTTTCCACACGAGAGCGACCCAGGGCTCTCTGGGGTCGACTAGAAAATCGATGCCAAATTTAGGATTTTTGACCCATGTAAAATTTAGGGAGAAACAACGAAATGACTGAGTGTCATTTTAACTAGAAGCAAGAAAGCGGGGGTGCGCTCGGCGAGCTTGGGAGATTAGGGGTCCGGTTAAAGAAAAAAATAGCACAGCGGTAAAATATAAGGCTTTGGACCATCGTCGGGCGGACTAATAATAATGATAATAATATGTATATATGTCACTTTCTAGTATACATTTGGAAAAAGAATTAAGCAAAATAAGGACTTGTTAGTAAATCGACCTGTGATGTAACGAACTTGACGTGTTTAAAAATCTGATCTCCAGATTATCGTTGAATATCTTTGTTTATTAGTCTGACTCAAGCGATCCCGTGACCGAAGGCGAAATTTAAAGCAG
>Ga0049105_1001143_pt1 | contig 11173 bp, 8 predicted proteins | sample WorMetvaBAHAMAS1_FD_61260 | JGI IMG/M metagenome (GOLD analysis project Ga0049105, IMG submission 61260) | Worm MetaG Olavius vacuus BAHAMAS.1 | ecosystem: Host-associated > Annelida > Digestive system > Unclassified | place: Germany: Marburg | collected 2013-04-09 | reverse complement strand
GGCCTGACTAGCAACTTTTGTACTATCCGGTTCCGGTTCCGGCCGGATAGCACATTTACTATCCGGTACTATCCGGTTCCGGCCGGATAATAAAATTTACTATCCGGTACATCCCTATTTTGCATAGATAAATATGTATTGAGTAAGCTAAATTATAGTTACCATTGTGATAAATGGTCTGTTGCATATTTATGTGTACAGTGACTGCTTATTATGTAGCCATGTCTGGTGTTATAGACTTAACCGCGATCTCGCTCATTTCTTTTAGATTTGGTCAGCACTCAGAAGCTGGTTATGTTGGTTTTCCTGGTTAAGTAGGTACTTGATGTTTGGAAGGTTACCAGGTCACTGACTTAGATTAAACCACTAGACCACTAACTCCAATCAGCAAGCTAAAATTAGCATTGGGCGGTAATACCGGCGGTTTCCCATTAGTCTCCAGTAAATCGTAAAAGTATCTGGACTACAGCTCGCACAGAATGAAATTGAGTGGCGAGTTTTGTTTCAGTACAGTGTAGTTTTACTGCTGATGATTGTAATACAGTGTAGATTTTACAGGGTTCCTATGGTCAGGGAAAGTCAGGGAATTTTGAGTGAGTCAGGGAAAGTCGGGGAAAACAGAGAGGGTCAGGGAAAAGTCAGGGAATTTGAAAATACCACTCACTAGACCAATTATTTATGCATTACTTTCACAATTTTTGTCGGCTTCTGGGGGCTTTGCCCCCAGACCCCCACTGGGGCTCTGCCCCAAACACTGCAGGTTAGTTTATATTGCAATATTTTACAGTGGAACAAAATTTAGTATTACATTTGTGCACTTAGTATTGTTTTACTGGTGTCGCGAATAAAGAAATTAGTCAGGGAAAATTATTCATTTTGTCTGGAAAAGTCAGGGAAAATGAATCCTGCAAAGTAGTAGGAACCCTGATTTTAGTATTATATGTTGGGTGTCGAACAGGCTGGAAGTTTGGCCGGGCTACATAACGGCAATCAACCGTTACGACGGAGGACTCTTGATGCTGACGGATGTCAAACATCGAGTTCTGCGCACCGAGACCGTATATCAAGTCATGTGAGTGTCGATGGATGCTATGTCATTCTGTAGCGGTAATTGTATGTAATGTTAATAGACATGTGGCTGAACACATTTAGGAATTGGCTGAAAGCATTTTTGTTTGACTCCGACTCATGCCCAGTGCACATAGGTATGTAAGTAACATTTTTAAACATGACAATTGCACATGCTTACGGAATAACATTTAAACAAAGAAACTGCAAATCTGTTGGTGCAGATGGCATTTCTCATAAAATCCTCAGAGAAATGGCATATTATCTAGCAGTTTCATTAGCAGGAATAATCAATTCTTTGCTACACCAAGGTATTGTACCTGGAAAATTTCAAGAATAACTCTGGTTGCAAAACTCTTTCCTCTTAACGATGTTGAATCCGATGTAATGCCGATTGCTGTCACCAATACGATTGCTGAAATTGCCGAGAAATTTTTCTGTGAGCATTTTAACGATTTTTACGACAAAAATACATACGTTAACCAGTTTTTTCTGTGTTTTTGTGTACCTGTGCCTCTGTCACCAAGCAGTGGTGCTGTACTGGGCAGAGGGCGAGCTGGCAAAAAGTGACGACTACTTTACTATGCTTATATCAAGTATGGGAGTATCCTTGCTGTTATTGTGTCTCTGCTGTAGGTCTTATTTGCTCTGCTGAAAATGTTTGACATTTTAATATTATCATGAATTGTGGTGTTGTGAACTGTCTTGTAGCATTTCATGTGTGAACAATAATCCACGTGGGTTCCAAGATGACATCAAGAAGCGTCTCATCGGCTGTGTTGTTATGACACGATACAACAACCGCACCTACAGGATCGATGATATCGCATTCAACCAGTCACCCCGGTCGACGTTTAAACTGGCCGATGGGTCGGAAGTGTCATTTGTTGAGTACTACAAGTAAGAAGCCGTGTTTAATTTTCGCGCATTTTATGCTTGTGGAATTGTTCTGGGTAATAATGTAGCATTGAGAGAGAGAGAGAATTTAGCATAGTTTAGAAGTTCAGAGAGTTTAATTTACAGTTCAGAAAGGCCAGTAAATAATAAAGCTTTGAAACGGGTAGAGTACACGGACATTCTCAGTTCTTTTCATAGACCAGTTAGTGTTAATGTCAGTGCCATTTTCTTTGACTTCGTTCAAGAGACTTTGATTACAGGGGGAACATAGGCATAGATGTTTGCAGTAAAAATGGGTTGTGAACTACAAGTGATGTCATTTTAGTCATACAGCTTCTGTTTCCAGTGACGGCATATTTGTTTTACAGTTAAACACGTAGTTATTTAGTCCTCCAAACCTTTAAGTTTAACAGTTATCAGTAATATGTGTACAGATCGGGGCATGAATGAAGTTCAGATATCATGGCCGTGGAACTTAGAGGCTGGCCAGTGACTTGTCTGTTGAAAAATCAGTTATAATGTTGGTGATGGAGAGTGTTGTGTTACTTTGTGGGACCATTAGGCATGTGTCATGCTGAGGCTCACTCTAGGCTAGCCCAGTGCATAAAACATAAGTACACAAGAGTAACAAAAGTTGGTAAGTGCCACGACTTCAGTCAAACACATATTTTTAACAATTGGCTAAAGCATGTGTAATGAAGGCCTCAGGCCCAGTGCACACCGTAGCTCATACGGCTTTGTGGTGGAGAAATATGACAGAAATGTAGTCCATCTGGTGGTGTGTAACGTTGCCTGTATATGAACTGCTGTATCAATGGTGCAATTAACTGTTGTCACTTGTCAGGCGTGCGTACAACAAGGAGATCAAAGATCCAGATCAACCGCTGCTGCTGAACCATCCAAAGAAGAGGGATATCACAAACCAAAGAAGCAAGGTTGCTTCATCACTCAGTCACGCAATTTTTCTTGCTTATTTTAGCCTTTTACCCTACCTTATCATTTATCTTTCCGAATAATATACGAAATGGGGATTTCTCCTGTTTTGTCTGCCAGTCATAAATAACAGTGCAATTTAACAGTGTTATCAAATATTATGAAAATTAAATCAAACACAGCCAACAAAGATTTACCTTGACGTTTCGGTCTCTATCAGAGGCCTTCGTCAGAAGAAAATGATACTAATTCTTCTTCCGGTTCTTGCCACAGTAGTGATGTGACGTGGCAAGAAATCTGTCGTACGGGATGAGGGCAGCTACACACTGAGCCACACGTACGACAGATTTCTTGCCACGTCACATCACTACCGTGGAAAGAACCGGAAGAAGAATTAGTTTTATTTCGTTCTGACGAAGGCCTCTGATAGAGACCGAAACGTCAAGGTAAATCTTTGTTGGTTGTGTTTGATTTAATTTTCATAATAAATGTTTTACCAACCTAAAGAATGTGTTTAATGAGTGTTATCAAATGTTGGACATGCTATTCATTTACATTTTTGCCAGGTGCATAGTACTTTAGATTGACATTTATTTAGTTCTTTTCAACTTTGGATTTTTACTCCGTTAAAGTTTATGCCACATATAAAGGTTGTACAGTTTGAATGACACGGCTCCATCTTCAGTGAGTGGTAATCAGATAATTGGTGTCAATGTGTTATGTGTGTTAGACTCAGCTGGAGCTGATATGTCTGATTCCAGAGTTGTGTTTCTTGACTGGTCTGACCGACGACATTCGCTCAGATTTCCGTGTCATGAAGGTATGTCACATTGTTTACCACCAAATTTTGTACCAAAATACACCTGTTCATTTGTTTGTCGTGTCTTGCACTTCAGTTTATCAGATTTATCTGAGCTATAATGATTTTCCAGAGAGTAAGAGAGAAGATTATTTAAACTGTTTGTGTGTTACATGCTGTATTGTGTGCTGTTAGGCAGAACATCTTTTCGACCTTGGTATTGTACTGTAGCATGTGTGTTTAGAATTGTAAAATTTATGTAGAATTTGTGGGAATTTATTTGCGACATTTTCTGTTCGCTATATTCAGAATTGAAGGATATATTGCAGTGAATTGTATATGGACCTAGTTACTCTTTGGAGAAATTACATTTTCTGAAGATATTGAAGAGAATCAACGTTGTTGAAATAATGGAGTTCAAAGTTGCAGTAGTCAGCACACAGCAGTATGGCAGTAATTGTACTTCGTAATAAGCATACAAGAGTGAGCAGTTCTTCCTAGTGAACTAGGGCCCGTTTGTCCTAGGTCAGGTTTTTCATGTGTTATGTTGGTTTTATGGGTTTCATCTTAATTATGACCTATTATGTGTCGGATAAGATATGCAGTCATTCCCATCCATACCTGTCGCTTGCTTTTTGCACAAACTATCGTGCAAACTGGTATATATATATATATATTCGTTTGGTATGGCAGGATCTGGCAACACACACCCGTGTTACTCCGGCCGCACGCCAGGCGTCACTTGTAAAACTGGCTCAGACCATTAACCGGACGCCAGCAGCGAAGGCCGAGCTTGACAAGTGGGGACTGATGATTGACGAGAAACTGATGGAGGTGTGTGTCGTTAAGTCTTATTAGTTTCAAACTGTAAAGGCCGGCATTAACAACAGTGGCTTGGAAAATAGGCATATAAACAACGTAAAAATTAAAAGCTATGTTTTCCTGAACATCAGGACCCCAGCTACGCCAAGGTACTGCCGTTACAAGCTATGGCTGCTATCAGCATTGTACAGACCCAGAAAGGTCATTGAATTTAGAACTTAAAATTTTCAGGCCTGAGAAGTCCTTAGTCCTTGAAAACACTGGAAAGGTTTTCATTAAGTTATATTTGTAATGATTACGGAGTCCTCGACAGCCATGGAAAATTGGTTTGTAGAGATTTGGAAGTCATTTTTGTACCTGGAACATCGTGGAAAATGTTGTCATGCCATTCATATTAAAAACGTTTTAAGTGAATTTTGTTAAGGTTGGTTCAGATTGTGCACCCACATTGTCAGGACGCAGTTCAGTTAAAACCCTACCTGTGCTGAATTATGTGATCAGGTGGATGTCACAAAATGACCCATTCAGTATCTAATGTTGTTTATTAAATTTATTTATTCATCAGTTTTCACTCATACATATGTAATGTATTTGGCCCTGATTGTGTCTGATGATTCTGCTCTGCTCTGCTCATTTCTCTGTATGCTTGACTTCGAACGGATCCTTACCCTTGCCTGCAAAAGTGTTGTTGCAGTCCTAAAATTTTATTACACTTTAAGCATATTCGTTCATAATAATAATATCGGTAATACGGGTAATAGTAATGCCAGTACTCACGCGGTGTGCATGTCATGTTGGCAGGTCGAGGGTCGGAGCCTGCCACCAGAGGAGATCACTTTTGGCAACAAGACGGTGTCTGCAGGAATTGAGGCTGACTGGGGTCGAGAATTGACCAGATCATCAGTCATCTCTGCCGTAAGTGCTGCACAGCATTTTAATAAGATGTTGTAGCACAGTTTTGGTACTTCTACTTCTATGATTTTTACATGAAAAACATTTATCGGAATACTTTTGGAAATTGTGTGATGTACAACGTATGACGTGGCAATTGTTTGGACTTTGGAAGTTGGTCTTTCGGTTTAAAAAATGTTAATACAGGCTTGCATTGACATGGGACATTCTGTCGATGCAACAGTAACTAGAATTTGTTGTAAATTGTTGAAGATCAAGAGAGAAAAGCAGGAAAAACTTTAATAGGATGGTGAAGTCTGCAATTGTGTGGTGACATATCGTCTGGTTTTGGTGGCCCTTTGTGTCTGCGAACATGCTCAAGGAATATGGATTGTTGTACAGTTTTCCTGCACTTGTAGATTTTTTCGTGATGATATTAAGTTGTGCATTGCTGTAGTTGACTGAACTGCATTTCACAGTTCATAGTAGGTTAGTTATCCTTTTTGCAAGCCTCAATTCCTGTATGTTGCTTCAGATTTAGTTTCGTGTGGGTTACGGTGTTTAAAAAAGTTCTAGTAAGTTTTAAACTCATCAGTCTTACCCTTGCCGTCAAGAAGTATAGTGTCATTAATAATACAGAAATTAGAACAAGAAACTCATCAGGAGATGAGATAACGAACGTGAACTTATTACGACGACATCGTACACGCACAACAGCCCACAGTAAAGTTCACTTCGGTTATGGAAAGCACACGTGTCCACAGCTGCCAAATGACACTTACAATTGTAGACTCGCGCATAGGACTAAATAGTGCCACAGGTTCGTCACAAGACATGTCACAGTGTTACTGTAGATAAAATGGAAAAATACTGTATATACCGTAACCCTACCGCAAGATAGCTAGCTTAAAACCTATCACCAACGTGTTTCTAGTGTGTATATTTTCCGTTGTACAGTCTCGCAGACGATCGCCTACATCAGCGCGTGACTTTGCATTTACTATACAGTTGATATGCTCCGTTAGTGGCAGCAGTGTGTTTATTTCCGCTTAGTTGTTTACCCTTTTTTTCTAAAGTTATATTTATTGTTTTATACACATTGCTTGTTTCTACACCACGGAACTGTCGACGTGGACGGAATGATGTCGGTATTGGATATATTTGCTTGATACTTGTTGCCATTCATAACACTGTTGATCACAGCTCAGATGCCCACGATATATACACGTGACCAGCTGTTGCCGTTACGGGCCAATGCTATGCTGCTTAACCGTGACCAGCGTTCAAGGATCACCCAGCTCGGCCTACGTCGGTGCGGCGTTCGGGCTGGCAACCATATGCGTCACTCACGACACGCCGCCGCGTCCAATGTGATGTCATCGACCTGCAGCACTTTACAGCCTGGGAAATCGCGGTAGTCATTGGCCGCCATCTGTTGTTTACAAACAATGATCAGCTGTTCAGCTGTCATCATGGTAAGCAGTGTCGGGCCGATCCCACCGTCTGTCAGTGTTGCTCGAACATGACGCGTCGACGCCGCCGCTGACAATCGCCATGTCGTCATTCGGCGCTGCGTGCGGTATCGCTTTGCCGACCAGCGGAGAAATCTGTTGTCCACATAACCTCAACAAATGCTCCGTCATTGTATTTTCTTCATGCCGCTGCTTTATCTAAACCCGGAGCTGTAGAACATTTGACTACTGATTTAGCGAACTGTGGAAGCGATGTGGCTGTGGTGACTGAAACGCATTTTAAGTCTAAGCATGCAGACAGTGCCATTGCAATGATGGCTACGCAGTATTCCAGAGAGATCGTGTTGGACAACGAGGTGGCAGAGTGGCCATCTATGCTTGGTCTCGTCTACAGGCAACTGTTTGGAAGTACTTATAAGATGATCGTACTTTTGAACTGATGTGGATTAAGCTTGGCAACTACATCATTGGTGCACTCTGTCATCCTCCTAAACCGACTTATCAAACCGAGAACCTGTTACGCTATCTGGAGGCTACTTTGGAAGAGATCAGCCGTGATTTTCCAGCAGCCACTGTTATTCTCTGCGGTGATTTCAATCAACTGTCAGACGATATCGTTTGTGAAAGAACTGGACTAACTTCTATTGTCAAACAGCCAACACGTGGTGAACAGATCCTGGATCGCATCTACACTTCACAGCCAAGTTATGGTGTCGCTAGAGTTGTCACTTCAGTTGTCAGGAGCGATCACAGTGCTGTTGTCGCATATGCTGATCAGAACCAGTGCACACAGATCAAGACATCCGTGAAGCTCACATATCGACGGAAAACGCCAGCTCAGCATTCAGTGTTTCTCCAGTATGCTGCGGGCGTGGACTTTAATTTTACTCTTATAGATATTGATTTTGAGTCCCAGTGTGACATGTTTTACATAATAGCACACCAGTTATTAGATCAGTTTTACCCAGAGCTTACTGTCACTGTTACTAATCGTGATCCGCCTTATATTACAGGTCATATTAAAGCAATGCGGCGCCGTAAAAAAACTGGTTAATGCGCAAGGGCCGAGTAGAGGAAGAGTGTGCCTTAGCGCAACGTATAGATAAAGAAATCACCAGGCACACTAAAACACAGCTAAGTACTATTCAACACGTTGACAGCAGGGCAATTTGGGAGTGTGTGCGTCGGCTTACAGGCAAGAAGCAACAAAATAACCGTGTCTCAGGCATTGATGCTGAGTCTCTTAACGACCATTATTATAAAATATCAACAGACCACAGTTACGCTGCCCCACCACTCAAACAAACGGTGACAAATTCAGACACTGACTATATAGCAGAATGGCAAGTTTTTGGAATTCTTGACAAATTCCGGCCAACAGCAACTGGTTTAGACGGTCTTCCAGCCTGGTTCCTTAGACTTGGTGCACTTATCTTCTGCCGACCTCTTTCACGTCTGTTTAACTTTTTACTCTCTACATCTACAGTACCACACCAGTGGAAACAGGCCTGGATTTGTCCAGTCCCATTCTCCGATCATGTGCAACCTGCCAATTTTCGCCCGATCTCTATTACTCCAGTCTTGACTAGAATCATGGAGAGGACCGTCATCCAGAAATTCATTTATCCAAACTTCCAAAAACCTAAGGCATCTCTCACCTTTGATGATCAATTCGCCTTCAGGCCCACAGGCTCCACCACTGCAGCCATTATAACACTTCTGCATAAAGTCATGCATCTGTTGCTCACCAACCCGTACGTCATTGTCATCACATTAGATTTCAGCAAGGCCTTTGACACGGTTCACCACAGCACTCTGTTGAATAAAATAGCTCAGTTAGATGTCCCTGATCACGTATATAACTGGCTAGTTGATTTCTTTGCTGGCCACATGCACCAAACAAAATACGGCGACCAGATGTCATCACTGAGACCGAAATCAGCCAGTATAATGCAGGGCTCAGCAATTGGTCCAGCGTCTTATGTTGTAAATGCATCCAGTTACCGATGGTAATGAACTCTGTAAATATGCCGGCGACACATACATTATTATTCCTGCTGTCAACGTTGGCTCACGCTCTGAGCGTTGCAATATTACAGACTGGGCGCATAAAAATAACCTTAAGCTCAATTTGGCAAAAAGTCAGGAGATAATCTTTGTCGACAAAAGGCAAAAAGCACATTTCTCGGCTCCTGCCATAATGCCAGAACTACAGCGTGTGCTAAAAGTTCTTTGTGTCACTCTCACAAACGGTTTATCAGTATCGCTGCATGTTCAGAATGTTATAACAACGTGCTCAAACGTTAGATGCGCTGCATGTCTTGCGAGCACATGGTTTATGTGATAGTGCACTGCAAATAATTTTGAGAGCTGTTATACACTGTGTCCCAAAAAACGCTCACATTTTTATTTTTTAATAACTCGGTGAAATGTTAGCCAATTTTAATGATTTTTGGCACACAGCATCCTGAAGGGACTTGACACTAGCAGATTGTAAGTTTGCCCACCTTACCTGAGAAAACGTTACGCAATACCTTGCGAAAAATGAAGTAGTTCATAAGTTCGATAGTACATTGTTTTCCTCGAAGAAAGTGGGTGGCTCTGAAAAGAGCCGGTTGAGTGGATCTGAAAACAACCAGTTGTATTGTGTGGCAAAATAAATGGAAGCAATGCTACAGAGAGTGTTCAAAGTGACCACCCTGTGCATAGACACACGCTCCCAGTCGTTTTCGCCATTGGTCAGTGGCCTCATCCACGACGTTTTCCGGCGTCCTTGCAGTTCGCAGTCTTCCACTGCCAGCTTGACGGCTAGTCGTACCGGTATCCTCAACTTCTTCAGCAGGCGCCCCACGCTACAGACCTTCCATCCCTTCTCTGGAAACTCCTTTCCTAACTTTCTAGCACCATAACCTTTACTGCGATGCAGTTGCTCTGTTAGAATCCAGTCTTCGCTTGAGAATACCATAATGATGAGAAGCGGTTGTCTGCTAAATAAACAAAGATGGCGACTGGCCTTCACCATAGATAAAGCACGCAGATAACAGAAAACAGTAAATAAGTAAGTCAGAAAGTAAGTAATTTTGTTTTCGGCTGTATTATGACAGAATTTCGATAATAACCCAAACAATTAGACGCGCGTATGAATAGTCCTGCTGAAAATGACTTTTTTGACATTCCCCAAGTACAGTAGCTACAGTATGTGGGTGAGGTGGACAAACTTACAACCTTCTAATGTCAAGTTCCTTCAGGATTCCGTGTGCCAAAAATGGTTAAAATTGGTTCATTTTTGACTGAGTTATTCAAAAAATAAAAATGTGAGCGTTTTTTGGGGGACGCAGTGTAGTAGCTAAACTAATGTACGGATCAAGCGCCTGGTGGGGTTTTACCAGTGCCATGGACCGTCAAAAAGTTGAGGCGTTTATCCGACGTAGTATTTGTGCTGGCTTTTATACTTAGATCCAGATTATGACTTTCAAGAATTATGTAATGAAGCTGATCACCGGCTGTTCAACATGATTTTAAGAGTCTCAATATCATGTACTGGAACAACTATTGCCACCCCTCCTCCCACAGAGCTGTAACCTTAGAAAACAGCCGCATTCAAGACAGATTCCAAACCGCTGTTCTTGTCTAACGGATTGCAATTTTCTAACCAGAATGTTGTTTGCTGACAGTTACTGATGGTGTTTTTCCTTTAGTTTTATGTTTGTACTATGTATGTATAACTTTGACTTTTAGCATTTCTGTGTTTAATTGCGGTTTGTTAATTTTCAATAAACGAATATTATTATTATCTACGCAGTTTACACTAACTGTTTACCTCCAAAGTTCTGATACTTGATTTTCCGTAATGCACTGGTTCTCGGTAACCCCACGAGTATCGCAATAAATAATATATCGCTAAAAACTACATTCTTTGGCCTGCAGAAAGTATTAGTGTATCTTTGGCAACTGAAGCGCCTAGTGACTCTTTCGACTTATAGGCACTATATAAATAAGTGTATCTATCTATCTATCTGTCTGTGTACAACCACTTTTATGTAATTCGTCTAGAAAGCTACCGAAATTACGTCGCAGTTAGGGCTAGTTAGGATTATTACGCTGTTCAAGGTCATTCAAGGTCACCGATTTTGGTACCATTCGAAAGCTCATATGCGACTTCCTATTAGTGATTACATTACATTACATTAGAAAACTATTTATAGTGGCCTAAGTAAGAGTAACTTCAAGGACCACTATGGCGACGTAGTTATAACACAATGTCTGGGTAAGATTGCCGAAATAAATGAGT
>Ga0049105_1001142_pt1 | contig 11175 bp, 4 predicted proteins | sample WorMetvaBAHAMAS1_FD_61260 | JGI IMG/M metagenome (GOLD analysis project Ga0049105, IMG submission 61260) | Worm MetaG Olavius vacuus BAHAMAS.1 | ecosystem: Host-associated > Annelida > Digestive system > Unclassified | place: Germany: Marburg | collected 2013-04-09 | reverse complement strand
TGCAACGTTTACGTCGGAAAGATGATAATTAAAGCCGCTAAGAGGATATTTAATTCTGATAAGATATGCCGTAGTTATAGTGATTTGAATTTTGGCGTCACTTTTTTGGAACACAGTGTACAATAACTTCGAAACGATAGGATGTTAGTTTGCGGTAATCACTAATATGAAGTCGCATACGGGCTTTCGATTGATGCCTACCTCGGTGACCTTAAATGACCTTGAACGGTAATAGCCTTTATTTTGCATATTTTTTACTGAATTCGATAGCTTTGCAGGCCAATTACGTAACAATGGTTAAAGATAGACCTATAATGTCCGCAAAATATTGTCTCTCGCTCCCAGTCTTTCACTTTTGGCCGAAACTAACCCATCCTGCAGCGCGGTTTCTCTACGATAGTTACTTGTTATTTATTCGCGAACAAATCTGTATTTTAGTTTAGTGAAATGGCGTTTGAAATGAAATAGCTTGCTGTTATAGGCCTAACAGGAAAATCTCTAAAGAAGAAAAAGTTGTTATAAAACATTGCGACTTGAAAAGTCGAGGAGCTCACGGCGTCTGATGAAAGAATTCCTACAGAAGGAGTGGTCCAGAACTAGCCTTGACCGACTCATCCAAAAAATGTATGCTCATGGTACGACAAAGGGAATAATGTCCTCGTAGCGGTCGTCCCAAATCCGTCAGAACGTCTGACTACATCGCCGTCTTGCAGGACTTGATCTAGAGGCGAATATCTTCGGAACGAAACGCCCAAACGACAAAAGGAATAAAGTCTGCAAGTTTACCCAACAGTAGACAAAAATTTGGTAAACTTTGGCTCACTCACGGCTGAAATTACACGGAGCATTTTCACTCCGGTGCACTGTCACAGTCATTGCCAGCGTATTCACACGCAGGTCACCAAACGCGAGTCAACCAAACTATGCCACATGCTCGGAAGTGAATAGGCCAGGTTTATAAATGCACGTCCAAAATTTGGGGGTTCCCTTCTCTTAAAATGTGGGACCCAAAACTACGTATATTGGGTGGTTTCACGACGAAATCACGACATTGCAACTTAATTAAGCGCGAAGGGTATAGCCATTAGGTCGCAGCTGCCAGCGTTGTCTAGCGACATGAATATGTTAATGAATTTCAATTTGTCTGTGGCAAGTTATCATTTGATCTTTGATACAACTTTCATATATATGTGAAAATTGTAGCAAGATAGGAGGAAAGTTAGTAGTAATCACTAATGGAAAGTTCCATATGAGCTTTCGATTGGTACCAAACTCGGTGACCTTAAATGACCTTGAACGGCGTAATAGCCCCCAAGTTTACGTTATTTCACCGATTCGGTAGCTTTCAGAGCGCATTACGTAAAAGTGGTTGAAGATACACCGATACTTTCTGCGACAGAAATGTAGCCCAAAGAATGTAGTTTTAGCGCTATATATCACTTATGGCGATATCATCATCATAAACTTTATTAGGAGTTGACAAACGCGACTGGACAATTGAAAGCGATAAAAGTAATAAAACATAAAAGTAAAATAGTTAATCTAAGAACTACAACAGCTACACATATGAGGGGATCAATCAGTAACAATTTTTGTATAAAATCCGTATAAAAAGTCATGTTTATTGAGGTAGATAGTCTTTGTTATCAGTGACCTATTGTGAGACCGTTCTCTGAGATTATATATTAGATAACGTCTCTTAGGCAGATACATGTACGAGTGGGGGATATTGGCAGGGGATCACCACCAGCTAGAGCGTTAAAGTGAAGCACTCCCCTCTCGCTAGCGAAAATTTGACCAATAATCAGCTGTTAGCCTACTTGGAAACGGTGCAAGATAGGACGTAAGTTATAGTATTAATCAATGTTGATTGGTACCAAAATCGGTGACCTTGAATGACCTTGAACGGCGTAATGGCCCTTACATTGCGTTATTTCACTGAATTTGGTAAACCTGTGTTTCAACACATAACCGCTTCCGCGCGCATTAAACTTGTTGATCAAAAGTCGGCTTCTATAACACAAAGAGTGGTGAAGTTTGCGTGCGTAAATGTACGCATTCGGAGGTGTGACTCGAAGCTACCGGTAAATCAAGGATTTCTGCGTTACTTACTTTAATTTATTGTCTAAATTTCACTTTAATGTTGCTTTCTTTGTTTTGAGGCTTGGCTTCAGGTTGACATTTTTCTTTTTCCTGTTCGCACTATAACTACGCCTTGTTGTGCAGTAGAGGGGGCGCAGTGCTCCCACCATTAATTTAAGTACTGTAATGTCAATGTTAAGTTTAAGATGACACTTCACGAACAGGTCCGTTACAGCGACACCTTACAATATTAAAGTTAAAGTCTGTCACACAGCTGGACACTATGGTGAAGAGTACGATGACTGGAACAGTGACGTCTTCAGGTCATGGCGGAACTGCAGCAGCGATGGCGCAGAATGAACAGACGGCAGAAGAGCATTCCACGCTCGAGCAGCAGCCACCGGGAAGGCTCGATCACCCAGCGTGGTGCGTCGTGTGGACGGTACAAGCGTCGACGTTGAAGTACTTCGAAGACACCGACGTGAACCTACGTCGGCAGTCAGGTGGAGGGTCTCAGCGAGGTATGATGGCGCCGTGCCGTTAAGGTAACGGTATGCGAGAACGCATAACCGGAACTGAATTCTCTCCGGAACTTTCAGCGAGTGTAGTTCACGGAGGAGTACTCCCTGTTTAGTGTTTATCTGTGAAATCGTTTGGGCAAAGAACTTCGCATTGAGGATGGAGGTAATATAAACAGGGCCAAAAACAGCAGATGAAATCCTACCACATTTATGGTCTCAGGGGGCATAGTGCCACCACCCCACATTTCCGGACCCGCTCCTTATTGTACCTTTACTACAGTAACGTAAACACTGTGATAGGCCTATGTCTTGCGAAGAAGAGCGTCGACCTGTGGCGGAATTTATGCGCGAGTCTATGGTATTTTGTAGTACGTGTACGATGTCGTCGTAAACAAAGTTCACATTCGCTGTCTCATCTCCTGATGAACTTCTTGTATTTATTCATGAATACATTTGTATTATAGTGTTACTGAAATACCGTTTGTAATGAAATAGCTCGCTGTTATAACGAGAAAATCGCTAAAGAAAACAAAGTCGTTATACAAACATTACGACTTGAAAAGTCATGGAGCTCACGGCGTCTGATGAAGGAATTCCCACAAAATGGAGGTCCAGAACCAGTCTTGATCGACTTATCCAAAAATTGATGCTCATTGTACGAGTGACAGGCATAATAACTGTACTTGTTGCGAGTAAACTTCATTAGCGGTTATCGGTCGTCCCAAAACTGTCAGAACGACTGACAACATGTAAACATAGGGAAAAAAGCAAGTCCTGCACGACGGCTATGTTGACATATTGTCAGTCCTGCAGTCAGGACGACGCGCCCCACATCCCTGTTCTATGTGGCGCCCCCGACCCCCTTTCGTAGTACATTATATTACTGTAATGTTTGCTGCAGAGTATTTGTTATAACAGCTGCTGTATTATGTATGCATTATCGGATTTGGTAAAGGCGTTTCAAAGACAAAAGTAACAAGTAGCTCGGCTATCGCAGAAAGACCGCGCTGCAGGATTAGTTATAGTTTTGGCCAAAAGTGGAACACCGGAACTGGGAGACAATTTTTACGGATATTATAGGTCTATCTTCAACCACTGTGATATAATCGGCCTGAAAATCTATCGAATTCGCTGAGAAAACGCAAAATAAGGGCTATTACGGCGTTCAAGGTCGTTCAAGGTCATCGAAGTCGGTACCAATCGAAAGCCCGTATGCGACTTCATATTAGTGATTAATAGTAACTGACATCCTATCTCGTACCGTTTCGGAGTTATCGCAGCATATTTTTTAAACTTTGGAAACTGCGTTTTTGAGCCCCCCCCCCTTGGGGGGCTTAGAGACAACGTTCGATGTTCATCTTGTACTCATTGAAAAGAGCGTAGTAGACTTCCTGGACTTTTTATCGCTTTTTTCAGGCTAAAGCGCTACGGACGAAAAAACAGAAAATGGCGATTTCGCTTCAACGCGGTCAGTTTGATACAAAATTTCAGGTAGAAGGGGACGTCCCACCAATCATTTTTGCACGGATAGTTAGGCCAATGAATGCCTTACAGTTACAACTTTGTCGTTGACAGTTTTCACACAAAGAAACTTTGTAGCAGACTTTCTTCAAGCGAAGTGCGATTTTAGACGGGATGGTGGGGACTCAGTGGCAAGCATCATCCTTCGACGACCTGTTTTCACCTGTCGTCTCGTCACCACTCCCACCCTCTCCGCATTCCAACATCGTTTATACAGTGTTCTTTGTAAATTCAGCCACAAAAAATTAACTTCATTCGCGTGTCACCCCACGGGGGTGACGGGACGCCCCCACCTTAGTGACGCCACTGGCAATTGTTTTACACGGAAAGCGGCCGTTTTGCGTTTTCGAGCCCCCATCTGGAGGCTTAAGGGCAACGTACGATGTTCATTTTAGGCTCATTGGAAAGCGCGTAGTGCACTTCCTATTAGTGTTAATTGAACTTTTTTCGATACGTGTTACGGCTGAGGCGCTACGAGCGAATATCGGTTCAAGATCGGCGATTTCGCTCCCACTAGGCAGGTTGACCCAAAATTTCAGATAGAAGGGGTTGCCCCCACCAACCTCTCTTCTTCTCAGAAAACAAGGCTAAGTGATCTCTCGTATGGTATAAAAATCTGGACAGATGTTGCTTCTGTTTTGTCACAAATCACGCGTTGCCTTTGACAGACTGATAGACGGACAGACACATAGAATTCTCATCGCTAGACCGTGTCTGCATTCCATGTAGCGCTGTAAAAATGTACACTGGCCCCACTTTTTGGACCATGCTGTACAGTAATCAGCAATAAACCTTAATTGTTCGTCTTGTCGCCTTCTTTCTTTTTTCATTTTTCATTCATTGTTCTAGACTTACTGCGAATAAACTTCATATATTAACATCTGTACATATAAAAATATATTAATTTTGTTCGCACTTTTTACAGATTTGCAAAAAAAAATTATCTTTCGTATGGTATAAAAATCTGGACAGATCTTTCTTCCGCGTGTGACAGACAGACAGACAGACGGACAGACGGACGGACAGACAGACGGACAGAATTCTCATCGCTATACCTCGTCTGCATTACATGCAGCGCGGTAAAAGTAACAAAGTAACTGTAACAAGTTCCTTTTTTCAGCATGTAACTGGTAACTGTAACAAATTACTTTTAAAAAGTAACTTCCCCAACACTGCGTTTCCGTGACCTGAATCCGATGACCTTCATATACGAGCTTGACTCGTATCTCCTTAAGATGTACCCGAAGACCAAAAATGAACTGTCTACGTCAAGGCTTTCTAAAGATATTCTTATTACATACCCACATACAGTGAGTCAAAAAACTGTACATTCGTTCATAACTTTGACAAATGTTGGACGATTTTCAAAATTATTTCACATTTGTATTCTTTGAAAAAATTTGCAACAAACCCATGCCACATTGCCCACCACACCTTAGATGTGTCGATGGACTACCTTGCGAAACTTACAATTTAAAATTCAACCATTTTCGTTTACAGCTTCAACAAGCCCTACCTTAATATTGTACTATTTAATGTAATTAAAGTTTACTTGGTTACCATGATTACCATTTCTGGTTTATGCCGCCATACCGTAATTGCACTTATGCGCTGGCTTCGACAAGAAAGACACAGGCTGCACCAGGACGTCTGCTGCAGACACACTCGACCTTCGGCAAGTCAGTGATAGTGTCCATGGGTGTGTCCAAGTTGGGGCCAATGGACCTGTTTTTTATCGATGCTAGAGTAAAGATCAATTGTGCATACTACCGTGAGGTGCTTCTGACTCAAAAGCTATTGCCTGTCATGCATGAGATCTGTGGCTAGTTCTTTATCTTCCAGAAAGGCAATGTTCCTGCTCACCGAGCGAGCGAGGCAATCACCCTTTTGAAACGAGACACCTGCGTTCGTTTCACCAGACCTTTTGCCAACCAACAGCACAGATCTGAACCCAGTTGACTACAAAAATATGGGGATAAAGGCAACAGCGGGTCCTGCAAGTTCATGATGTCGTTGAATCGAAGCAGCGCTTAATCGATGTCTGGCATCATTTTGAGCAAAGCGTCATCAATGACGCAGTTGATCAGTGGCACCTGGCGCGAATGTCTGCGCGTGAATTTGTGTAAAAAGAAGACCCTTTGAGCATTTAATTTAACTACAATAATGCATATGTTGTTTTGTATATCTTGTTTGTTAATTTTGTGAGCATTAAGCAAGTGTTATTGTGTTAAATGCAGCAGCATTTCGCAAATTTCGGTGTCTTATCTTTCGCAAGGTAGTGCAGCGACACATCTAAGGTGTGGTGGGCAATGTGGCATGGGTTTTGTTGCAAATTTCTGGGAGAATACAACAATGAAAAAATTTCAAAAATCGGCCAACATTTGTCAAAGTTATAAACGAATGTATATAGTGGCACAATTTTTTTGACTCTGCCACCGAAAACGGTGGTAATAAACTGATCTTTTCAACTTTCGACTTGAGCAGTAGGTTATTGGTAACTGTTCATATAGTACTATTGACAACCAAGCATGTTTTATGCCACATTTGAAATAACAAAAGTTACGAGTACTTAATGAGTATTGAGTAATTAGAAACTAACAAGTAATTTTTAAACGCTCGTGTGCTGCCGAATGAGTGGAATACACGGTTACATATTGTCATTCCGTTCGCTATAACGTGGATGTAATCGATGTCTGGCATCTGCAGTTCCTTGCGAAAGATAAGACACAAGCGGACTTCAAATAAAGCCGGACCTCAAATACAGGTTAGGGGTCTAACTTAATTATACTATGTTGTCCGTAGCTTATCTTAGTGCAAAGCAAACTTTTCGTATTAGAGCAGCGTAATCCAGGCCAGGCAGAAGTAGCGCAAATATAGGCCTAACATATGCAGTATGTTAATGTAGTAAGTCGAACTAACACTGGCAAAGTGTTTTCTGCATTCGTCGTCTCCTATGTCAAGCTACGAACTTTCTGAAAGACTCTCGTACATTAAGGCGAGACGGAAATAATTCGTTCTTATTCAAATCTGTAATTTTTTACGTCTCGTTTTGGACTATCGACGATGTTAATAATATTTTGCACAGATAAAAATTGCAATAGATCTGAAACGAATATAAACTGTGAAGACATTTTGTGTTGCAATGAACATGGCATGAAGCTACTGAAGTCGTGAAATCATGCACAAAGCAAACAGCATTTGCCATTAAGATGACTGGAAACATAAGATATACGTGGTGTTGCTGCTGGCACACAAAGATTTCGACAGATAATTAAGTTACGAGACGTTGCAGGTTAGATGCCAAGTTTATTGTAGAGAAGACAGTGAAGCTTGGCAGCTTGGTTTCTCAGTAGAGCTAACTCAGCTCTGAGCTGAACATTCTCGCGCTCGAGCGCTGCAGCACGCAGAGCTGTTTGTGTCTCCTTCAGTCGGCGAGCGTCACGTGACCGCTTGGCTGCCTCGTTGTTCTTACGTCGTCGTTCGAAGTACGTTGCGTCATCCGTGTCGTCAGGTGACTGTGGTCCCACTGGCTCAGATGACGTCACTGACAACCGATGTTGTGACGTGTCAGCGCTGCTGTTGCTGCTGCGCAATTCGACCGTTCCACTAGCATCATCGCTCTGCCGCCGAGCTCGTTTCAGCGTGGACCGTACCAAGCTACTGTCACTGTCGGTGAACGTCGACGTCACTATATAAGGCGTTGTGCACGAACTTGATGGCACAGACAGATCGAGTGATGACGGATAGCCGACAGTTGTCGCCGTCGCAGTAGTGTGCACGTGACGTGAGTACTTATGGTGATTAAACTGCAGCTGAAACCGGCTGGTTATAGTCGCCACAGAGCTACGACACAATCGACACATCGCTGAAGCTGAGGCTGCAGACGCCACTGACGTGCATGTAACTTCATCAGCTCTGTCTTCGTCTGAGCTACTAGTATTGATACTAGTGTCAAGCTGAGCCAGTGACGCGCGAATGTTATTCTCCTGTAATTGTTGCTGGTTGACAGGCGATGACGCCACTGTGCCTGCTGCTGAAGATGACAGTGTGTTGGATGATGATGATGATGACGATGATGGTGATGATGATGATGATGAGGAGGAGGAGGAGGATGAAGATCGCACGTCATCTGCGCTGTACAACACGCCGTATATAGTTGAATAAGCAATCTCGTCTGATTTCTTCTGCGATAGGTCCAGAACATCGTCATCTTTCTCACCAGCAACTTTCCCCATTGTGCCTGTCGTGTTACATTAACATACAGAAACTGTTCACCAAGGAAGGTACTGTTAACGACGACGATTCATACAGCAAAAAAAACAAGCCACAGTCCGACTAAAATAAAAAGAGAACTATGTACAATGTACTGTTAATCAAGCTATAAAATGTAAGATACACAATCACAGTGTTTACTATTTTCCACCAACAGTTAATGTAGAACTTGATGTTTTTTGGGTGAATACACGCAGACAAACAGAAAAATACAGTAGCTCCTACAAAGAATATTTTTCTATACCCAAAGTTCTTTCGTTAATGGTTGAAGTGTGAAAAATCCTAAATTGTTTACTTTTGTTTGAATTCCTTCAATGTACAAGTCGCGTCACAGCGGTGTCATTATTATGTTTATTAATAAGGCCGCACGACGTATCTCGGTAAAAGCCCAATCAGACCGCGAGTGTCCACAACGCATACAGTGTTGTACGCAAGACACCGCACAGCACCGTACAATACCGCACAACCTTGCAGACATATGCGACACATGCGTATCCGCCGAGCGTACGCAAATTTGTCCGCAAATGTCCGAATCCATGTAAAATACACGGGGACAGCGCTGACCCGTACGGCTCCGCACGGACTACTGCGGACTTGCGGAAAAAAGTACACAACAGTACTGTCCGCACTATTCAAGACAAGAACCGTACGGTACCGCGCGCTGTCCAAACGGGCCTTAAGCCTTTATGTTTTGCTCGTGTCCTATCGTCAAAAGTATACCAAAGGTTCGGTCGTAGACCAAAATGTAACATGCACTCAGACATTTCGCCTACCACCCTAATTTTTTACAGCAAGGCTCAAAAATGCGAAATTTGGCCTCGATTTTCGACACCAGTCGCCTTTACCGCAATGTGCTTTCGAAATGGAAGAACGTAACACATCCACCTTGAGCGATGACGATTGAACTTTATTCTCTCTCGGATATTTCGCTCATCCCTTCCCCAATTTTATGGGGGTCAAATATTTCGAAATATGGCATACTTTTCGCCTCTAAGGCGCTCCTGTTTCGAAACGAAGCGACGCGTCTAAAATGTGAAACCCGTATGATAGTCGTAACTCAATCCTAAATTTGGTGTAGGTCGGTGCTTCCCAACTCTGAAAATTAGGTATTGCAAAGTTGCCCCCCATGAAACACTGGCCCGAAAATTGTGTTTAATCGACCAGCACGCGCAGCGGCCCTTCACGAAAAGTATATTAGATATCAGAGGTCGGGTCCTCAGCTGAACTTGAAGCCGACTCAGGCATTTTGACCATCGTTCCCTAATTTTACAGGGGGGGGAGTTAAAAGCGCACAATTTGGCCTCCATTCTTGATCTCAGTCGCTTTTGACGCATTCTTATTCAGAAACTGTGCAATGTCGAAAATGACGCTAAATTTCGCACTTTTTGACACACTGTAAAAATTAGGAGAGTGTGGGCGAGATCTCTGGGTCAATTAATGAAGCTTCACCTACAACCTGACCTCCGAAATACATTTGATGGCTGTCATCCGCGCGGCTGCTGAGAGCGGTGTATTGATAAACTAGAAAATGTGGCAATTGCGATGCATTGCAACTTGAGGCCGCCAGACGTTGCCGCTTTAATTACGACGCCCATGCCAAGTGTGAAGACGCCCAACCTATCCGCTGCCGTCTTACAGCGTTTTTACTGTTGACACGTTACGTTATGTTGTGACCTTCACCTTTGACCTTGAACATTTGTAGCGTATTCCATGTGACTTGATGAAACTCTGTACCAAGTTTGAGTGAAATTGAGCAAACTGCCACGAAGTTATTGCGTATATGAATGTTTGACCTTATGACCTTGAACATGTTTCACGGGTTAAACTATATGCTGTATTATAATTTTCACAACCCTTAAATCAGCTAACCTATCCGTTCGTGAAATGTAACTATTTTTCCGGTGGTATTAACTCATCCGGGGATTGCTCGATTTCGCTCAAATTTCTTTCGGACTTTGATCACGTGACACTTGAAACACAACAAATGTTTAAGGGGTCAACCTGTCAAGCGCTCAAAGGTCAAGCTCACAGTGTGACATAACAAATCACCAGCAAAAAAATTCGTTACAGTTCACGAACGGATAGGTTAGCTGAGTTTAAGCTTTGTGAAAATTATACCACAGCATAGTTTAACATGTGAAGCATGTTCAAGGTCATAAGGTCAACGTCAAACATTCAAATCACAATAACTCCGCCGCCGATTGCTCGATTTCACTCAAATTTTGGTACACAGTTTCATCAAGGGATTTTGTAGTGGGGATACACTACAAATGTTCAAGGTCAAAGGTTACAGGGTCAGATGTCTGATGTCAAGGTCACAGCGTAATGTAACGTATCAACAATAAAAACGCTGTAAGACAGCAGTGGATAGGTTGGCTAGCGACTTCAAACTTGGCATCGACGCCCTAATTAAAGTGGATGAGGACGCTGAGTCGGGCGGCCTCAAGTTGCAATGCATCGCAATTGCGACATTTTCTAGTGCCATATGCCTTTTGTTGCAAATTTAGCGGAGTTTCCAGCGGTAAAGAATTTTGGAAAGCATAGTGCTAGCGGTAGATCGGCGATCTATCCGTAAGTGTTGCAATGGTTAATTACTAGAAGTAGATCGGTGAATCTATGCGTCACCAAAATTGCTAGTGGTAGATCATCGATCTACCTCTAAGGTGTTCAGGAATTACTAGGAGGAGATCGGCGATCTATCCTTCACTGAAATTACTAGTGGTAGATCGGCAATGTACCCATAAGTGTTGGGAAATTACTAGAAGTAGGCTACATCTGC
>Ga0049105_1001140_pt1 | contig 11177 bp, 5 predicted proteins | sample WorMetvaBAHAMAS1_FD_61260 | JGI IMG/M metagenome (GOLD analysis project Ga0049105, IMG submission 61260) | Worm MetaG Olavius vacuus BAHAMAS.1 | ecosystem: Host-associated > Annelida > Digestive system > Unclassified | place: Germany: Marburg | collected 2013-04-09 | reverse complement strand
CAAATTTTATTCAACGCCAAATACATGTATAAACCACTGGGAACTTGTTCACATCCCGGCAATATACACTGTGTTTATCTATGAGCATGTCTTTTGTCTGCTAGTAAATTTTTTGCGATACTGGCTAAACAGAGAGTGCTGTAGAGGAGGTTCTGTTCGCGGGTGGCATCATTAGTTTCCGTGCAAGCAAGTGAAACGTTGACACCAACTGACAATCATTAAACGAAACCATTTCATTATCATTAACGCTTTAACGCTGACTGAGGACACCGCGTAATATTAAATGAATGAGTAAGTTTCACGTTGTGACAGCCAGGAGTATAGAAACATATCGATAGCATATTGCAGTGCTCTGGGCGCATCAACACGGTGATGTGTGCGGCTCGGCTCAGGAGCGAAAATTTAATAAGCTTCGCGACTAAACCTGGCGACGAGAACAATTCGATTAGGCATCGTCGCCGAGGCTGCAGGATTGAAGGGATGGGCAGGCGCTGAATCCGCGAGCGGGTGGGCGGACGGGCGAGCGAGAAACCCTGCTGGGAGCCGGACGGTCGGTCAGCGGGTTGCCGAGTTGGCGACCACATAGTACGACAGTAAACCAGAATCGAGACGACAACGATGGGGACGAGGAAAGAATCGGTAAACATCGACTGACCGCTGGCCAGACCGAGAGTAGACCGCCATGACTGTCGTATACAGTAGTAGTGGCGCCGATTTCCTGGGACTGGACATTCCCCCTCTGAACATACCCCTCCCCGATCCCCCCATGGCTACCACTATTTAAAAGTAAAAAAAGTAAAAGTAAAAAAACCTGCTCATGACATCAGTTCAGGGTTTGGGTTAGGGTTCGGGTAGGAGTAGGGTTAGTGAGTTTTTTTTTCACGTTTAAGAGTTCGTAGCGTGGGGATGTCCGGGATGGGAAATGACCTATACCCAATCTCCTGCCGGACTTGAGACTGCGGTGGGCGGAACGGAATGGAGTGAAGCTTGTTTGGCGTAGAACGAAGGGCGGAGATGTACTTGGACTGCTGACAGTAACGAATACCGTAATACCGAGCCGCTACAGGCAAATGCTATAACAGCGACACCAGAATCACACGCGTCGAGTACGGCTAATGATACACTTACCTCTGCACGTATATACGTTAGATGACATCTACTTATGGTTTGTCGAATTCAAAGCAGCACGACAAATGCTTTCGATCTGTATATACTGCGTAGGAAGATGACAACTTGTTGCTTACAAGAGCGAGAGAAGAAAGCACCCGTTATCACACGCACTGGTGCATGCATGCATTGGCGTTGCCAGGGCGTCTTTGAGATGTTGGGACCTCAAAGTCAAATCAACAGCACGAAAAATATTCATTCAAACTCAAAAATAACACTACCGAATGCTCATACAGTTCAGTGTCATGTGTGCTGATCTCCTAATTGACGACCTTCAGTCAGAAATCTTGGCCACTACTCTGGTTGCGATTTTTTGCGATGCATGTATTCTCGAGGAATGACAGAGGCAGAAACACTCCAAACATCTCATAACTGCTATTTGTCTTATTTCATAACATGGACGAGTACGAAGATGACGTCCGATTTCACAGTGAAAGTAGACGTGAGTATCGCAAAGTTCGGATGGAAGGCTTCCAGTTATTTCCAAGATCTTGGCAGAGTCATATCCAATAGAGTGTACTGCATGTGGCTGAATTAAAGAATGACGAGCTTCAGGCGCATTCCTGGCAGAAGATCGGTCAGAGAGGCCAACTCGGCGCCGATGCTCAGCGGCAGGCCTGGCCGGGCCTAGAGGGCCGTGGTCGGGTCGGGTGCTTCAGAGTGACGCAGTGCAGTATTGGCGCAAGCGCGGTCGCGATTTTCACATCGGCCAGCGCGAATCCGTCGTTATAACTGACGTCTGTGGAAAATTGATAAAGAGCAGCGTATCGGTTTACTGCAGAGCAGGGCTGCTAGACGGGAAGGCTGGGCGCCGCGCCACCGTACTACCGCTGCGAGGAGCCGACCACCGCGGCGAATGGGCGGCATTCAGCGTACAGCGTTGAAACAAGTGAGTAGACCGAACGACGACTGACAAGGTCGTCGACCGCTTTCGTTCCGACGGACGCTCGCTCTAATGCTTTGCAAGAGGAACCCATCAAAACATGAAGACGGAATATTAATCTCGCCCGTGTCCATCCCGATACTGCTTCGGGCACTAAACTGCAGGTTCCTTAAGTTTTTAAGTAGCATTTATCACGAATTTCTCTCGTGAATAATGTTACAGAGAACAATAACTGTGGTTAGATATTTCACTTGTGTCCAATATCGTTGGCTTAGTTAATCAGTTATCAGTTAATCAGATGGCTACAGGGCACTACAGCAGCAGCCGTGACAGGCTACTTCGCCACTTAGTGGACGCGAAAGGGATCGATCAAGCAAGCAAAAGCAGTGACGGATTCCCACATGGCCGAAATGTCGTATTCGTATTTCTCGCGGCTAAAACTGTCGCAGTAATAATTCTATAGTTACTACTAGATGTATTCAGTGCAGTCGTCCATTTCCAGACTGACAGGCCTGATTCTGTTCACTTGATGTGCAGCGAGCGAGCATTAAATCCGGGTTTGCATTTCTTAGTCGCTAAAATGAACGTACAGAGTGCACAAGTCGCGTTTCTCACTGGACAACGTTCAGCAGCTCACAAAACACGCGGCGTTCTATGTTTCCCTCCTGTCACAGTACCATCTTTCAGTTGCACAGCGCATGTGCCATCAGCATCAGTACTTCCAGCTATCTAATTACACGCAGTGTTTCCGTACACGCGCTCAGCAATAGACGCAAGAGCGCTTTTAAGCGAGATTGCGTCTAGTTTTCGTCTTTTCATTTCAAAAGTAACAAAAAACACTGCAAACGAAACACGCGTTATTATTCGACGAAACAAAACTCTGCGAAAAAAGCGAAACATCAGGTCTACGCTTTTTAACCGTTTGTTGACCTCTTCCCATACTCCACGGAGCGTTCAGGCACTTCCAGTTAAGAATCTCTAATCTAACTGTTGTACGTATTTTCTGCAGACGCGTGATGGATTGGTGTCTGAAGAAAGGCGACAGCTGCAGAAGTCATCAGCGTCTCTGAACAATGAGTAACTTGAAACAGAGTCAGATTCGGTTCTTTTAGACCAAACGGTATGTGAATGGCAAATTACCAGGTTAGACCAAGTTCAGATTAACTTCAGTCTTAGATTTCGGTCCTATCTTCGGTCTCGGACAGAATTCTGGTTTAATCTGTAAAATAGTTCTAAACCGAACGTTTAGCACCATTTGAAAAATATGCAAACTCTCTTCAAAGAACAAAGTCTGATCTTTTTCAAGTCACCCTATATCGCCATTATGAGATGTATGGGGCAGGGGCACTGTACTGTACAGTTACCGTGTCACAAACGGTTTCTGATAAACACGACGAATTTCTCTCCTTCTATCACTAGATGATCAGCGACATCGAAAAAATGGAGACAAACACGATATTCAGTTTTTACGCGTGAATGTTGTGAATGAATAAATGAATATTGAATAAAAGTGAATGTTACGTTGTGAGTAATGCCGACGCTTCGACAAATCATATAATTATAAGCGACACAAGAAGAATCTCGAAATTCCAACAAACGATGAGACGACCTGAGGCGTTGGCGAGTTGTGAATGAACCGCAGCAACACTGTCTCAAGAGTTCAACAAGCAGAAGATACACCGCGACGCCGTTAAAACTGAACGAAACTAGAAACAACTGAAACGTTCTGGCGGTTCATTAATGATCGGAGAAGAATTGAAAGATCGTTGGGGCAATAACTAAATTACTCTGAAAATACTTCGGCTAACTAACTATAAGCAAAAGTTGAGACAATCTCTGCAGGTTTCGCCAGTGGTCAAAGTGCAAAATTAGAGGTGGTGGAACGCTACATTCAGGTTTGGGCCCCTGACAATGGTCGTGTGCCTTTCCCTAGCATTATAACAATATGAGGTGGGAGAACGCTTTGAGCCATAAATTGGAGGTGGTGGAATGGCGTTCCCTTGCGTCCCATAACACTTTAACCACTGGGTATCGCAATCAACTGCTGTAAATATCATCGCGGTATCCGGACGATATCTGCAGCGTATAGGCCAATGCGAATCAAGCGAAACGTGGCCAAGACCTACATTAACTCAAGTCAACAAACACTCGCAGTGGATGACGTAGTGAAACCGTACGGCCGAAACATGTTCCTTATTCCAACTACGTATCAACGAAATCGTCAGATTTCACCAACTGTTCGCCTCGCGACTGCCTGTTCGGCAGCTTCTGTCGGCATCTGCGTTTTTCGACGCAACGTATGTCAGTCAGGGTGTGTTGATTGGCACAACGATCTCGCGTTTCTTTGCCGTGTGTCATGCCACAGATCTTTATCGTTGTCAGTTACTATTTTTCTCTCTACAGCACAGAACATGCAGCGTACGCCCTCCGTTCGCCTGTCGTGTCGTTGCAAACGGATGCAACATGCCGTGCAAGTACATATTCTGTGAGAGTTGGCACTGCTGTACGACTCCTGCGAGGAAAACGAATGCGACAGCGCACGTGCAGGATGTACTTTGCGCCGGTTTGAAATCGGCAAAACGCATAACAAGCTCACGTGTCGACCGACGAAAGAAGCCGATGGTAACTGTTAAGTGACGCGGTAATTGACCCGCAAACTGGGTCGCGATATGTCAAGAGTGCGTCCACGCCCTCGCGGTCTGTCTAATTGACAGCAGGACCGCAGTGCTGGACAACGTAGATTGCTTCTTGCCGAGGTCTCTCGGTGCTTCAGCGGTTGTGGTGAAACCGATCCTGCTAGCAATCACTGACTCATCAGTCATCAGCTGTCGACTTCACTGACGACGCCACTTGCTCCCAGCGATCGCACGCTTTCAATTAAGACGCAGCCACGACGTGCGATACGTCGGCAACAGCGCTGGAAAAACCTAGGTTTTTAGAAAAAGTTTTTAAGTTTTCAGATTTTTTTCAGTTTTTTTAGGTTTTGATGTACGAAGACCGGACACAAAATTATGACCCAGAAATTCACGAAAAATATCTCATACATGATACACCCATTCCACTGCCACATCACATCATCTATAGCCATGTGCAGACTATAGCATAGCTGTAAACACAACTACTTAGACTGGAGGCAAGCAATTTTCTGCTGTGACTGTGAGTCTAAAATCTGGATTTTTAAGGTTTTTCTAAAAAAAACTAAAATTTGGACTTTTTAGGTTTTTAGGTTTCTTTTTGTAAAAAAACTAAAAACCTAGGTTTTTACAACCCCTTTCGTCAGCACTGGTCTGTGATGATCGCTGTCAAACTCGGCAGAAATTGCGAGCTGGACTCATCAGCAGAAGCGATATGAGCAAGAAACAACGTGCTACACATCACATGGTGCCAGCCGCGCTTAGGCGAAGATATACACGTATAAGTTAGAAAAGGACAGAAACAAAAGATATTTGATTAAGCTCAATGGACAATTTATGGAATTTTGGCGGCAAATTAATGCGAAAGTATTATTTACGCTTTTCAGTGTATTTTCACTTACAGTGTAATCTTTCTCTGTTACAAATGAAACATAAAAATAAACGGTGAATGAACTTACCATCGTGATTCGACCGAACGACGACAATGACATCTAGCATAAAGGTGATGACGGCGAGCCAGACAAGACGTCGGCTGCAGCAGCAGCAGCAGCATCCTGCTCTTCCCCGCATCACCGTTTAGCTCACCTGCACAGGTAGAACAGAACACAGCGTTGTCGTCAACAGACCGTCGTCGTCGCATCCGGCGTCGTCGTCGTTGTCGTCGTAGTCGTTGTAATTTCCCGGTTGTCGTCGCCGCCACGGCCAGAACTGCTGAGTATCGTACTGCCAGTGTCTGTCCTGACGCTCGACACTCGCACCGAACGCCGGCGATTCACCACTGTGTTACCTCGGAGTCGCCGCCGCCGGCAGAAACAGCCGACTACGGCCGCAGCAGAGAGTACAATCTCGGTAATCTACGATCTCATCACCAGCTATAAACGTAACTAACGTCGGCTCGGCAATCAGCGTCGCACTAACTGTCCCGCTGGCTACCTGGCTCGTACGCTGTTTATCGTGCCGCTACCTGTAGCCGCCGCAGATATTGGTGCGTTTCAAGTCGTCGCTCGACGCCGGGCAAGCAGCCGCCGAGTTCTTCTCCGGATCCAGTGCGTTCGCTCACCGTGTCTGTTCTGGAGCGCGCCGCATCCCACAGCAGCGTTAGCAGCAGGGCGCCAGCACGTGCGGCGCGCGCTGCGGGGCGCGAGCGGAGCGGAGCGTGGCCGGGGACGGACGGACGGGGAGGGATGCGCGTGTCGACGACGATCGATCGCGCTTTTGCGATTACCGACCGACCGACGGCCCCGCGACGGTAGCCGGCAGCTATCGGGAGAACGGCAGAGTGGGCAGGGAGAGAGGAAGGCGTCACGTTTGGACCCTCAGGCGGCTGACGTTCCCGTGATCACCATGTCGACAGCATCCGCCACAGCTATCAACAGCATCGTCATCATCATCATCATCAGTCGCAGCAGCAGCAGCAGCGGAGGTGGCGGCCGTGACGACGACAACGAAAATAATCACCAGAAGCAATGTTTCAACGCACAATAGCGTATAACAATTATGTACATCACAGGGTCGAGTGTATATGATTTTTAGCTCAGCTCGCCGAGCTTATAGTATATATAAGCGGTCAAATTCCAAAAGCTGTCTGTCTGTATCTGTCTGAGTAACCTCGGTCGGTGGTCCAAAATGCAACCGCTACACGTATAGACTTATAATCCTGCATGAGGATACAGACACCTATCCCGGAAAATCCCCCCGACATTCCCGTAAAGGTTTCCTGGAAAATTCTCAAGAACAACCCCCGGGTATTCCCCCACGGACTCCCCCGTATAAATCTCCCACATGCCAGCTGAGCATCACAGCTCATGGGCTGCTTGCTTTTGGTCTTCCAAGCCAACATTCGATTGACTAATTACAAAGAACCATGAATACAAAACACTACAACTGTCAATTAAACGATAACGTTCCCTTCCGCTTGAAAAAATAACAAAATTGTTGAATAACAAGATATTATCGTTCATGATAGGCAACAGATTGCATGGATTTCTCGGCACATTTTGTGCTACAACTTCGTCGTCTCAGGTATTTGATTTCAGTAAGGTATTCTCAGAGAACAAGATATTCTCCAGGTTTTGAACTTCAGAAATCGACAAGTCTTAACTCGTTTTGTGTTTACAAGCCAGTCGCTCTCACGATCGCAACCTGAGATTACTTCGAGTTCACAGTATATGCTTGTTTAATAATTCAGCCGAGTTCCGTTGTCGCCGATATAAAAACCTTCCGTTTTCAATTACGGTGCATTTTATGTCTAAGTTTACTGCATCTTAGTGGTGCTGTACCTTCTGACCTAAAGCTGGACTCCAATGTGCTGTAGAAAATCCTCAACTAAATGCGAAGTTAGTGACCTACTGCTGTTGGGTTACACGTCCTTGTGGCTCAGACAGACCAGAACGCACACATAAGTGCACTACTGCAGTATCTTGATTGATGACCGTACGTCGATCGAAAATGTCCGCGAAGTGCCACCGTAGCGAGACTTTACCAGACTAAAATGGAAAAATGCCAGGCATCATCAGTGTCTTTAGCATGAGCTGCTTGGCACGTAGATCTCATGAATAACGATTATGTGAATTGAGATCGTATAGTGGTGAGGTTAAGATGTCAAGCCTTGATCCAGACTGGTTTATTATTTATTCTCCAGCTGGAAACTGCAGTTAAACGACAGAATGCACGACATCAGTATATTGCGCGTTTCGGCGAAATCTGCATTAACACTGCAATCGAGTTTCATCGTATTAATTTGAATTTATAATAGTTGCGTTTGGCATTCATTAAAAATTTAGTTCTTGTTATTAGAGTTATGCGAAACCCATGTAAGGACTATAATGACTGACGATCAACGAAAATCACCTTTAAAGTGCGTGCTTTCAGCACAAGTGAGACAGGGACCATCAGCATTCAACAAACTTTGTGCACAACATACTGGCAGAGTTACTGTTTCGAATATACGGACAAAAGAACAAATATATACCGAGTACGAACGAAGACAACCTGAGCGACACAGCACGTTGTGATGTCGTTTATCAATAAATTCTGTGAGTGTCGACTCCGTGCAATATCGAACGCAAGCAGGACAGACTCGCCGACTACACTATGATGCAGTGTACAAGAACAATCACTGCATGATGCGGCAATCACATGACTATAGCCGGGGTGGGTGGGCGAATGTGTCAAGAATTGATAAGATGTGCGAGCGCCGATCATTGGCGACGCTGATGCCATCTAGAACACGGCGCCCTGGCCAAACACATGCACTCGACGGCCAACACCAGGTTGCCTCGGGCCGCTTCGTTTCTCGATTGCGTTGACCGCGGTCTGCCAAAGTCTTATTTCTTTTCCGTCTTTCATCTTCTTGCCTCGTTTCTCTGTTCTGCTGACCTACGTCTGTCCGAGTGCGTGTTATTGCGAGCGCGGGTGAGCGTTAAACAGCGACGACATGCAGACGCAACGATTGTATAACTGGCGGCGTGTCATAATGCGAGGCCCATTGAATAGTTCGCGTACTGCGGTGACATTGTAGGCCATATAGGCGACCGAACGACTGCTTTAAACATGCTATGCCCACGAGCGCCACGCGCGCCACGAGCCTTGCAGCCTTCGATCTCTACCACGACAAACTGGCCTTCTATTCATTTGTCGTGCACGCGATGCGTAACGTCTTACGACATACACGATGCCTTAAGATATGTTTTAGTAGTAGGCCCTATAGCATTTATTAGTTTGATGTATGTCCGTCAGTTGCACCGAATCACACGAGTTCACAAGCGAAACCACAGTATAAATCTTGTGTGCAATTTTTGTAACATATTTATCAACCATTTTAGTATGGATGCCGAAGTGCGTATGGTAAACGTCTTATAGCTTTCTTTCCGGTTTATATATTTCTTGTAAATGCTTATTTATGATTTAGCGTTGAAGTTTCAAATAAAAGTAACAATTCTGTAAGTGCAATACCATAAGGAGACACATCGCAAACACACAGGTGCGATTGCTATAATGCCAGTGACAATACACTCATTCCACGACCAAAGCAACTTGCCAGCATGCTAGCAACGTATCGTAAATCTATGAATGCCTATTTGACATTCCGCGATAAAGTAGGCCAGATATTGTGAAGGATAATCGAGAAAATGGCATAATAATAGAATCTCCATACGTACTATAGAAGAAACTCGGCTTCCTGTAGTGAACATCATTGCAGGTCGTCGCCCCTATCTCTGCTTGTCGTAATACACGGCAACTGCGACGGCGACGACAGTGTTTAACGGTTGTGTAACTCGTGTTACTTGTAAGTCTAACGTGTCTGTACATCGTGGGCCGGTCTAGGAATTCCCCGTAACGTGGGGCCAGGCGCTACGACAAAGAGGGGGTATACAGAAGTGAACACGGGGTTTCTAGAGTGGGAATTGAGTAGGAACTGGGGAGGGGTGCCGCAACTCGTCCCAGTATGCGGGTCTGGGAGCATTATTCTAAGAATATTGTTTTGAAAATTTCAGAAATTTAATGTGGAAATCGGTGCATTCTGACAACTGTCCCACGCTGTAAAGCACCGCAGTTACTATTCGGCTGATGACTGGGGGCAGCCGGAGGGGTAGGTTGGGGTACGGGGGACTGCTGAATCCAGCCCCGTTCTGCCCCGGTGCTAGAGTCGCCCATGGCAGTCGTACTGACGTTGGATGGCAGCCATTGACGATTTCACGCAACGGCGCGTCTGTGTGCCTGTTGGCCTGACGTTCTCCTTTATCTGTCTTCTTTTCTCCCGCCACAAATGAACAGAAAGGTCGTTGTCACTGTCGTCATCGTCGTCGTCGTCGTCGTCGTCACTGTCGCTAAAAGAGAATCTGGGTCTACTAACCCTCCATGTGCTGTCACGTAGGCTGTCGTTCTCTAAACTCATCGGCATTTAGCATCTACGCGGCCGCTGGGCCAGGCGAGCGAGCCAGCAATGCAGTGCGGCGGGGTGCCGCTGAAGTACCGCAGCGTAATACAACAGGTATCTGTACCTTTAATGGGCACACCTGTCAGTGACATTGAGAAGCTACTGTGTGTCGCCGAGTCTGGACGTGACAGTGACTGATTAACGAACTATCAGCACGATTCAGATGCACAGTGACAACAGATAGGCCTAGGCTTTTCTACAGATCACGTATCGACTAGACAGCAAAATGCATTAACGATAAACAAATTCCAACCTTAGCCACCTGCAGTTTACTTCGGCAATTTCGGCTTTTAATAAAACAGATAATGACCATTGTACTAATAACCCATGTTGACCTTTACATCAATTATATTCTATATTTTGTATGATTATATTTGTTTTTCATACTTTCGCATTTCTATATGACGTGTTATTAAGCAGTATATCTCCCGTAGCTCTAACTCCTGCACAGTTCGCTTGCAGCCAGTTCTACGTGATGCTCGAACGCTGAGAAATGGGGGACGGTTGTCTTGGTTGAAACAGTATAATTTTGACAATTTCGGATATATTTCATCAAAACTCGGTGACAAAGTGTATAAATTTTATTGTTTAACAGTTTTGCAAAATTTCATGCAAAATCTGCACGCACTGTTAAAATAGCAACAAAATCACATGAGGTGTTACTTTTTTATGTTCATCCTGTACTAGTACAGTGCCAGTTCAATAGCCTCATGGAGGATAGAGCCGCATCAACCCATTATGTCATGGGACCATCTTATTGCTGGTTTTCCACGTGTATCGACTTGGCCATTGCATTTCCATTATCACGTTTATTAAATACAAGATGCTCAGCTATCGCAGAGAGACCGCGCTGCAGGGTGCGTTACAGTTTTCGCCAAAAGTAGAAGACTGGAACTGGGAGACAATATTTTACGGACATTATAGGTCTACCTTTAACCACTGTGATGAAATCGGCCTGAAAATCTGTCGAATTCCGTGAAAAAAACGCAAAATAAGGGCTATTACGGCGTTCAAGGTCATTCAAGGTCATCGAGGTCGGTACCAATCGAAAGCC
>Ga0049105_1001139_pt1 | contig 11188 bp, 5 predicted proteins | sample WorMetvaBAHAMAS1_FD_61260 | JGI IMG/M metagenome (GOLD analysis project Ga0049105, IMG submission 61260) | Worm MetaG Olavius vacuus BAHAMAS.1 | ecosystem: Host-associated > Annelida > Digestive system > Unclassified | place: Germany: Marburg | collected 2013-04-09 | reverse complement strand
CGCTTATTTATGGCCGAATCGCCGAAATTCCCGCGACTTAAAGGAAACCGGGGTCGAGGAACACGATGGTGACGTCAGATTTTAGACCGGAACTGGAAAAACGGCCGTTTCGCGCATGCGAAATGAAAAATACGCAATATAACGCTTATTTATGGCCAAATGACCGAAATTTGCGCATCTTGAAGGAAATCTGGGTCGAGGAACACGATGGTGACGTCAGATTTTAGACCGGAATGCATCCGGTCATAATTATAGGAACAGTTCGTTCATTAATTGTGGACGTGGCTATGGGGCAGATACCACGTTCCACAGAACGTATTTCTAGTTCACTATGAAGTCGCATACGGACTTTTGATTGGTATAAATGACCTTGAATGACCTTCAAACGCGTAATGATCTCATATGCGCACTATCTCCATGCGTTATCTGAGCTTCTTGTCTGTAACCATCATCGTGGCAAAAATGTAAAAGGTTCATCACTGTCGGGGACTTCAATTACATGTCGCAATAAGTATAAATATATTCATATTCACTATATTCATATAAGCTGTTTCCAAATAATAAGATGATCTTCACCGACGAAAATCAAAAGTAATGAAGCAACAGCTCGTTTCTATTTTTTACTGTACAAGTCTACTGTAGCCAATAACAAAGACAGCTATTTTATTTTCTGCATTAAATAATTCTATTGTAACAGGCTTGCAATTAATTTTATTTGCACCACAGGCCTACTGCGGGCTAGCGTTTTACAATTCCCTGTGTCGAACGGCCTACAGACTTAATTAAACAACGCTAAAGCAAATTGCAATCTCTCACTCGCGGGGGCGACGCAATTAAGACTTCGCAGCACCTTCGTCACTCTTGTTATAAGACAGCTTGGATAGCAGCACTGCATGCGACTGCACATGACCATCTAGGAATTTTTTCATTGTACTTTCATCTTTATTATTACGAATTTACCGCCTGTAAAGCTACAACCTTATGCGGATCGATATAGATTGTGTATTACCACCATCGCCACCACTAATAATAATAATAATAAGAAGAAGAATACTTATTATTGCGTTCCTTTTTAATTTCGTTTGTTGTATCATATTTCAGTAGTCAACAGGCAATGGCTATTCACGGTACAGTCTACAGTTCTCAAAACAGACTTAAATCGTGCAAATCATGCGTCCGCTTCTGTGTTAGTGTGCAGCTTGAAATATCAGTCTAGCCCAGTTCTGTAGATAATTTTCGTTTTTATTTTCGTTCTCTGTCTGCGACATTGAACTTACATAAACTACACACAAAACGAACCAACAGGAACATCTATAGCTGCATTTAACTGATGCCTTTCAAAGCGATGTTTTAATAGCTGCTTATAAAGCACATTTTAAACGGAATAGCGAGCGAAAGAAAGGAAGTTAGCAAGAAGTTCAACAACAAACATTATCTGTCTAAAACACGGCGATTTTCGTTCTGCGAATGTTTTTTTCGTTCTTTTCTCGTTCTCGTTCACAGAAATATCATTGATGTTTACACTGCGGACGAGTGACGACTACGGAGACAGAAGCAGCCAGAGAAGGAAGAAACATTCCATTCAGGGCTCGTGATCGATTCATCCCGCCACAGCCGTCGTCACGCATACGGAGTGAGCGCGGTGCGTCCTATTCTGCTACTGCAAAGATCAGGAGTTACGAAGCGGCGTTGGACGCGGATAAATGACAGACGTGTGCTCCGGTATGCATAAAAACGTCAACCCCCGCCCACGCATCCTCTAACCACCAGCACGACAGCAAGCAGCCAATCAGCGCAGAGCTGCTGGCAAAAACAACTCACATCGGTGCATGTGGGTGTCTACGTCGGTCTGTACCTTTCGACACTGACGTATCGTGATCACTGGCTTAACGGCCGATTAGGCAGCAGCGTTATTCGCCCCGATGGACCCATTCGGCGCCATACTGAGACTACTGCGGCTAGCAGGCTCCAGTGACACGCATCCGTGCCAACTGATTCACTGTAGCAGTTGCTTCCGCTGTTTTATGTTGCTGACTCGACTTCGACATTCACTATAACCAGAGGTTCAGTCACAATGCATGCGTAAATTCAGGCTGGCGTAGAATATGTACGAGAGCTACCGGAAGTTCCGAAAACATTACTAAGGTGTATGGTTTTGATAGCTTTTAGCCTCATTACCTCATATTTACAAAAACTTAAATCTAGAAATGCAACAAATAGTCGAAAAGTCGAAGCAAATTTGAGCTAAAAGGTATGTTTAAAAGTATGATTTCAGACTGCATTTAAAAGTGGCAGTAGGCTACAGTGCTGATACAGTGAGAAGACAGCGCGTGTGGGCTAGCTACATGACGGCACGCACCTGCGGCAGACTGAACACTGCGCTCAGTATCCATGCGATGCCGATCATGATCTTCACTCTGTGAGGTCCGCGATTCTTGCTGATCGGGTCCAGGATCGCGATGCAGCGATCGATGCTGATAATGACGACGATGTACGTCGACAAGTACAGCCCGAACACCTGTAAAATGACACGATAATAAGGCTACACGTTCAGAGATACCACCTGATTCTCTGAGCTGTAGTTCCTCTACACATATCCCTTTAACTGATCCATTATCCTTGCAGGCTCACAATCCTGTCCAATATTTTAAGAGGTCTATGGTAGACATTAAGGCACTTCAACTAGTTAACTTCACTGTATCAAAATTCAAGTCTAATTTAACTTAATCGATTTCTTATTCAACATGGTTGGCATGAAAGTAACAGCTTACCGTACATTTATTATAAATACTAAAATAACGTGAATATAGAGAGCTGCTTATTTAAAAGCATGCTTGTTCCTACTGTCCAGTTTATATGATATGAATTCAGTTTAAATTATATACTTTTTGTTTTAGGCATTTACGCTTAGTTGGACAGGCTCTCCCGTTCGTCGCAAACAACAAATAGCAATTAGCAGTGTCGCAACATCAATTAAAATGGTTTACGACAGCGAAACAGACAAGCCTATGTCACTAACGGCGTAAACACATCCGTAAATAAAGATGCGTTTGAAGAAAATCGACAAGAAAGTTTTGGCGTCTAACGATTTGCTTAGCGAAGAAATTAGCGACGAAAGCGTGAGCGTCGCGAAATCCGATTACGCTTAATAATTATTGCTTACCTAAGACTATATATCATGGACGTTAATTCGGGAGTAAACCGAAAAGCCGAAGCATAAAAACACCTGCTTAATACTTATTTACTAATAATTATTGCTTACCTAAGACTATATCATGGACGTTAATTCGGGAACGTTAATTCGGGAGTAAACCGAAAAGCCGAAGCATAAAAACACCTGCTTAATACTTATACGTACGCGGATTATATTAAATGTACTAAAATACGTCGACGACTTGCACGAACACTTTACACCATTTTGTCCGTTCGTAGTCCACAATGTTTCCGTGCTGTCAAAATGCCACATGCCAGATTTCATCAACAAGATGTCAACGGATTATCAGTGCAGAAACAGGTATCAACTATAGACAAAACACTTGAAAACAGTGACGACGGGTGCCGATAATATGCAGGTTTGTTAATGAGACCAGAACACAGTGAGACCAAGGCCAAGACCTAGACCAGAGAGTGCGAGACCGAGATCGAGATCGAGACCAAAAATCTGTTATGAGACCGAGACCAAAAAAAACGAGACCAAGACCAAGGCAGAGACCAGTCCAGTCACGTCAACTGCATGTGAAAGTAACACAAATCGGTATGTTTTATTTTTTTTATTACACACATGAGGTGAATGATGAACCGTAAATGAATTCTGCATTTAAGATGATCAGTAAGTAAGATGTTCAACGATAATAATTAGATCCAATGTTGCGAGTTGTTAATTAATTAAGAAAGCAACTGATCGCTTTGAGACCACGAGACCAACACGTATGAGACCCGAGACCATTACCGCATGAGACCGAGGCCTAGACCACGCCGGTCTCGAGACCTTAACATCCCTGATAATATATCGGTGACAGCAAGAACGTAATAGCGGAATGTTTGGGGTGTCAAAACGCCCGGAGGTGTTAAACGCCCCGAAGTAATAACTGTAACATGTAAAAAAATAATCACGTAGAATTTAATAAGTGACTACATGGTAATATACAGTACTCAAGCAGAAAGAACTACATCTGCTTTAATTTCTAGATTTCGTTTAACAGAAATAGGACGATATTTGCAGCCATCAAGACCGGCTCTCGGCCACAGACGCATTTTTGGTGCATCTAGAGCCCATAAAGAAGATAAAAAGAAGGTGAATTTATATAGCTATTTACAATGCCCTACATGTATCTCTAAAGCGCTCAGATAGTCTATGGCCTTTGTGTAACAACTAACAAGGGGATCACATAGTTTTACCTGCCATCCACACGCGAACCATACCTGCCTTTACGCCCCATCCGCAAGGCATCACCGCCCTTTGGCTGATACTCACTGCGCCTACCCACGAAGGGATGGCCAGGCTGAGTTGGCCTGGGTGGTTGGTTAATGGTTACATATTGAGACAAAAGTCCCGCACCGGGAATTGAACCCGGACACAGTCACCCATCTAAGTACTAACCGGGCCCGACGTAGGTTAACTTCGTTGATCGAGACGAACGCGTTACCACTACGCCAGACCACCACCATGGAGCATGGTGTCTCATATAATAACACCGCTATTATGAGTATGTTTATTCGCATAAAATGCAGACGATACACAATACATAGTTAGAAGACATGCAAACAAATCAACAAGAGCAAGCACACACACAAAACAAGTAACTCAGATATCGCAAAGAGACCACGCTGGAGGGTGCAAAGTGGAAGACTGAAACGAGGAGACAATATTTTACGGACATTATAGGTCAATCTTCAACCACTGTGAGGTAATTGGCCAGCAAAGTTATCGCATTCAATGAAAAACGCAAAATAAGGGCTATTACGGCGTTCTTGGTCATTCAAGGTCATTCAAGGTCATCGAGGTCGGTATCAATCGAAAGCCCATATGCGACTTCCTATTAGTGATTGACACTACCTGGCATCCTATCTCGTACCGTTTCGGAGTTATCACAGTTCAAATTTTGGACACTTTGCGTTTTTGAGTCACCCTTTGGGGGCTTAGGGACAACGCACGATGTTCATCTTAGGCTCATTGAAAGCGCGTAGTGGACCTCCTATTAGTGTTAATTGAACTTTTTTCGCTACGTGTTACGGCTGAGGCGCTACGGGCGAAAATAGATCCAAAACTGACCACGGGTGGGTCAGCATCCACCAAATTTTCGCATAGAAGGGGACGTCCCCGATCAATCATTTTTGTACAGATAGTTAGGCCAATGAATTCCTTACAACTTTGTCGCTGACATTTTTCACACAAAGAAACTTTGTAGCAGACTTTCTTTAAGCGAAGTGCGATTTTACACGGAAAACGGACGTTTTGCGTTTTGCGTTTAGAGGCAACGTGCGATAATCATCTTAGGCTCATTGGAAAGCGCGTAGTGGACTTTCTATTAGTGTTAATTGAACTTTTTTCGGTAGGTGTTACGGCTGAAGCGCTACGAGGGAATATCGGTTCAAATAGAAGGGGTCGCCCCTCCCCCACCAACCATTCTTCTTCTCAGAAAACTAGGCTAAATGATCTTTCGTATGGTATACAAATCTGGACGGATTTTTCTTCTGTTTTTTTCTCCGTCCAAGCGTTTGACGATCGCTAGGAATGGGAGAAAAACACTCATCTTCTGAAAAAAATTCTGGTTACGGCACTGGGTGCCACAAACTACAGTATGCCGACCAGAAAAATCGGCACCATGCGGCTAGCGACGCCGGCTTTTGAACAGCTTGTCGTGACTTGTGTCATGTCGATGTAACGGAATTTGGCTTTTATGTCACACAAGTTCTAACGCGACGGAAGGATTTTGCGTGACATCACGTACTGCACTATGTATAAGAACGGGGTTAATGAATTATATACGTTCACATTCGACGTCTATGACGTCAGTTCACCATTTGATCATTAGGCAATCATTTCCGTATTATGCACTCTTCAGGCAGCAACTGAACGCGACGAAAATAATACTTAGCAATAATGCGGCTCTTATTGCACGAAAACGACGCTTTTATCTTAACACGCTGAAACGTCCAGCCATATTCGACAACCGTGATGTTGAGGGTACCGCCAAACTGACTAGATTGTTATTTCCTTCATACGGAGATAGCAACACGACTTGGACAGAGGAGGTTTCAGCTGAAATGATATAGTAGTGTTGACGATTGACTGAACGCAGTGCTCGACTACACTATGTCCTAGTGAAGCATAAACTGTGTGCTGCCATCAAAATGATAAATCTCAATTTCAAAGGTCAAGGTCAAGGTCAGCTGTCACAGACATGTAGGTCAGCACCATAACACACATTGTTATCACGTTATGACAATATCTGATCAGTATTTTGAAAAACATATTAGTCTAAAATAATAAAATAGCTTTCAAGGTCAAAGATCAAGGTCAAATGTTACCAAAATTTCAACACTTCTAGGGTTTCACCTTCATACCATCACACATATTCCTACCAAACTACATCAATTTCTGACCAGCAGTTTTTTCATTTTTTTGCGCGGATGGACAGACACAGGACAGAAAGAAAACAATATTTGCTTCGAACGACATGGCTAGCCCACAGTAACAAGTGACCACCCTACATATCTCAGGCGTGGGACGATCTGATAAGGCAAATAGCATAGGTACTACTAACTAATATAAAGCTATACGTGGCCTAACAGGTAGTTACCGGTATTAGAACGAAAAATGCAGAATTTGAAAACCTGGGATGAAAGACAGGTGTAGAAAGTGCGACTCACTAGGAAATGAAGCGTCGAGTCGGGTAGCAAAGATGGAAATGTATAGGAATGGAAAATGGAAAGATGTGGAAACCTGAAACGTGGCAAGTTTGTTTTGCGGAAAGATACGACTGATTACTGAATGTGGCTCAAATGATGGCAAAATAGCATTATTGTTTGCTTTGAGTGGACGTAATCCATATAGCCTAGGGCCGAATCGTGCACGTCCAACTCATCAATAGTATGCTTCTATGTACATCAAGGATCAATCGTGACTATAATGCGATATCGACAGAACGAGATTTCGTGTCATCGCTTGATCACAACTTCAGAATTAGGCGAAAGAATTACGCTCAGTCAATTATAGCACAGTATGGTAGTATAGGCCATCAGTGATATTATCCCATACATATCCATACGCTGTGGTTCATAGTACCAAGGCCACCGGGAATTCCTGGGAATTCCCGGAATTTCTGGGAATTTTTGTGTTTAATTCTCAGCGGGAATTGCTGAAACTCTAGCGAGAATTATGGGGAATTTACAGAAGTGTTGTTTTCCCAAGTATTTTTATTGTTGATTATGACATTTTAGTTCTAACGCACTGCATTACGTGCACGACTGCACGATATAGGCTTAGGTCCACTGTCTGTATTTGAGCAAACGTTCAGTGACGTCCTTGACTTCTATAGCGTTTCTAGATTTTAGTAATTACCTTAGAAATGTCGATATTGCAACAGCACTGAACAACGTCGATACTCATATAACTCATTATTTGCTGAATGGGCGATTTACATCACACTGTCGCACAGAATTTCACAAACTCAAATCGTTACACGAATGTGAACGCTATAGATAAGATAAGATCTGAACTACCCTACGTGGTAAATAGTAAGATTGTGCATTGATCGGCCTGGGATGGTAATCGAACGCTGCCGGTTAGTTTCGACATGGAGGACGGATGGATAGACCTAGCTATTGGCAGCATTGGAGGGAGATTTCAAGACTAAGATTACTAGTGTAGCATGCACAGTTTTGCAAAGTAACGTACCGTATCGTTGTATGTTGTTTTGAGCTGCTTATTGTGTTGGAATGTGCAGAATAAAGTATTTTACCTAACGGGAATGTTTCTGGAATTTTTTCTTTGGCGGCGAAGAGTCGGGTTTGCGTGTTCAAAAAGGGAATTCCCGGTGGGCCTGGTCCACACAAACGTAGACGGCTCTCTGGCTAACCATAACCGATTTTTTAAATTTTTGTATCGTTTTAATCGTGAATGAATATTTAATAATGCAACCATAGTAATGTAACTTTCCCACATCATCTTAAATTCGTGCGTACACTACTTGGTAAAAATAGGAAAAAAACTATACACGGTGGCTGTATCCATGAAAACGTGGTAGTCTGGTATACATATATTTGACTCGAACTCCTTATAATCTTGACTGATTTCAATAACTTCTACACTGCCTAACCCGAAATATATTTGACGAATAAGTCCAGCATGCACTTACTTACCATCTTAGCTTGTGGCTGACATTATCAAAAAATAATACAGATTTTTACAGCGCGTCCTCATTGCTCGCAATGCAGACCGCTATACTAGCTAGAGGGATTATGTCCGTCTGTCTGTCTGTCTATCTGTCAGTCTGTCTGTCCTTCCGTCACATTCCGGTGTTTTGTCCAGATGAATAGAGATACGATCGTGCAGTTCTCAGCGTCTGGTAGAGCAATCCTTCTAGTTTCTGAAGAGGTAAAGTTTATCTGGATATTCGCAGGGGATCACCCCCAGTGAGGGCGTTAAAGTGAAGCACTCCCCTGTCGCTAGCAAAAATTTGACCAATAATCGGCCATAACTTGGAAACGGTGCACGATAGGAGGTAAGTTCGTATTAATCACTAATAGGAAGTCGCTTATGGGCTTTCGATTGAAACCAAAATCGGTGACCTTGAATAACCTTGAACGGCGTAATGGCCGTATAGTTTGCGTTATTTCGCCGAACTCGGTAGCTTTTAGGGCTCATTACGTAAAAGTGATTTTAGTACCTGCATGAACTTGATGATTTTGCAGGCGGCGTTGCCTGCTAACCACTGTACGGTGGACGTCCAGACGGCCTCGGTGATGTTGCAGAAGAACGTGACGACGAGGTCGGCGGTGGCGAGGTGAGTGATGAGCAGGTTGATGGTGGAGCGACGTCGACGCATTCTGTACATACGAGCCAGCGTCGCCGAGTTGCCGATCAGTGCCACGACGAACATGACCGACAGCACCACGGTCTGTATCACCGACAGCTGAGTAGCTCGAGGTACCTCCAGTGCCGCCGCCGTTACCGCCGCTGACGTCAGGCCATCACCAGCGTCGTCGTCACCGACTGTCTGTCGCGTTGTCGATGTTCGATCGGTCATTGCGTCTTGAAGGTCGACGTTGGAACCCGGCTGACTTCCGCCACCCTCTACGACGCGTACTAACTGTACAGCGATGACTTCCGTCAGTTCGGCTGCCGTCGGTGACTCGTCGTGGTCGGAGAATTCTGCTCCAAATTAAAGCGGCGAATTACTACAGAAAGACGTGCGTCAGTTGACGTGCGTAATAGCGTGCCAAGCCGCTACTGTGAGCGCAGCAGCTGCAGCTGCAGAGACGCCGAACGCTCTGTGCGACGCAACGTTTTATGTCGCCACTAAGGCAGACAAGAAGCTTAGCTATCGCAAAGAGACCGTGCGACTGCTGCGTGGGTCAGTTTTGGCCAAGATATAACTGGAAGAGGATATTCTTCTGCACCGAACTTTATAGGTATATCTTCAACCACTGTGACGTAGGCCTAATCGGCCTCCAAATCTATCGAATTCAGTGAAATAACGCAAAATAAGGGCTATTACGCTCAAGGTCATTCAAAGTCACCTTTCTTGGTACAAATCGAAGACCCATATGCGACTTCCTGTTAGTGATTAACAATAACTTACATCCTATCTCGTATTACCGTTTCGAAGTCATCGCATGTGATTGTTGAAATAGTGGAGGAAAAACGGTCAATTTGCGTTTTTGAATCCCCTTTGGAAGCTTAGGGGCAACGTACGCTGTTCACCTTAAGCTCATTCGAAAGCCCATAGTGGACTTCCTATTCGTGTTAATTGAACTCTTTGTGCTAGGTGTTACGGCTGAGACACTACGAGCGAATATTGATTTATAAATCGGCGTTTTTGAAGGGGGTGGGTCAGTTTCGGCCAAATTTTGACGTAGAACGGGACGTCCCACGAGCAAGCCAGTAAATGCCGTACAACTTCGTCGATGACAGTATTCAAACAAAAAATCTTTGTAGCAGACTTTCTTCAAGTGAAGTCAGGGCTGGAAAAGACCTAGGTTTTGATAGAAAAGGTTTTTAGTTTTTAGGTTTTTAAAGTTTTTTAAGGTTTCAATGTACGAAGACCGGAAACATTATGACCCAGAAATTCACGAAGAATATCTCATACATGATACACCCTTTCCTATGCGGCATCATTTATAGCCATGTGCACTGCAGACTATATAGCATAGCTATAAACACAACTAATTAAACTGAAAGGCAACAATTTTCTGCTGTGACTGTGAGTCTAAAATCTGGATTTTAAAGATTTTTTTCTAAAAAAACAAAAAAACAAAATTTGGACTTTGTTTTTTTAATAAAAAAACTAAGTTTTTAAAAACCATTTCAGCAGCCCTGAGTGAAGTGCAGTTTTTGACGGAAAACGATCATTTTGCGTTTTTGAGCCCTTTTTGGGGCTTAGCAACAACGTACGCTGTTCGTCTTAGGCTCATTGGAAAGCGTGTAGTGGACTTTCTATAAGTGATAATTGAACTTTTTTCGCTAGGTGTTATGGCTGAGGCGCTATACGAGCGAATATCGATTGAAAATCGGCGTTTTTGCTCCAACGGGGTCAGTTTGGCCCAAAATTTCACGTAGAATGGGTCGTCTCCCACTAACCATTCTTCGTGTCGAAAAGATAGGATAATCGTTCTTTTATGTGGTTTAAAAATGTGAGCAGGAGTTTCTTTCGTTTTATCATATCGCGTTTGACATACTGACCGGACAATTAAACGGACGGACGATTGGACGGACGACCGGCCACATAATGCCTCTCGCCGTTTGTTGATGGCGGCGAGGAATAACAAATGAGCTTCGACGCCACACCGTCGAAACGCATGCCTCCGCCATTGTAGCATTTACATGATATTTGTACACATATGACCTTGATTGATTTCTGACCGCTCTCCTTGAAAATCTTGTTCAGCAACGCCCACTCACATTAAGATATATGTGGCCAGTATCATTGAAATTCCTCTATGAAGTATAGAGATCAGTGTTCGA
>Ga0049105_1001138_pt1 | contig 11190 bp, 12 predicted proteins | sample WorMetvaBAHAMAS1_FD_61260 | JGI IMG/M metagenome (GOLD analysis project Ga0049105, IMG submission 61260) | Worm MetaG Olavius vacuus BAHAMAS.1 | ecosystem: Host-associated > Annelida > Digestive system > Unclassified | place: Germany: Marburg | collected 2013-04-09 | reverse complement strand
ATACTCTCATGTAGAATTTCTTTACGATTAAAATGATATAAAAACTATAAAAATCGGTTAAGATTAGCCAAAGTTATAGTCAAAAATAAAATGTCACGTTTTTTTATGGTTCACTGTGTAGTTTCCCACCGCACTAACAAGTGCTTCGCACTAACTGAGAAAATGCAGTAGTTCAGAAATAACATCATTTCACTCAAATGCTGTATCACTGCTTTGCCAATTTTAAGCAGTCGCCGCTAGATTTCTTCAAACTTGTTGACTCGCAACTCATACTCATGTTATTGTATGCCTCTCTAAATCTTATAATCAGTGGGGTTCATCAATCACATCTGGGCTCTTGGGGTCATAGGTCAGAAAAAGTGAAGTTCTGAAGTTTGGACAATGTTACGTGCAAGATGTACCAGTGCGCTGTCTTACGGAAAGACCAAATTATTATCCGCAATGTGTTTGGTAGTTATTAACATTTGTGAAGATGGTAGAACACCTCAATAATGCTATCCATTGACATGCAATTCATGCTTGATGAAGAACAACTTCAATTCTTGACAAGCGGCCTGATACCATGGCACTGGTGATCGCTAAGTGCATGCAAAACAGGTACAGTGTAGCTGAATGACTTTTTCCCTTTCTTGGTCTTGTTTGGTGCACACATCCTATCGTTTTATGAATGAAGAGTAGTGTAACAGTGATTCCAATGTGACTCGTGGCAAATCAACATGAAACATTTACGTGAAAAGATACATTTTCTGTGTTTTTAGTTTTGCAAGGTAGTGCAGAAGCATTAATTAGGTGAGGTGTAAAAGTATAGCATCTTTTGATTGCTTACTTTCTCAGTAATGTTTCTGCCAAATATTATGAAAATCCGACAATGCTTTCACGAGTTATAGCTAAAAACTTCCCGGGGATGTTTTTTGAGACACAGTGTATATCATCATCTGAAAAAGACAAATAAATAACAGTATTAAGTCTCTTTTTAAAAAATTTCTGTCATATCTGTATCATATTTATTTTTATATGCAATTCTAATTTTTCTTGGTGCAGAGTTATGATAAAAATGGAAAATGACGGCCATTTTGGACGCCATCTTGGTTTTGGGTACTTATGACCTTTGAAAGCTCTAGATAATGATTGTATTAGATTCCTTGTGCCTTAAAACATATAATTAGACACTTTATTTGGATTTCTATCTTGTCTGGTTGTAAAATAATGATGAAAATGGAAAACGGCGGCCATTTTGGACGCCATCTTGAATTTAGGAGAAAGCTCCAGAGGTATTTTTGGGTACTTTTAGTATGTTGTTCTACACACATTCCTGGATCTATCCTGAAAAATTCAGCTTGTTATGAGATATTTATGAGATATTTCCAGGTTTTGGCCTGTATTTGCCTAATGCTCTTGGACTATTTGCTAACCTACCGACAGCGGGTCCATAATTACCTTTTTCTGTAAAATGCATGCAGTAAGAATTTCAAGTGATAGAGAATTATATCAGAATCCTTTTATTCTGCTATAATTCTCTATCATTTGATCTTTAACTGACACTGATTTTGTTGCTTCAGCCTGCTATTGGGGGTTTTAGGTTATGAGCACTGTTAGTATACACACATAATAGATGACACCCCAGTGACTGTGTACATGACTGATATTGTATACATCTTTGATACTTTTCTCGTTCTCAGTCCTCTTGTGCCACTCATTATCAACATAGTAATTACACTTATGCAAGTAAGCAATCTTTATACATTCAATGAAATCGCGGCTGCCTGGTCTATTGCTGGACTTCGGTGCTCGGAGCATATTACAGACGCTCTTGCCAGTTTTCACTGGCTACGAGCACCCGAGTGCATTAAGTTCAAGCTGGCGGTTATCGTCTACCGAGCTCTCCATGGTGCCGCACCTCAGTACTTATCGGATCAGCTGCAGTATGTTGCCGATCTTCTGACGAGACGCCGTGGTCGCCTCCGCTCATCTCCTCGATGTCCGCCCGTCGCGATGTGTTACTGTCGGCGATCGGTCGTTTGCTACTGCCGACCCTCGACTTGGAACAGTCTACCTGCTGACGTCCGGTCTGCCTCGTCACTCACAACATTTCGTCAGAAGCTGAAAACTCATTTATTTCGGCAATCTTACCCAGACGTTGTGTTATAACTACGTCGCCATAGTGGTCCTTGAAGTTACTCTTACTTAGGCCACTATAAATAGTTTTCTAATGTAATGTAAAGTAAAGTAAAGTAAAAGTAAACCGGATATAGCAGTTCGTAATCGAAATTACCACACCGCTACGGGAAATCACATGCCATATGAGATCACATGTAATGTAGTCCTCTTTCAACACTAGAATTATACATGCTGCTTATAATGACCCTCATCGGTATACACTTTCACAGAAAAATTTAATCTGAAATTTCCTAATCTCTGACATAAGTATGTCACCTTGCTGCCGTGAATCCTTGCTAATCACCCTGTTCTGGTCATTTAAATGTAACAGTATGTATGTATGTATGTATAAGAAAATTTATAACGCGCGAGTTCTTACAGCCTAAGCAGTCACGAGTGCGCGCCCATAGGCCTTACTAAAAAGATGTGTTGGATCCCGAAGTGAGGATGGTAAAGAGTTCCACAGTTTTGGGGCACAGGCAGCATAGCTGCATGATCCAAAAGTGGAAGTGCGGCAGGCTAGCACTTGCAAATTGCCACGAGCGGCAGAGCGTAAGTGGTGACGACTCGTGCTAGCCGTGACAGGAACACACAGCTCCTGGAGGTACTCTGGTACGGTTTGATGGCGACACTTGAAGATGATCAAGCAGAGCTTGAAAACTATCCTCTCTGGAACTGGCAGCCAGTGAAGATCGTCACGAAGTGTCAGAGTTATTCGATCGAACTTGCGCTTCCGCATTATGAGTCGTGCAGCTGAGTGCAAAACTGACTGGAGGGTCTTTGTGGCAGTGATGTCAATCTGATATAAAACACTGTTGCAGTAGTAAAGACGACTGGCTATCAATGCGTGCACCAGAGTCTTGGCTGAGTCTGTGGTCAGCGACTGCCTCACAGACCGTAGCTGCCGAAGATGGTAGAAACAGCGACGTGCAAGGCTCTGAACGTGGGGGGTGAACGTAAGTTGGCTGTCGAATTGGACCCCAAGACAGGTGACTACAGATGACACAGAAACCTGGACTGCCTCTAATGGAATAGACGGAGAGTGAATTTTGGCTAGCTGGTGCTTAGAGCCCACCAGACAAAGTAAAAGTAAAGTAAAGCAAACCGGATATAGCAGTTCATAATCAGAATTACCACACCGCTACGGGAAATCACATGCCATATGAGATCACACAGTGTTACCTGCCACCCAGCAGAGGTGACTTTCCCACCTTTACCCCAGCCAAAGCTGGTACTCGATTTAGCGACCCCGGAGGGATGCAAGGCTGAGTTGACCTGGGTGGTGGTTATATTCCAAGATAGTTTACCCGCGAAATACGGTCACCTAACTCAGAAATAACCAGGCAGTCTTATCCGTATTCATTTTTATCCGGTTGGCAGTCATCAAGCTCTCAATCGCTGCAATACACTCCATAAAACGTGGAACGGTGGAAGTCATCTCTCACACGACTCGGCATTATCGTGAAAATAAAGCTGTGCGTCATCAGCATAGGAGTGCACCTGAAAGCCATGATGTTGAGCTATAGCGATAACGTCAGCAGCATAAAGAACAGTACTCTGTCGTGTAACATCCAATGTTCATGTAAAACAACAGTAATGGCTGAGATGTCTCGTCATATGTTACACTGTTATCCTCGCAGATAAATCTAACCACTTCAGTAACCTTCTTGTGAAGTGGAAGTATAACTACTAACGTATCCAACAAGAAGCTCAGCTATCGCAGAGATAGTGAGCATCAGCAGCTGTTATGTCATTCAAGGTCGTTGATGTTAGTATCAATCGAAAGGGCCCATATGCTACTACCTATTAGTGAATAATACTTACATCCTATTTCACACCACTTTCCAGTTATCTTGCAGTAATCGCAAAATTACTACCTTCAACAAGGAGATGTCTCTCATAAATGCATTCGTCCTCGGAAACCTCTGCAAATATCGTTGCAATGAATATATTTCAAGGCCGCCCCGACGATACACCTATGCTCTGATCTCCCAGGTCGTTTGACCGAGAGACGCCCTGTCAAAAGTACACCAGAGGTTCAATCGTAGGCCGAACTCGTACAATTCACTCAGACCTGTTGCGCATCCCCCTAAATTTTAGAGGGGTTTGAAAAGTCCCAAATTTTGCTTCGATTTTCCACACCAGTCACGTTAGATGGATTGTGGCTTTGAAATGGAGAAACTTGTTGGAAACCTAACACTTCCACCTTCAGCGACGATGATCGAGCTTCATTCTGACTCAGACAATTCGCTCTAATTTTTACAGAAGGTCATATATATCAAAATATGGCCAATTTTGGACTTCGAGGCACTCCAATTCTGAAACTAAGCAATGTACCCGACATGTAAGATAAACGTATGTTCTCCCAAAATTTGGTATAGTTCGGTCCTCCCTATCTCTGAGAAAGTTGTGTCTTTGTTGCTCCCTAAAGTATATGCTGGGAAAATGTGCTGAATCTCCCAGTTCATGCAGCGACACCGCGTGGAAAGTATATTAGAGTTTGGGTCCTCAGCTGAACTTGGAATCACCACTCAAGACGTTTCACCTACCCTCCCCTAATTTTTATAGAGGGTAAAAGGTGTGAATTTTGGCACCGATTAGTGACTGGTCAACTTTGAGGTGCTGCAGTTCGAAACGAAGCAATGTATATGAAATCTAAAACGTGCAATAGCAGAGCAGACGATTAGTATATGTCCTCCCCAATGTTGGTGGAGTTCAGTCCACTCAGCTTCGAGAGGTATGATTTACAAATCCACCCCTTCCCCAAACTGCTTGCGTTGTTGAGTCTAGGTTGGAATTTTGTTGAAGTCACGAAGCTAAGGTGATCGCAGTCATGTGACTTTGTTTACACTCAGCTATTTGATCTATTATGATGGCAGTGGAGACAAATGTAGGCTAGAGTGTGATTTGCTTATTCACAGATTATAACGTATTTAGAAAGTAATAACAGTACGTGCAGAAAGCTTGATAAACAACACGGAGGTCATGTGTTTGTGCGCGAAAATGCAGACAACGGTAAGTATTGTGTTGTTTACAGTTTACATACTTTGGTGCAGCGATCCATTTGGATCCATTTATGAGAATTTTTCAGGGTCAAGACACAGTGTACGAATGGCAGTGATAACATGCGACAGTTGCTCCAAAGTCTACCTTGGCATCAGTTATGTAATAGTTTGCTAAATAAAAACGTCAAATATACAGTTACACTAACCTGTCTACACACAACAATGCATCATCTGTTCTCCCAAGTTCTAGTAAAGCTTCTGTTTTGTGGAGAGCTATTTGTGCAATGATAGGTTCGTTGGCTATCTGTTGCATAACACTGTCACTGTCAGTACTCAACACACTTCTGTTACGTTTTCGAGTGGCACCTGTAGATTCCAGTGACTGATCACTTGCGTCAGTAGTGTGTTGAGATGGCAAACTGTCAGTATCCAGTGCATTAAAACTGGATGATAATGGTGAATATTTACCAAGTACTATGTCACACAACATAACAGCTTCATCATACAGAGCTGCTTTAACATGTGCAGCAATGCAGTCAGCATAGACACTGACAACAGATGGAACTGAAATTATGCACGTTTCAGACGAGAAACATTCACTGTCAGTCAGTAACTGGATAAGTCTGCTGTATGTGTCTGAAGCAGCATCATACCTAAACAAGCATTCACCTTAGATATGACAACATGTATTCACAACGACACACTAACATTCAGATCATGCCAGGATGTTGTTAGTTGTTTCATTAGCATTAAGAAGATTCCAGTTATTACAACACTCAAACTAAAAGACTCAACAACAATGACTAACCAAAATGGCAAATTCATGCTGGTCAAAAAAACAAGTTCAGTTACTATGTCACATCACATGTAGCACAGTCGTGCTACGGTGTTATAGGCAAGCAAGCCAAAATTTGACCCTCCGTAACTTTGTACTCCCTAAACCGATCGTTACCAAGTCGGCAACCCCTCCTTAGATGCCAATTTTAGTTAAATCTGGTTGAGTGGGGAATTCCCCTCAAATAGGTGAAATATAACTGCTCTGTGACTTTTTGTAGTGTCCCTTTTTTTCATAGACACACTTAGAGGAAAACGGATTTGCACACTTAATGGCTCAAAATGTGTGAAATCAGCCAAGGATGTGCCTTTTGGGGGTTTCGTCAAGGAATTGTCACCCCCACCCCCACTAGCCCCCAAATTCTGAAAATTTTGCATTACAAAAGCCATTGTTCGCTGAAAACACTTATAAATCTTGGCGGAAGTGCCACCAAAATTCGTATTCGAATAGGAAACAGTCCATGGGGATTTCAAATCTGGGGTTAAAAATTTGACCAGAAGTAGAATTCTGGCCATTTCTGCACATGCGCAGCAGAAAATTGGTTAAACTACATGAAATCGTGGTCCAATTTCCAAAATTTCTCGGCATATAGGAAATCGGCACGTAGAAGTCAAATCTGAGGTCGAATTTTACACTGGAAGTAGTCTTACGGCTGTTTCTGCGCATGCACACTAAAAGTGGCCAAAATGGCTCAAAACCCGGCCAAAACTCATGTTATGTACGAAACTGGTTGCATAGAACTTATTTTTGTACAATATTAATGCCAGAAGGACAACTCTGGCCGTTTCTGCGCATACCTAATAGCAAATTAGGCAAAAACATAGCCAAAGCGAACTTGGCGAAGACCTGGTCCATTTGCCAAAACTTAAAGAAAACAGTCATGTACAACTTTGCTAATAAAATGGTTGTACGGTATCATCACTACATGCTCAGTAGAATGCTACTGCATTTTTTTCCTCGAATCTCAAATCTTCTAGTGACAAAATCTCAAATCAAATCTCAAATCTTTACTTTTGGTATAAAAGTTGGCATATTTTGTTTACTGATTTTTCACAACATCAAAAACAACAACACGATAGGTGCACAGTGGGTCAGTGATCACAGCTAGTTACTGCAATAGAGTCAGTCAGTCACTCAGAATTGAACTGCATGCGAAGTAGCAGAGCTTTCACAGTGCGTGCAGTTAGCAAAGCTCTCCGTGCTAGAGTCCTGCACGGGGTTAAATTCTCCCTCACGACATTGCCATACGACCCTCCCCCAGCCAATCTAAATCTCACCAACTCCTCCACCCTGAGCCATGTGTGGACAGCCCCCGCCTCCACCCTGTGCTCAAACTCGGAACTTTCGAAGTGTACGCCAGGGCCCCAGAAATCAAAGTGCACTGCAGACAACATCACAACCAGGGACTGGCCAGGGAGCTCATTCATACAAGTGGCGGTGTGAGTGTAAACTGTAGACCATGCACCAACAGTCTGGAGGCTGAGCGATGTGACTGGGAGACCACGTGTTTGCTGCATGCTGCTGACCCTGCAACTGCGTGTTTGATCGTTACTGTAGCCTCTGGCACCACGGTCACTGTCATGTCGCCGCCCTCTGTACGTGGGGTCCCCGTCTTCCCCGCCCCGATACAGAGTACTATATATTTCGTGCCTGCCCATTACTCATGTGACCACTAGGCTGTAGTCCTATCATGCTCCCACCTAGCCAAGAAGTGGGCGGGGCAAAAGTGTCGCTCAGCTTAGCTGGTTGTAGACACACAAGTAAAGGTGTGTTCCAGAGATACCCACAGTCTTAGGCGGGCATCTGAAAAGATATGGACATAAAGCCTTTCAAATAACACACATACACGTCACTCATCAATACAGTGGGGCTGTGCTAGCCTCAGCACTGATTGCGGAATCCCGGCTGATGCTGCAGTCACTACACCGTCTCTGAAATGACCTAAAATGTTTCGAGTGGGATGTTAAACCATACTATACCTATACGCTATATATACAAAAAAATAAAGGCCAGAGCAGGAGCTTCTAACCCAAGATCTTCCATGGCTCCTGGCGGCGACACTGGTTTTCTAATTCGTAAACCTTTTACTCAGTTACCCACCACATTACCTGTATTTTCCTCCTTTGAATTGTCTTACTTAACCCTCAAGTTACCACAGTCTAAAGTATCTTTCTTCAATATTTATCGACCCCCTGCATCTTCGTCCTTCTCTAAATCTTTTTCTGTACCATATTTCTTGATGTATTTAATTCCTTCCTTTCCACTGCTGCCACCACACCCAGGGGCACCAGAACCACGGGGGCGGCTGCCCCCGCTGCCCTTGTTGTACGGGGGTGCACAGGGGCAGAGAAATGCCCTTTCCTACAAGATGATTCACAATTGCATTTGCATCAAAACAGTATGATACATAAACGACGAATAGACGAGGTGTCAACAAAAGAGGTTGCCAAGGAGTTTGTGGAAATCAACGAACAGCGAAGAATATACTTTGGACAGTTTGAGTGACTGACTGTCAGTTATTGATGAACATTTAATGTCTACATCACTGTATGTGCATCTGTATCTGTCACATATCACAGTAACAACAGTGTCATAATTGTATTCTTCGAGTGTTTAGAGTTTTGTCCCCACCTCCTAATCCCCAGACTGTACTCCAACCCTCGTGCCCCTCCGGCGTTAGCTTGCCCCCCCTTGCGCCTGACGGTCTCAGGTGCCTCTGACCACACCTCATGAATTCGTTATTATAGGCGACTTCAACATTCATCTCGATAACACCACGGACCACCTAACCTTCCAGTTTCTGTCTGTTCTTTCTTCTTTCAACTTAACTCAACTTGTCAACTTCCCAACCCAAAACAAAAATCACATTCTTGATCTGGTAATAACTTATGATTCTTCTCTTTCACCGTCTCTCACCACAACTCTTTCTTATCCATTTGACCATCTCTCAATTTTTACGAATTGTCTGTCGTGAGAACACCACTACCACCCCCTACACTTCACTGATTTCGCCGTCTTCACTTTCTTTCTGACCTGCAGTCATCTCGCCTCATCACCAATCCCCTGCATCTCTTGGCTGTCTTCTCATCTCCTACAACACTACTCTTTCCACATTACTTGACAAACATGCTCCCATCACAGCCTAACTAAGTTTTCTAAGCAAACCACTAAATCCAATCCACGGTTTACTTGAACTCTTCATGCCTTCCGATCTACTGTTCATCATGCTGAAAACCTCTATAAACGCACCCATTCTGCTCTTTCTTTCTCATCTTTTAAGTGTCTCCGTAATCGTTATCACAAACTTATATCTGCATCTAACAAGAACTATTTCTCTAATCTTGTCTCTTCTTCCTTAAAAAATCCTCGCCGTCTCTGGCAAACTGTAAATAAACTACTTCGTCGTAAATGTGCATCACCCTTGCCTTCCTTCACATCATCTACTTCTCTTGTTGACAATTTTGCTTCTTTTTTCACAGAAAAGATAGACAAACTCCGTCTATCCTTAGCTGCTATTTCTTCTGCTCTGACCTCACACACCTTCTCCACCAGTCACACCTCCTCAGTTCTCTACCTTCAAGCCTGCAACTGATTCTGAAACTCAAAGATTCTTTTTAACTGTCCTAATAAACAATCTGATTCTGATCCTATTCCTACTTGGCTCCTTAAGAAATGTTCCTACTATAACCAATATAGTCAACCTGTCTCTCACCGCTGGACAGCTCCATCCTATTCTTAAAGAATCAACCATATCCCCTCTTCTTAAGAAATGCACTCTTGACAAGGACCAACTCTCTAACTACCATCCTATCTCCAACCTCTCCCTCATATCCAAAATTATTGAACATGTCAAATCTCGACTCACTGATTTTCTATCTTCCAATAATCTTCTAAACCCCCACCAGACTGCCTCCTGCAAATATCATTCCACTAAAACTGCTCTTCTTTATATTCATGACCAACTTATTAATGCGATAGGTTCTCAGAAAATCTCCTGTCTTTCTCCTCTTGACCTCTCTGCTTCCTTTAGCACTATTGATTACAGCATCTTAATTACTCGTCTCTCTTCTTGGTTTGGGTTTCACGGGTCTGTGTTAAATTGGTTTAAATCTCATTTGTCATCTCGGTCTTTCCATGTTTAATATCACAGTTCCTTCTCTTCCTCTCATATCTCCTCATGTGGTGTTCCTCAGAGTTCTGTTTTCGGTCTGCTTCATGAAAATATACTTAGCCTGAATTAAAATATTGAAAAAAGTCTTGGAGAGGGGGTAATTTTTTGACTTACACTGTACAGTACATGTAACTGTATGTTGATGAATCAAAGTTGAGTATCACAGGCAGTCATACGACAAATAACTGAACAGTTTACCTGTGTAGTTCCATGCATCTACTGGCTAACACGTGTAGTGCTTCAGCCTCTGTTATCTGTTGCTGTCCAACAGTGACACAAGCCATCATGTTGTCAACATTAAGTAGGTAAGGTTCAGCAGACAGACCGTTTGAATTAACTTCATTTTGTTTCTTGCTAAGCAGCTGAAACAACCATAAAAACTGGGAAACATAACATAATGACAACTACAACAACCACCAAAATGTGAATTTCACACACAAACAAGACAATTAGCATAACCCTACACTAGCAGTAACCAATAGGTGAATAGGTGACACAGTCGTGCTACAGTGTTATAGGCGACAAGCCATTCCTATGGAGCACTGCGAAATTCGACCCTCCGTAACTCTGTACTCCTCAGACATTACCAAACTTGGTATGACTGATTACGTCGGCGATCCTACTCATACACAAAATTTTATGTGGTTGGATGGGAAATTCCTCATACATAGGTGAAATATAACCTCTCTGTGACTTTTGGTAGTGTCCTTTTATTCGTGCACTTGCCTAGAGAAAACAAGATGCTCAGCTATCGCAGAGAGACCGTGCTGCAGGGTGCATTATAGTTTTTGCCAAAAGTAGAAGACTGGAACTGGGAGACAATATTTTACAGTAGTAGCAGTAGTGTAGAGGCTTAACGTCCCACTCGACACATTATAGGTCATTTCGGGGACGATTTTTACACGTCATATGACCAAACCAACAGTGTCAAAGCACTGAAGGAAACCAGTTGGTCTTTCAGATAAGGCTTGAATCCCACCAGGACCACTCCACCATGTTACAGTAATACAACTCTAGGCAAC
>Ga0049105_1001137_pt1 | contig 11190 bp, 8 predicted proteins | sample WorMetvaBAHAMAS1_FD_61260 | JGI IMG/M metagenome (GOLD analysis project Ga0049105, IMG submission 61260) | Worm MetaG Olavius vacuus BAHAMAS.1 | ecosystem: Host-associated > Annelida > Digestive system > Unclassified | place: Germany: Marburg | collected 2013-04-09 | reverse complement strand
AAATTCGATTTCGGCTGGGGCTCCGCCCCAGGCCCCGCTGGGGGAGCTTACAGCGCTCCCCCAGACCCCCTAGCTGGATTTAAGGGTGCCTACTTCTAAGGAGAAGGGGAAAGGGAAGGGGGATGGGAAGGGGGAGGGAAGGGAAGAGGGCAGGGGTGGGGGAAGGGGGGATGGGGCGAGGGAAGGGGACCCCCAGTCTTTATTTTACAAATCGGACACTGGGCTTATACGACTGAAGTTACCAACGCCAAAGTAGGCCTACAGACATTCAAGAGGTGACGTGATTGAAGTTTATAAAATTTTAACAGGTAAATATTTTCAGTTTTGAACAAAACACCAAGATTGTAGAACCGGGGGGGGGCATAACTTAAAACTGGTCAATCACGATACCATTATAATTTAAGAAAATATTCTTTTACTGTAACGAACAGTAAATGCACGGTACAGCTAATCTAACTGAACCTGTCATCTCTGCTAGTAGGCTACTAATGATTCCTTCGAGGCTAGACAAGTTTTATAGCAATCAAGATTCTATTTCATCATCATCATCACCATCATCATTAGAATGTTTAGAATGGCCTAAATATTACAAATACCGCTAGGACCACTAGCCTATAACTACTATCATTTATGACTATAAAGCTGAATTAATCGGAACAGGTAATAGAATTTAGATTCATAATGTAGGTGGTGCCGTGGTAGTGAAAAGTGGTGTACGAATTTTAATCGCCAAATATTCATTTCCACGAATATTATCTCTTTGGAACTATTTTGCACGTAGATGGATGGATGAATGCAACCAGAGAATATTTAATACAGATCTGTGAATGCAACTGCACAACTTGGACTCGTGTGTGTTACTTGATTTCGAAGTGCGTTAACGTGTCCTGAACCATAGCTGTTCTGTACTGCAGGCACGCCACACGGATTTCGTTATCTGAAACGTCTGCTGGTTTGACCTCCGTTCAGTTCCCCAGGAAGACTGTGTTTTAGTCTCAGTTTGTGTGTCTGTCTGTCTGTCTATCTGTGAGCAAAACCAACCAAAAAGTTGTGGATTAATTGTCACCAGATTTCTGTGAGAAGTAGGCCTTGGTACAAAAAAAGATTAGATTTGTGGGTAAAAAATCGATTCGATTTTGGGTGATGTGAAACCAACGTGCGAGAAAGATGCTTAAATCAGTAGACCCATGCTTTGCGTTCTATATACCGAGATGTGCAACAGACTGCTTCCGAAATGAGATAGGCCTATTATGTACCGCGTGACACGTTAAACTGTAAGCTTACTCACTCTTCTGTACCGGTACTTACCTTTATTAGCAGCAGCGCCGAGATAAAATCGTGCCTGTACGTGCGTGCAACGACTATCAATAGCATTCTGATGGGATATTTCCGTCACGGACAATCCAAAACGGAACTGCCCACATGACGTCATACGAATGACATACGAGTATATGGCTTTTCCCACTGTGCGTACTGTATAGTTCGCAGAATGTTGCCTGCTGTGACGTAGGGCGTGTAAGTTATTTAATATGCGTCTCTATGTGACACTATGTTTTAACTACTTCCGGTGACATCGTCGTATGTTTTCATACAGCAGAGTGTTTAATTTGTTAATTTATTAATTACGTAATGACGTTTTCAATTTGTTACTGGGCGAATTATACCAAAGGGAAAACGAAGTTATCCCGGAAGTCAGAAAACGCTGTGGCGGATGACCGGGTTTTGAAGTTTTCGTATGACGCCGACTTGCGTCATGTTGAATCCTCAGTGCGATGTCACCGGAAATACAAGAATGGTCGCATAAAAGTAGATCTAGGATAAATAATCTTTATTTACTTACACGCCCTGGGGATGGAGTTATCTTGCGGTTCTATGTCCAAAACCAGGAGTTTTATCTCGTAAACAAAGAGCTTCGATCGTCGTCACACCGTCGAAATGTGTGCCTCCGCCGTTACATCACTCACACATTTGTACAATATGACTTTGACCTTTGACCTCTGACCTTGGAAACCTTTTCAGCAACGCCCACCCACGTGGTGAATACTTGTGCCAATCAAGTTTCATTGAAATCCCTCCACTAAGTACGAAGATATCGCGTCACGCTAAACAGATGTTAACGGACGACCGGACGGACGACGGGAAAACATTATGCCTCTACCGCTTATTGAAGAATGATAATTGCTTTTTAATAAACGATTCACAAGCAATATAGGCTATAATATTAGAATTATTCGCCAGGGGGGCAGCGCACTCATTGTCTTAACGTTGAGCCTCACCGCAGGATTACTCTGAGTGCATTCTTGTTTGTTTGTTTGCTAATGTGTCTATCGGCAGCATAACTCCAAAAGTTATGGATGAATTTCGATGACACGCGCCATGATTCTTCTAAGACGTTGGCGCTATATAAATCATGTACTTACTTACTTACTTACTTACACTGCTGGAAGTGGCAGGCCTTCACTGTCACATAGGAAAATGCAGAAGCCTGCCGAGATCCAACGTACAGCCTGCTAACAGGTAGGCTATTGACCGAAGTAGATCACATGTGGTCAAATAACAACTTTGGCAGACATTTTTTCACCAATATCTGGAATTAAGGGATGTATTGTAATGAAACTTATTACAGTTACTCATTACCAGGTGCACATGATCCTGATAACTTTTTCAAGGTCATGGGTTCAAAGGTCAAGGCTAATTTCAGTTGCCCAACCAAATGTTGCATAGTTTCATTCTAAGCGCCATGCAGCAACCAGACAGTGAACTGTATCTTAGCAGAGGCGGATTTAGGCATGTTCGGCCGAACAGGGGCCCCCACAAAAAGGGGCCCCTCAAAAGCACATTTTGTTCATTTTTTTGCAACATGGTAACAAGCCAGAAATATAGAAATAATGATTAGGGAATAAAGGAAACGATTTTGTGTGTCCTCAAACTGCCAGACAGCTGCTGATGCAATAGTAGTGTGCATTGCAGCACGGGTCTTCAACAAAATGTCGATGATGACTACTGTGCGTGTCGGGTGAAGGCAGTCGGGGGGTATTCATATGATAGAGGCCCATATTTTTCTGAATAGGGGCCCCGCCAGGAGAAAATCCGGCCCTGATCTTAGGAGAAGCTACGAAGATTTCACCGTAGTTTTGATAGCAACAGCAGCGTTGCAACACTTAGCTTCATAATCATAGACATTTAACGCTCTGCTCAGATACCTCAGCTCAAGCGATTTTTCAGTTACTGCCAGATACAGTTAGTAAAACATTTTAGTCACACAGTTACAGTTACAGTTAGCCTAAACCACGCCGTAGCATCCCAACTCTAAACTACATAACCATGACCGTGGCTGGATTTAGAAATGGACAAGATGAGCAATTGCCATGGGCCTTTACAAATTTCGTGAAAAAATAGGCTACTGTAAGGAAAAAAATGACATTGTTACAGAGACTAATACCATTGGTTTGATCAGGACTTTGCAAAGGTTGAGTCTCGTAAAGTGCCTGTTTGTAGATAGATACTAGTCTTCCCGATTGATCACGATGTTCGAAGATGTATCTTTGACGAGACCCTTCATACATAAAAATACTTTATGGCATAGGAGGTTTAAAGAGGTGTAACCATTGTTCTGTTTATCCCCGTAGTGATGCACGCACGTTTAATGTGTGTCTCTAATAAATTGATTTGATTTGATTTGATTTGATTTGACAGGTGGTGACTGGCTATACTATGACCGGGGACAGCAATTACTGCCTGGACTAATGCAATGTTGGGCAACGTCATATGCAAAATACTCCGCCAGCATTGTAGCTGAGACGAAGCAAAATCAGTGTCACTGCTACTGTACTGTATTACGACGTATCGGATCTTATCTCATCAGTCATCACAGCGTCCACATTTAGGCCTATCATCATCATCATCATTTTATTTGTTCATAAAACAATTTCATAAAAACATGACAGCTGACAACACACGAACAGGACCGACAAGGCTAGCTTAGCACTCACAGTGGCCCCAGTAAAAAACAACAGTTGCTAAGCCTGTGGATGTGTAGCGATACGATATACTAGACTAGAATAAAAACAATCAGAAATATGCGACACTAACTAACTGACTAACTAACTAACTGCACCGTAGAAAGGAGAAATCCACACAACCAATGGTACGCTTGAATGTTGCCAAGGATGAGAAATTAAATCATAGTAAATGTAGTAAATAAGACAATTGTGGAAACAATCAATATACAAATCAACTAAACAGTCACACCATACATCGGAGAAAATGAGAAAAATCAACTTGTGCAATTTATGTACGATTTACGTTGGCGAAATTCTGTGCTACAGTGCAAAGCAAGTCGCCGATTCATCCAATAATGAGTTGTTACTGACGCTGTTCTGTGATTTCAGACATCGATATTGGAAACGCTGAACATGGGTCCAAGAGTCTTTGTAAGGTTTTTGCTCAGAAATTCGCGGTAAGCCTATCGTGCGTGCACGTAATGCCGTACGTTATATATTAATATAGTGAACACTAAAATGCCATAATCAACAATAAAAATACAAAACTCCTATAAATTCTGTAATTATCTACCCAGAATTTCAGAAATTCCCGGGAATTATCGCCTAGAATTCAGCACATAACAATTTCTTGTCTCTAAGTTAAGGTAGGCCTTCACTATCGGAGACTGTCCAGGGGCCTCCACGTGTCTAAACTCTAAACCCGACCCTAATGTACGCGGTCGTCTACCCTTCATCGGTGGCTTACAAATCGCCAGGGATTCAAATGCCGGGCGTGGGTGCTGTATTTATGGCGTTGCCATGGCAACCAGCCACTCGGATAGCAGTCCTTAATCTAATCTATGCGGCGCTAATTAACCGAAGTCGAAAATGCATTTACACTGCGTCGGTAAACACGTAAACAGGCGGGACTTAAGCAATTCGTTCACGAAGGCGAGGACAGGTTATCCAGGGCATCGCTGCCCCGATTAGTACATATACATGTAGGCGTCGTGGTGGAGGAGGAATGTGACTATATACTTTCGATAACAACTCCAAATATAAAAATACCGGCTTAATGCATTCCCGTCTCGTTCTGTAAAAAGGCGACATTAAGCATTGCTCCCGTCTGTCTGTCCGTCTGTTCCCACAACAACAACTAATAACGTTAAATCGATCATGATACGGCGGCGATACTGAACAGTCTGCTGTCTGGAACTCTTTGCCGGCAAATATTTGCTTGTGCCTGTGGGTAGATATGTAATCCAACGTGAGCTTCAACAGTGACGGCCACAGTGAACATGCCGTTCCGGAAGCAACCCAGATCTGCCGACACCAATCGCTACGAACCGCTCACCACCCGACTTGAGTTTGGCGAACGATGTTTTTCACACGCTGGACCGAGCTTCAGGATTACCACAGAGCATTCAGACGCAAGCTGAAGACATTTTTGTTTGAACGTAAGTTTACTACATAGTGACTGTGAGAGTTTTGCCGCTGGTCACTTAGGTGTAAGCGATGGACAGTCTGAATCTGAATCTGGATCTGATCTACCTAGCAGATAGGCCTATTATCGATAATCCCGAGGTCCAGTGGAGTGTCACAACGTGAGAGAGAAAACGTAAACTGGTCAATAGCAATGTTTGGAAATAACTGCTGATAGAGAAGTATTTTAGTAGCCGGTAACTGGACAGAAAAAAATTCGTCAGGCAGACTATTTCACATGGCGGGATGAGTGAATAGTTTCTTAACGGTACATCAGCATATATTAGGCTATTTAAGGTCTTGCGGAAAATGAGATAAAAAGAGTGATGATATAAACAGAGCTATTTAGCTGCGATAAAATATGAATAGCAAATGCTATAGTGATCCTTGTAGTGGTGTTTATCACTTATAGGCCACTCTAAAAATCACAGAACTGAACTGAACTGTAATGCTACAGTTGGTGATAAAAATGAGCATCCTTAATAAAATCAATGCTGTTTTGATTGTCGTCAGTGTTTCAACGGGGCTTTTTTAGAGAAGAAGCGGTGAAGTACTTCTGCCGGACGTCCTGAAGCTCGGGACAACCGAGAAGTATATGCCTCACTGTTAATGGAGCGTCACATGGCGTGTATGTTGGTTGGTATTCTTCAGAAAGTAGATAAGAGTGTATCAAGCGAGAAGAACTAAAGCTCCAGGGCTCTCAGTTTAGGGTTTAGGGTTGGGATATCCGTATGTTCGGAATAGCGGACCTTCGAAATAGCGGACCGGAATCGGGCTTCCTCGGCGAAGCAGCCGACAGTCGACGTTGCTGCCAGGGATTGAAGTGGGACAGTATCGAACGGTGTGCGTGTGCCATACCGGCACATCCTTGATCCGCTCGAAACCATATCGTCACTTCTCTGAGAAACACCATATCGGTATGTCGCAGGGCCAGTACGTATCACGATGTCTACGTGATTATCTGAAAACTTATCCAACAGCGCTATGATGGGGAGCGTGATTTTCAACTCAGAATGAACCAGAAACTGTGTGTCAAACCCACTGGGGAGCTTACAGCGCTCCCCAAACTCCCTAGCTGGATCTGGAGAGAAGATCCCGGAGACAGGTAAGCTAAACAAAAAAGGGAAGGAAGGGAAAGGGAGGGGCAATGGAAAGGGACAATAGAGGAATAATGAAAAAGGGAATGGAAAGATGGAGGGAAACGGACAAGGTTCCATACTGGCATTTTTTCCCACATCCAGCTCTGGTAGCTGCTTATGACAAGAAAGAAAATGGAACAGAGCAAAGTAAGTTTGTTTGGTATTTTAGCGGCCGGTGTGCAAGCCCGGGCTATACGTCTACAGATCGTTATAGACGGAAAGTGTGGTCGGTGCGCTGACCTTGAACGAAGAAAACTTGCTTGTCTTTCTCTCGATGAACGACTTGTGTGTCCGATGAGGCAGTGATTCGCGTTTCGGTGGCAACGAGGGATGCGGGGAACCAGCTGCGGCCGCCGAACCCCGATCAAACTTGCCTTGACTAAGCTTTCGCATGGGCGTCGTCAGCCACTTCCTGTATACGTATGCAACCGTTTATCGGCTATTTCTCTATTTTCTCTATAGAAATCAGTAAACCATAACAGTAACAAGATTTTATAATGTTGCCTACCAGAGTACGAACTTTGTCTGCTGCCGTCGGTTTTACTTCTCATGATGTGAAGGTCAAATGTCATCAAAATTTAACTATTTCCAGGGTTCACTAGAACATTTAAGTTTTCCACAAATTCGAATTTACATTTTTCTCGAAACGAACCCATTCGGCAAGTGAATCATTTCGAATAGATTCGAACCTCGAATCGAATCGAACAACATTAGTGTTTATTGTAGGGATGCGCGACATCAAAATACCCGACCATAATATCGTGATACCGGTATACCGCGGTATTCCTTGACGTCGTCAAATGCAGACTTTTCCAAAAATAGCAAAAATAGCCAGAAGAGCAGACAGTGACTTGACGTACACACTGCAGGCTTCAAAACAGCCCGAAGCTATATCTTCAAACAAGACTGTCCAGCAGGCGTGACATGCTACATTCCGCAAGTTGATTGTAGAACAGCATTCACATTTATGGAAGTCACAGTTGTTCCGCACGTTTATTGCAAAAATAGAGTGCGTTAAAGTGTGCGTACTGTTCAAAGCAAATAAAATGCGTTAAAGTGCGTTGAAAAGTGTGTTCATTATCAATTTTAAGCTATGTTCTGTGGTGTAATCGCGTCTTGAAAGTTAGAATGTAAGTGTAAGAGGCTGTTGTGAACTGAATACTGATACTCCAAGCTGTTTAGACTGTTATGAAAGTTTTCGAACATCACCGACGTATTTGATTACTTAAGATTCAATTTAAAAATACAAGGGAATGAAAAACCTAGAAAAACGTGAAGTGCGTTCATATAATAAAGTGCGCGCACTTTTCGCCGAAAATAAAGTGCGTTTTGCACGTGTGGAACAACTATGATGAAAGTAAGCTATGCCCTATGGGAAAGTGTACTAACCAAAATGCCGCCAGACGGTATACCGCGGTATTACATACCGTCGTTTTTACTGCCACGGTATTTTTCCTGATACCGGTACACCGCGCATCCCTAGTTTATTGCTGAGTGACAGCCGACCTGAAGCTGCTGCGGCGCTTGTGGGCATCGGACGGCGTAGAAGTTTCGTCATCATTGGCACAGATCGCCGCATCTAAAAACCAGCATGTGCTTCTTCACACAAAGTACAGCGGAAAACCGTTGCTGAAAGAGACAAAACAGGCATAGAGGCCGACTTCACCGGAAAAACCAAACATCTTGTCCTTATAGCCTACTTACACATACGGGGAAAACGGGCATTTTGCCCGGTTTGCCTCCAATTCCTAGTTTATAGATGTAACCAAAATCATGTTACTAGGGTTGTGAATATTCCGGAAATTTAATGTTTCCGGAAATTTCCAGGAAATTTCCGGAAAATTTTCCGGGAAAATTAGTAAAAGCTTGGAAGTTATAACGTCTATAATTTTCATTCGAATTCTCTGATATTCCTGAAAGAAGTGCTAAAACAAGTTATTTTTTTCTTAACACAATGCACAAAGTTAAAGCATAAAGATCTGGCGAATTGTTTGTCAAGAACGTGCTTATTTTACAGCATCACTTTGCAATGCTGGACTTGGAAACATATGATTATAATTAAATGAAAAAAATTTTTAACAAATTTCCGGAAAATTCCGTAAAGATTAGAATAAATATCCGGAAATTTCTCGAAATTTTCGAACTCATAACCCTAGATGATATCAAAAGTGGCAAAAATGGAGTACTTTGGTCGCATATCACGCCACGCATCTCGTGCAAAAGAGAATGCTGGGACTACTGCCCGCCTTCGACGACCAGGCAGGCAACAAAAACAACAGCTCAGTATTCTCACCGTTTATAGTAGAACTGCAGTCAGATTTGCACAGGGCAGATCGGCACACCAACGTTTCGTTTATGGAGTCGCCCACACTTGTTTGAAAGTGTGACACCTTGACTGATGTAATGCTGATATTATTTTAATTCTTATTCGGGTTATTCTCCTCCTCCTGTTTCTTCTTCTGCTTCTCTTTCTACTTATTATTATTAAAATGTACTGAGTAGAGTGACGCTATAACGTGAAGATACTATTCAGGAGTTATAGATAGATAGATAGATAGATAGATAGATAGATAGATAGATTTATTTAAATCAGGCAACAAGGCCCATAAGCATTACGTAAGTGGCGGCTGAATACCACCTATAACCTAACATAACATCTTCGTTTATTGTAGTTAAGACAGAACGCTCAACCTTCACAACAATCTGTCACGCAGGACAGCGACTATATAGCAGTGCCATACGCTGCCACGCAGGAGAGCACCCGTTAATCACCTATAGTATATCACTCGTACTGTGTTTTTGTGTGTGCATGCAAATTTCTTATGTACTATATGCTACAAAATGTTTAAATAATAAAGAAATAAATGATGTTTAAATAAATAAATACTGCAGGGCACTAAACACAATCAGAGTGAAAAACGCGTCACGGATGATAATCTTCGTTAATTATAGTTGCAGTCAAACCGCTACAGGTACAGAACCAACAAGCTGTCACTCAGGACAGCACTGATACAATAGAACACAAGGCAAGTATACACAGCCAAACATAACACAAGGTTTAGCACGGGTATAATAAGCTGCTATACACAAGCGCCGGGTTTACCTCAATGCTGTAACTTAATTAATTAATGCAGACCGAAACAACGAATACACAAGCATGCTAAACACAGGATAAACTCATAAAGGCAAATATTTACAAATAATTCCATTACTGTCCAACATTTTCGTCTGCACCGGGATTTGAACCCGGGACCTCTTGCTCATTGCCGAGATAATAGTACGTAGAGCTAAATAAATACCGAAGATCGATCTCTTGAAGTTTCAGCCATCGACGGAGATGGCCAGTGATGGCGCGGCCAGAACGGATATTGGCTACTGAGTACTGAGAGATACCGACATACAGCATACCTTCAAATTCAAGGCTCTTCTGAGGAACTCCGGACGCAGCAAGGTGTGGACCACGACGCGCTCTCACTGACGACATGCTACCTGGATGACGTCACTGGCAGGTGGCTGCTGCAGCCGCTGCAGTCGCGGTCCGGTAGTGAAGGCCGGTGAGAATAATCCAGACGACCGTGCTTCAGCCAACTGTCATCAGCAGTTACATCTACAACGCACAAGCGGATCAATGTACCATCTAACCCCAAATATTGCAATAGAAAACTGTTTATGGCCGCCTCTTGTAATATTCGATGCGGAGAACAACATATCAAAAGTTGAACAATTTTGATTATGAAAAAGTCGTTAAAAATTACATAAAAAAGATGGCCGCCAGCAGAAAATCGTCAAACATTTGACTGATTAACTAACAAATTGCACATTTTAAAACTTGATTTTTCAACGAACACTCTTTACATTAATGTTTTAATTTTTTTACTTTTTTTACAGAACTCAGGTTACTGTATGTGAGTTTTAGAGGATTTCTGGTGAGATAAAAGCGCCTTTAATTCACGAGTTTCGAGGGTTGCCAGAATTTTTTGTTGAAAAATTTGGGGCCTCTAACATTTCCGGGTCCCTGGACTATGTCCTCACTCGTTATATAGTTGTCACACCACAGACTACGATAAGATTCTTATATGCGTTTGGTTCCTAAATACTATAATTTTTACCCGAACGTGACTACGTTACGTACGGTTACGTGCTATCGCAAATCCGCCTGTCTGTCGTCTGTAACGTTCGTGTGCTTTACTCAGCCGATCGAAATTTTCGGCAGTGTTTCTATATGCCATTTTTTACCTTAGCCATCCGCTAATCTCTGTGCAAAATTTTACACAGATCGTCTAAAGGGAACGCCTCCGTCGGTGATTAAACGCAAGAGGGGTAGCCAAATATAGCGATTTTGCACATGTCGGAGGCTATATCTGGTAAACGGTGCAAGACAGGGTGTAAGCTAGTATTAATCACTAATGGAAAGTCGCATATACGCTTTCGATTGGTACCAAAATCGGTGACCTCGAATGACCTTGAACGGCGTAATGGCCGCAGTTTTGCGTTATAAACCTTGTCGTGGGTTGATGATTATAAGTTTACGTTTTTAGAGCGCCTCCGCATTACTCCCAATGTAGAGCGCTGTAATAGCCATAGGG
>Ga0049105_1001136_pt1 | contig 11191 bp, 7 predicted proteins | sample WorMetvaBAHAMAS1_FD_61260 | JGI IMG/M metagenome (GOLD analysis project Ga0049105, IMG submission 61260) | Worm MetaG Olavius vacuus BAHAMAS.1 | ecosystem: Host-associated > Annelida > Digestive system > Unclassified | place: Germany: Marburg | collected 2013-04-09 | reverse complement strand
TGCCCTATCTAACACTAACACTGACAGAAAATCTAAAGCTACAGCTAAGCCCTGGTTTAGTCGCCTCCTACAACATCCAGCCAGGAAACGGAGTGGGTCTATTCTGGGACAAACACACACGTTTACTTACTTACTTACTTGCCCCGGACCCACACGGGAAAACGTAACATGAGCCGTCAGCCGACCCGTCGGCCCATCAGCTACACACGTCAGTAAATTCTTCATCGCCTTTGCAGTCAGGTAACTGCCCCAACAGACCAGGTCTGAACCGGTTAACTACAGAATATAGGCAGAACCGCAGCATTCGGTCTGTCAAACGAAAGTTCATGAGGTCGATTAACCAGGGCTTACACAAAAAGCCTAAAACGTCCAAATTTTAGGTTTTTTTTCAACAACAAAAAAACTTTTTAAAAGTCCCAACTTATAGATTTTCAGAAAACCTAAAAATTCCAGATTTTAAACTCAGTTACAGCAGAAAATTGCCTTTGTCTAATTAGTTGTGTTTATAGCTATGTTATAGCCTGCACATGACTATAAATTAAAGTACATTAAAACGTAAAAACTTTGGGTTTTTCCAGCCCTGCGATGAACTGAAGCAGCAGTTATCAATGTACTGATGAGCGCAAACGTAGGCATGTGTGTGTTCGTATCCGAGTACATGTATCTAATATACAGTATATACAGTAGTAAAAACAACTGCTATAAAATTCCATAAAACTTAACACCTTAAACTAGTACATTCTCATTTCGCAATTTGGCGCATTATGCGGTCAGTTTGTGCTTGATTATACCTATACATGTACAATACTGTCATTCCTTTCCCGTCTGTTCTTAACTTGATTGAAGGGTAGGAAACATCACATTACTCCATACATGATCTGTTTAGCTATTAGCAGCAAACTATACCATCTTTTACGGATCTGAACGACTGAATTAAATTAACGTACCGATTTGATAATGAAATATCAGGGATGTTAACAACACCCGTAAAAACTATTGCCAACACCAACACTTTTTACTCATCACATTCAGAAATGTCTACTATTTTTCCACCGTCAACTATTAATAAAGTTAATAGAATAATTGCTGGCAAAATCATAGTTTACAGCGGTGAACTACAGTCCTGGTTTTTATCGTTTCAGTCACAGTAATGTTGTTGATAGACTTTACTAGTACATATGACGACATAAGTATTGGTATCAAATATTGCAAAAAAACAGTGAATAATCGCTGATACTTGTGCCAATACTCAAAAAGTATTGCACGCTAATTCAACACCGATATGAACAGATGATCTCCAGTCAATAACAAAGAGACGAAGCTTAACTGCACAGATATGGATCATAAGGGAACGGGTGAGAATATGTGCAACTTGCAGAAACAGTGCTCCAGATACATCTAACTAAAAGAAATGCGTGGGCCATAACGAATGATCAATGCTTGCGCTGAATGGTGCAAGTTGCAAAATTTTAGTGATTCTATATTTCTAAGCATGATTTTTCCAGAGCTCCCAGGAGCAAGAAGTGAAATTTCAGGACCAAATTTTTGACTAAATGTCAGGACATTTTTGTCGGTTTCACGAGGCTCAAGACACAGAAAATGCACACATTATTTACAATCCAAATGGAAACGGAAACGATGAGTGCATCTAAAACGAACATAGTAAGGCAAACCTGTAGTAAGTAAGCCAAAAGTACTAATAACAACAGAGTCCAGTTATAAGGTAACCAAGTACAGAATAAAGGCAATGCCGTAGCTATGGTGTAACAAAGGTAAATATCAGGACATTCTTACCAAATGACTGAAATTCCAGGACAACTGGGAGCCCTGTTTTTCTTAATGAAGTAAGTAATGCAGTAACTCGACAGCCCCAATAAATTTGCTGAAAACATCAAATTCACTTAGCATAACATACAAAACCATTGAAACTAAGCAAGAATTCAACAGACCAGTAATAAGTTTCAGCTTAAAGCACTCTGCAGAAAAATGTGTTTCAAGTATAAAATTTAAATTATTTTTAAAAAATTTACCAAATTACAGATCACAATCTATCAACAATGGTAAGCCAAGAAACACAGACAAAGACCAAAAAACATGGCATAAATCAAACCAAGAAAATGCACTGTTTATGTGCCATGTTACTGAAAATTCAACACTCACAGTACTACTGACAGTACATGTACTAAAATCCAAGTCAGTTAACAGTTACCAATACTCTTCAACTGTTTAGAATAATGTAATGTAACAATAACAACGCATCTAAAATCATCGGTCCACTCGGGTGATCTGTGTCCAGCGAAGCCGTGAACCACACACACCAGCATTGTAAGCTGGTACAGCGGAGATTACCAGGAATGGTTTAGCAACGAAGATGTGTTGACATCATCTTGCAGATGCTCTGAGCACTACAACCAGCCACAACAAACAAACATTTCAATTAGACTCAGTACATGTTGGTGCCACAGAAAAATAAATGTCATTCATAATGCAAGCTGATCTGCTTACACGTGTTGTAAAACTGCTTGCCTCAGAAATAGACTGTCTGCACAACCACTTGTAAGCCAACCAGTTTAGAAGGATCCATTGAATGTAACACATCATCGGCAAGCTCTGAACTAAATAAAGATGGCATAAATCATTTACTTTTTTTAGTATTATTCAACTACTTTTATGTATTATCAGTATGTAAACGCAGTGACATTACCGCGACTTTACTTTAAACCTCAGTTATGTCAACAACATCATGTTGCACCATTGCCAGTTAGTGCCTAACATACAGTGTAAAATTTGAATACAGTAGCGTTTCCTCGTAGTAGGAAGCAAAAACGCCAAAATTATGGGGTCCAAAATAATTACATTGACTCAAACGCCAAAATTAAGGGTGGCCAAAATTAAGGGTTCTACAATCGTTTATCTCCCGTTAACTACAGTTAATCATTCAGGTGGCTGCACTACTTCTGTTCTGGGAGAGTGCCACCACACATTGTTATTTGCAACCCAGATCACATCATCTTATCAGATGGTGGCTACTTCGCTATAGCCGAACTTTGATATAAGCGTGTTCGAAATAAGCGAGATTGCTATACTTAATCACTGCCACTCGCCTTGTACTCTTGACATTTGACAGAGTTCAATATACTGAGAGTCGACTGTAATAACAGACGCCATCTGGTGAATGCTTACGAGGCGAGTGCCGAGGTTTAACTGATTGGATCGTTAGCAGCTTAGCGTCTTTGTATTGGCAGCTTATTCCCCCGTGCTAAACCTTGTTGTAACTAGGTGTACTTGGTCTGCAAGCCAGCACTGGTTGCTTGTATACTGTACCACTATCCTGCGTGGCAGCTAGTACCAGTAGTTGTCATCGTAGCGTTCTGACTGATTTAAAATTTAATGAAGATGCATTATTAACTGAACAGTCCTTCAACTAAAAATAAGCTACAAATAAGACACTTTAACTAACTGTCCCTTTAACTGTGGATCTAGCCTTTTTATTATTATTATTATTCATAGGCCAAAAATTATGCCGAAAACAGGAAGGCTTGGTGCACGTACACCCGTATGTGGGCGATAATGAAAGATGGATGAGTGTGTGTGTTTCAAATAAACGCGTCTTCTGTTTTTATAATTTTACTATAGGCTACAAACATGTCAATAACTAGTAGTAGTAGAAAAGACATTATCGCACTGCTGCTGTCGAACCACCATACAATATTTGAAATGACTGATAGTTCATAGAGTGCAAACTGTGCTTGGAAGCCTAATAATACACTATTAACAGGTTAGTTCCGGGCAATATATCTCGCACATTAGCACCACAACAGTCACGCTGGAACCAGTGAGTGGCTTTCAATAACAGTAATAACTTTTAACCAAGTAGTTAACCAAAAATAGACGCATGGTAAAGTTAACTGCAGTTTTACAGTATGCTACGCGCTGACTAGCGATGGTGCAACACAATTTTCATTAACTCTAGGTTAAAAGCCAATATAACTGAGGATTAATTTTAACGTGACGTTGGTGCAATCGGCCCTTAATGTAAGATTAAATATAACCAGAGGTTAGTTAACTGATGAATGTAACCGGCCATGGTGCAACCTGCCGTAAGTAATTTTATAGTGACGAAATTCGTCTACCTCATAGCAGTAGTTTTGTTCAGCTGTAAAAACTCACACCAGCTCCAACAACTGCAAACATTTGCACACACTCTGGTTACAGCCAATAACACGCCAAACCAGTACAATACAGCTGCAGTCAAAGCAGAACACAATTACTGAGTAAATGAATGCCATTAATACACGAGACTATCATGCTGCCCTCAGCTCTCATAATCCAACAAATCATTGGACCTCAAAAACCCATGGCCAACCGTGAACAACAGACAGCATACAAACAGACAAAAACACAACAGGTAACACAGACAGACAAGAGTCGGCCAAGGTTATGAGGTTAACACCCTCTGTGAAATGATTCTCATCATTGGGCAGCTTGTCTTCACCAAACGTATTTTTTTCAGCAATTATCAAAGAATTTGTAAATGATAAAATACCTGTTCTCATGCAACACAATCATTGCTTTGGATAATAAACATTTAAACAGCTTTATTTTTTTTATTTCTAGCTTACATATGTTGTACATCCATGTCTTCCAGAAAAGCTTAAAAACCTATCTATGTAATCAGCAGAATCATCAATTGTACCGTGCCATAGTACCGCAACATAGTGGTGGCCTGGCGTAGTAGTTAGTGTGATGGCTTCGATCAACAAAGTTAATCAACGTCGGGCCCGGTTAGTACTGAGGTGGATGACCGTATCCGGGTTCAATTTCCGGTACGGGACATTTATCTCGGTATGCGGCCAGCCACCCAGGTCAACTCAGCCTGGCCATCCCTTCGTGGGTAGGCGCAGTGAGTACCAGCCAAAGGGCGGTGATGTCTAAAGATGAGTAGACAGGTATGGTTCGTGTGTGGGTGGCAGGTAACACTGTGCGATACCCTCGTTACACACGGCCCATATCCGAGCACGTTAGCAGTGGTGCTTCCCATAGTAAGGCGCTATACAAATATCCAGATTACCCAGATTACTCTATTGTAGGTGTTGCTTAAGGCATGTTAAATTGTTGTTTACACAGTGCATAGAATGCCAGCGAACACTAGCGACTAGCTAGTTTTCTGAGAAGAAGAATAGTTGGTGGGGTGACCTCCTTCCTTCCTCAAACTGACCACGTTAGAGCAAAATCACTGATTTTCAGTCGATATTTACTCGTAGCGCCTCAGCGGTAGCACCCTAAAGGGGGGGGGGCTCAAAAACGCAAAACGGCCGTTTTCCATGTAAAATCGAACTTCGCTTGAAGAAAGTCTGCTATGAAGACTGTCAGTGACAAAGTTGTAAGGCATTCATTATCCTAACTATCCGCGCAAAAACGATAGGTGGGGGACTTCCCCTTCTACATGAAAAAATTTGCCGGATAACCACTCCAGCGCGCGGCTGCCAAGCTTTCACAAAATTTGACGAGTACTCTATTTGCATTAATGGAATATCAAATTACTAACAATGTTCATTAACTGAACTAACTGAGGTGTTTGGACGATAGTGGATTAAGACAGATAAAAAATGGCATTACAGGATGTGTACAGAGCACATGGCTAGGCTAGCTGTGGAGTGGAGGGGCATTTCTGCATTGTGACGTCAATGCCTAACGTAACTTAGCTATTTGAAATTCAACATTTAGCCGCACGTCTGTTTACCCAACCCAAGTTACACTCATAGTACCGTACACTGACGCTATTCAATCATTATTTATTTGTTAAACGGGCCTGCATCCTCACATTCACTTCATGTTCTTTTAACACTGGTGATAATTGATGCACACGCGAATGGTCCAGCATTTTGACATGTCGTTTGCGCCGTAGGATAGAGATGTTAGATGTGCGCTTTTCACATTTATATTTTTGCCAAAGCTTACACACGCTGCAGCGCGGTTTGGCTGCTATAGCTGACCTACTTGTTTTTATTATTATTATCATTTATGTATTCAAATATCGCTCAGGGAAGTTCAGATTATGCTGTCTATCATAATTTAAATAAATTATGTAAAACGTGAAATAATAAGCATTATCCTTCATTACCATTAATGAATGCACAGTTCAAAAAACCAGAATCTTGCAATACACAACAGCAATAACACTAGGTACAGTAAACTGTGCTTTCAGGCCGTTCACTGTCATCACTTCATAATCAGTGAGAGAGTTCAACAAGTTGATTTCTCATCATCAAGCACAATAAAAAGCTAAAGTCAAATATAAGTTAAATGATAATATTAGAAGATAAATAAATATTAGAAGATAAATAACAGTACCACACATGGCATGGAGTGCTTAAGAGCATCAATGCACTGCAAGACCTTCGCAGCGTGTCAGCTGGCACCCTGAAAAATAACGCCAGTGTTAATAATAGTGTACATATACACTTATTTTGCACGAACACATATTACATACATATGCATTAGCCAAGACTGCATTGTAAAGAATGAAGACAACCAAACAGTAAAATGTGCTTTCAGTAGTTTGGTGTCATCACTTCACAGTCAGTGAGAGAGTTCAAGAAGTTATTTCTCATCATCAAGCACAACATAAAGCTGCAAGTTAAACATAGTTAAATGCATTCCTTAACAGCTCACCTTTACAACCTGTTCTCTGGCAGGGTTGCCAGATTATGTACCAGTTTTCGGGCCACTTTTGATAGCTGTTGGCCAACTTTCTAAAGCACTAGCGACCACTTCAGAGCAATTGGTGACAGCAATTTATTGAAAACATTTAACGTCATAATGTTGCAAAATGACACGTTTCATTAAAGCACTATGCCAAATATCAAAATCAAGACATAACGTGATGCGATTCCGGTAGAGGAACAATAAGCATTACACTTTGGTTTTATATTCCTTACCTGTTAACCAGTTTTAGACCCGAATCCTTCCTGAATCTTGTGTGTCGCACCAATATTTGCAAATCAGTCACTCGTAGTTAGTGGTTGCTGTTGTTGTTTTAATCTGGTGTCATAATGGGAAAATTTGTAAAATGTGTCAAGCAATAAAGCTATCATTGGAGTTGCTTCCTGAATGTGTGCAATATTGTTTGTCTGGGACACATTCAGGCTACAAATAAAGACTGGGCGACTTTGGGCTACTACTTACTTGCAATATGCAAGTAATGTACATATCAGCAGCTCGGATTAATGTGTAGTTTCCGAAAATGGCATGTAAAAAATGTAACCAGCAAAAATAACGTTTGCATCTACACAATCTACCTGCTCAAGATACTATATTCTTGTAATGCTGTTTGAAAGACAGTTACATCATTAATAAGTATGCTAAGACAGCTGTGCATCAGACAGTACGAATACATTACAATGGTCAATGAACTTTACCACTCAGCAGTGTCATCACTTGCACACGCTACACATTTATTATTTGCCGTAATTAATATTAACCCTTTCATTGCCGTTGTATCCACAGTTGCCCACCAATAGTACTGCTGAATGACTTAGAGCATAAAAACATCAGTCAGAAAGTACTACGTTCAACATAGCCAGCTTTGACAGCTATGTAATGTGATCCACATACAGCAGCAAGGATAAGGTGTTCAAAAGGTTAAACCAACATTAGACAGTCAGCTGTAAAACTACTGTACTGTAATTATCACTGATAAGCATACCATGGTGAATCTGTATGACCACTACAATCTGCAACAGCTGAATTTGTGAACTTGGTGATCTAAACACACACACACACACGCCACAGACTAGTACTTTCAAATCAATGATGCAATGCAACTGAACACCAACGTAACAGCTCCCCTACGGATAACAATCTATGATAATCAATTCAACTATTAAATAAAGTGTGACGACATGCAAACAGAACAAAAAACACACTGAACAGTGAACACCAATGTAACAGCTCCCCCACGGATAACAATCTATGATAATCAATTCAACTATTAAATAAAGTGTGACGACATGCAAACAGAACAAATAACACACAACATGATGAACACAGGAAATTTAAATTATGCTGACATGTAGGCAGCCCATCTGTCAGACAATGCATCTGTAAGCTACTGCCTGATAAAGGAGCTGGCTTTTATGTTGCCATAATTTCAGGTGTAGATACAGTATACAGCATCTACAACAGCGGATATGGCAGATTTTCTCCATAAAGTACACCAACTACTAAATATAACGGATGTGCTGTGTTCTTTGCAGTAGTGCAGTTTCTTGTTAAAATTAATTATCAGTCAACAGACTCAATTGCTTTATTGTCCCTGCACGTTTTCCAATGACAAGTAGTAGTTTGTAGTCTAAGAGTACCCTTCTCATACAGCTATATACTAAAGTGCTGATTTCCTTCTCGGACATGGCTCATTTGACTGTAAATAAGTTATACATTCCTGTTTTAAAAGACTGCATATGAAAATATCAGTAATACAGCATATGGTTACTGCAGAAAATATTGCAACATTGCTTCTTTCCTTGCAGTTTCATTCACTTTCAATGTTTACTTAAGTTACAGAAAATCACAACTGCATGGTTGCAGTAAAAGCAGAATGTAGTTGTAGGATATCTGCAATAAGTTTGGTCGATGGCCACAACTCCTCAATTTCACTCACTGTTTGTAGCTGAGCAAATAAAACAACTATTTTATAGAATAATTAACAATGAATTTCATTGCCTCACGGCTTTCTGGTACCCAAAAGTAGTAAAAACTTGTCATGTCTTGTTATCTTTTTATCAAGTCATATGATGAATGCAGTATTTGTCCCGTAAACAATTTCATTCAGTCAACATTAGCTGATTCTCAGAAAACCATTCGAGTGCTATACTACTTTGACACTGTCTCCAACGTGACTTACCTTTACCAATAACTAAACCACATTTATCTGCTGGAATGACATATGTAGTTCCATCAAATCGACTGCCACCTGGCCCCCATTCACCTCCAAATCTGTTATCCATTCATCGTCCTTAGTCAAGACCCATGCCACCCATCATGTCACCACCACCCTGCCGCTACTAAACACAGACACAAATGGACATCAAAACACCAATAGTAATAATACTGTTTATGAACAACAACTAAGTAAGAAATGAAACAGCATCTGTGGAGAAGTCTACTATCAAACTCCAGTCACAAAGTTACAAGTAACTCTCCTGGTGTCAGCGAATCTTCTCCTGGTTTTCTATTGCACACACTTGACACCCAACAGCAAATGTACACTGCAGCTGGGCTCTAATGTGGTGCCAACTCCTCATATTTGCTCTCAACGCAGACGGCAAAAACAAACTCAGTTTTGCTGCCATTATATGAAAACAGAATAACAGATAGCACTAACTGTTAACAGTTGTTTAGTTTCTTTCAAATGACATAAGCAAATTTCAGGACTTTTTCAGGCCTTGTAAGACACCGATTAGATGGTGCATTCGGACCTCATATAGGTGCCAAAAATCACACTGACTAGCGCCTCCGACAAGGCCGTGTTGAGTACCAGGGTGTCTATCCAGACGTTAACAAGCTGCATGGGAACGCAAAACATTTGGTAAGGCACTATATCAGCCTGCAGCCTGCAACCATATGCAAGCTACAGGATGCTGTCATACATGTCATTAGAATATAACTAAATGTCACAAATAATGTCACGGACTAGAACAGCGGTCCCTACTATAACCCTAACCCTATCGTACAAGGACTTTGGTGCTCAGAGTATGGCATTAGGGTTAGGGTAGGGTTAGGGTTAGGGTCAGTAGGGTTGGTAGAGTGAGTAGGGTTTAGGGTTAGGGCTAAGGTAGGGTTAGGGTTAGGCTTAGAATAGGGACCGTTGTTCTAAATGATTGCCGGAATGAAGTTCCAGGGAGCGAAAGTTCCCGGGACACTGCTCCGGGGAACGAAAGTTCCAGGGAGCTAAGGGGCCGGGGAGAGAAAGTTCCAGGGAGCGAATTGGCCAGGGTCCTATTGGCCGATTCGCTCCAGAGTTCTTCACTCAATTCCGATCAGCACTCGACAGCACGGTCGCTGGCACGGAGCTGAGACTCAGTCATGACGTAGTTGTCAGATCGGACGAAGAATATGACCTGACCAAGGCACTGCGCGACATATTCGCCCACTCAACATATCTTCTATTGTCACTCCGAGATAAGCTGAAGAATAGACAGCTAGGGGCTAGATTGTAGTTTACTGGGCGCCATAGGAATGCATTACGCTCACTTAAGGTTAGGGTTAGGATTAGGATTAGGGTTAGCATTAGGGTTAGGGTTAGGTGTAGGGTTAGCATTAGTATTTAGCGAAACAAACTGCACGGTTACGGTGTATTTCAAGGGTGCCAGTCAACTCGTCACACGGTCAACTCGTCACAGCCCAAAATCGTATGACGAGTTGACCGGCGGCTGAAACACCGTGTTGTGACGAGTTGACCGGCACATCAAATGCCGTGCTGTCACTGCTGTGACGAGTTAACCGAGCACTTATAGATGGGATGCTGCTCATCTATCGACTGCTGTTGATCAACTCTGCTGAGCCGTGCATACATGGATCTGTAGCAGTTCGACCCGACCTGACTGTCGTAACGCGAGCTGATGGCCGTGAAGTCCCGTCAGATGAATACGAGGACATGCTCCCGGGAGCACTGCAGACTATGTCTCAGCTGCTAAACCTGATGGCTTGCGTCAAGGTCTGGTGCGAAGATGAGCAGTCTAGACCTCTTAGTCTGCTGCTGAAGACAGCTGTCAACTGTCTAGCTGAGCACATTGACACGCTTGAAGATGGCTACGACGATCAACACAAGTTCAGTTTCATGTTGGAGCAGTTGAAACTGACGTCAAGAACACTGCGTGTGCTTTGTTGCTCACTTTGTTTTCTGCTCAATTTCTTGTGCATTTTTAGCGAACGTGAACTCGGGCACCGGTAATTATACCGCTGCGGCAGTACGGCTTTGATGTTTGCTTGTTTGTTTGCTTGTGACGAGTTGACCGCCTCTGTGACGAGTCGACTGCGTGACGAGTCGACCGGGTGACGAGTTGACCGTGTGACGAGATGACCGGGTGACGAGTTGACCGTGTGACGAGTTGACTGGCAGCCTATTTCAATGGCGCCCAGTAAACGTAATGTGTCCCCAGCTAGGTTATAAGAGTATCACGTCCGTAGA
>Ga0049105_1001135_pt1 | contig 11192 bp, 6 predicted proteins | sample WorMetvaBAHAMAS1_FD_61260 | JGI IMG/M metagenome (GOLD analysis project Ga0049105, IMG submission 61260) | Worm MetaG Olavius vacuus BAHAMAS.1 | ecosystem: Host-associated > Annelida > Digestive system > Unclassified | place: Germany: Marburg | collected 2013-04-09 | reverse complement strand
GTCGCCCAGGCAATAGCAATTAGGGATCTGCATTGTACGCTCTTGAAGCAGGGTCCGGAGCCTCGATTGCCGTAGAATGTTGTCTTATGTGGGAGTGCAATTAGCTAGTTGCATAATTAATGCAAAGCCTCTTTCCGGCACACCGCCCTGCCGCAGACGACAACTCCTTGATTGGCTGCACAAGCCACGACCTGACAGATGACTGGTCGCTAGCCAGTAGACCAACGCATCTCGTTGACAGCCTATGCCCCTTTGGGTGCTCTTTTGGGTGCGTTCTTTTATCGAACCAGATTTCTTTGACCACAATGTACCGTTCGACAATACCACTCCGATTTATCTGATTAATTTGCCCTGGAAATTATCGTTAGCATTAGGGTTAGACTTAAAGTTGCACTATTTTAATATTTTTCACAGAGAATAAAGAAAACGAGAACCTTTTCTTCCGCGAATTTCACGAAAGGTAACATCGTGTAAAACAACGTAACCATTCGATCAACAGCAAAACTATTTAGGCCCCCCTATATATTCTATGAGTGAGCATGAATAGGCCTAAATTAAGCAACTAGCTAAGGTGGTCTTTGAGGCCTAGGCCTATGGCATATCAGGATGAGTTTTCATGCGCAATTATACTGGGATTGTTATCATGTGGTCGGAATTAGCTGCACATTTTCTCACCAACGTAAAACCTGCAGAGGACTAGCCGTTATTGATATTTATTTTATGCATATAAGCATGACCGGCCAAGCATGAACTGCACGGCATACACAATACACACACAGCTAGGCTTCTCAGTTGTATGCTGTGGTGTGTGCATGTCGTAAGCTAGAGTGATTAACGGGTAGGAGTATAAGGTAGGCCTACAACGTTTGACTCGACACATGATAGGTGATTTAGAAATATGAAATTCGCATATATAGCACTGTTATCGTTGCTGCTGCTGTCGCGGTTTGATCATTGTTCGTGCGTACCGCAATATGCAGGTGAGACTTGTCTGATCCGTCAGTTGTGAAATAGTGTGACACTGTCATATACAGTAGCTCCGCCAGACAGTCACCTAGGCCTTTTAGTGCAGTGGCCACAGGCCCAACCGGTACCCCAACCGGAGGTATAACAAGTTGAAATTGGTATCATTTTGACCGTGAGGATGTCTGGTTTCCGAAAAATATGTTATAGTTGCAGCTTTTGTGTACAACATGCCAAATTAACCCCTTGTTTGCCGAAAACCGCAAAAAGGCAATTTCCAGTTTTTTAAATACTTGAAATATATAGTCGATTGGAAATTTTCCGAACCTAGAAAATGGTCTTTTCTATGAAGTTTTTTTGCTGATCTGTACTCATATGGCCTCTACGAGTAAATTCAGCTTGGTTGCCAGACTGGCAACTTTGGGCAACTCCGGTAATTTGCATAAATCCAAGATGGCCGCTACCTACCAATATCTCAGGAATGGCTAAGCTAGAAACTTGAAATTTGGTGTGCGGATAGATTACGATGCGTGCTATTCAAAGAATGCAAAAGTAGGACAAAAATGGGCGTGGCCTAGGTCACGTGACCTACTTTTAAATTTTGGGACCCCCTCTATATCTCAGGAAGGGCTAAAGATAGAAACTTGAAATTTGGTGTTTATAGATATATTACTATGAGTACTATTCAAAGCATGCAAAATTAGGGGATAAAAGGGGCGTGGCTTAGGTCAGGTGACCTACTTTTCAATTCTGGGTTCCCGGAATGTTTCCGGAATCTCGAAAGCTACAAACTCTCTAAAAGTTGTCAATGTGGATGACGGGAATCTCAGGGCAGAGCTTCCGTCGTAGTCCAGGGCCGAGCTCATAGTGGGATGTTAATGTTAATCTTTGTTCTCCTTGTCTTCGTCTTTAATGACGTCTTAAGGACTAATTTTAAGTCCTTGTCTATCTGATTATTATCTACACGACTTTGAGACTTATATTCTTCAGTTAAATGAAATAATTTTGCTTATGCGAAAACAAACCGCATGGTGAATTGTGATAACATTTTGCATAGTCATCGCTGCGAGGAAGTGGTTGTTACGCGTAGGATTTCGACGACGGTGACTGACTACGAGTAAAGTTCAAGAGCTGGCGGAGCTCATACTTTTCTCTCCGACCATTCCCATGGACCTCTACATTTACCTGTCAGAACTCAACTGTGGAAAGCAAGAATCTCATCAGGAGATGAGATAGCGAACGTGAACTTTCTTTACCACGACATCGATAAAAGCACTACAAAATACACTGGACTGGTGCATAATTTCCGCCACAGATCGACGCGGTCATGTGTTAGAAAGCAGGTTTACCAAATTCAGCAAAATAACAGGATGCAACAGCCATTACGCAGTTCAAGGTCATTCAAGGTCATCGATTTTGGTACCAATCGCAAGCTCATATACGACGTCCTATTAGTGATTAATACTAACTTACCTCCTATCTTGCACCGTTTCCAAGTTATGGCTGATTATTAGTCAAATTTTCGCTAGCGAGAGGAAAGTGCTTCACTTTAACGCTCTCGCTGGGGTGATCCCCTGCCAATATCGCTATGAATCGTTAAAAGCTACATTCTTTGGCCTACATTTCCACTGCAGAAAGTGTTGGTGTATCTTCAATCACCTTTACGTAATACGTAACGAAAGCTACCGAATTCGGTGAAATTACGCTGCGGTTAGGGCTATTACGCCGTTCAAGGTCATCCAAGGTCATCGAGTTTGGTATTAATCGAAAGTTCATATGCGACTTCCTATTAGTGATAAATACTAACTTAGCTCCGCTCCGAGATATAGCGTTAAATTGGCCTAAAAGCGCTATATTCGGCTACTCATCTTGTGTTTAACGCCCCCCCCCCGACGGAAGGGTTTCCCTGGGACAATCTCCGTAAAATTTTTCCCGAAAGGTCAGGGATGGCCAAGTTACCAAACATTGCCAAAAATTTCAATTGCCTGAGTATGGCGCACGAACGTTACAGACAGACGACAGAAAGACGGACGGGCGATGACATAGCAAAGATGAACGTGAATGCACGTTCGCTAAAATGAAGGTGGTCGGCTTATTACGACCACTGTGATCTACCATGATGATACACGATGCCGTGCAAGCTCGTTGAGTTTTAGGCTTCTCTATACCATCTCGTCCTTGCAGCACACTCAACCTGATATAGTTATTGTCTTGCGAGATGTACGTAAAGAGAACTTAATACATAATTTCGGGTAAGCTTATTTTTAAACGAAATGCATGATCAATGCAGTGTATGATCTTCTTATGACGTCGCACAGGCCTAACCAATCACAGTAGCACTTCTATTTCGTGGATATCTTGTCCGATAACAATGTTAGAAATGAACACAGAAGGCCTGTATTTAGCAACATTGTTTTTCGTTATTTACTGTAGTACAATATGTACGTAAGCAGAGTAAATACTTGTTTTGCCTTTGTCGTAAGACTGACTGTCATTTGCAGTGAGATTGGTTGGAGGCAGTTCACATGAAGGACGTCTTGAAGTGTATCATAATAATGGCTGGGGAACAGTGTGTGATACATACTTTGATGACACACAGGCAAGTATTGCCTGCCGCTCTCTGGGTTTCAGGTACGTTTTCTACACTACTTCACTCTTGTATCGTCATCATCATCATTTATTGACAGAACACAGCAGTAGAGCAATGCAGCATATTGTGTTTCTGCGGACATTCGTTCGCTATGTCGTCGTCCCTCCGTCTGTCTGTCTGTCGTCTGTCCGTAACGTTCGTGCGCCCTACTCAGGCTATTGAAATTTTTTGGCAACGTTTCTACGTGCTACGTCATTTGGTACCTTGGCCATCTGCGACCTTTCGATAAAAATTTTACGGAGATCGTTCCAGGGAACCCCTCCAGCGGGGGGTTAAACCAAAGAGGGGTAGCCAAATATAACGATTTTGGACGTTTCCAAGGCTATATCTCGGAAACGGTGCAAGACAGGAGCTAAATTAGTATTAAACAATAATAAAACGTCGCATATGAGCTTTCGATTGGTACCAAAATCGGTGACCTTGAATGACTTTGAACGGCGTAATACGCCTAACGGCTGCTTAATTTCGATAGCTTTCTGGGCAGATTGCGTAAAAGTGGTGAAGATACATGGATGTTTTCTGCGGCAGAAATGCAGGCCAAAGAATGGTACCAAAATCGGTGACCTTGAACGGCCGTTACATTGCGTTATTTCACTGAATTTGTGAACATACGTTCTAGCACATAACCGCCGTGTCGATCTGTGGCGGAATTTATGCACGAGTCTATTGTATTTTGTAGTACGTGTACGACGTCGTAAAGAAAGTTCACGTTTGCTATCTCATCTCCTGATGAGTTTCTTGTCATAATAAGGCAAGAGTTACTAACCGAGAAATTTCCCCTGGAGGAATTTCGGCATGGCGTTGGGAATTTTTCTGGTGGGGAAACTCATGGGTTAGGGTTACAGTGGATTCTAAGGATATGTGGACTGCGGGCGCGTTCGTAAAATTTTTGGAACCGCAGACTGACGGCGAATCTATAATGCTATTGCACGCGAAAAGCTGCGGAGGCGCACTGACGCGAATCATATTTTTGTACTTTCTTTGGCAAGAAGTTTACGTTTTGATAACTGCCCTAAAAGACACAAAAATGTGTAAATAACTTGGACGTTGTCATAGCAGGATATTACAGGACCATCATGACCTTTATTTTGTCAACAAAAGCAGTCAGGGACCGCATACCTCCACCTTTAAGAATTTGATTCGGAATCCTCATCCGACAAACAGACAAACAGACAAATAGTCAAACAGAAAGACAACAAACGTCGGGCATTACACAATTAACCTCCTTGGCGGAGGTACGTAATGGGTATTGAGTATGTTTCTCCAATAGTAGAGTTCTGCGCGGGCCGGAGATAGAATGTGATAGTTTTGGACGCAATTTTTGAAAATTAATTATTTTTGCGCAGGTAGGCTGAAGACTCAGTGTGTAGACACATTCTGATATACATGGTTGACCATTATGTTTCAGTTGATATACGTATTTGATAGTGTTAGTTTTGGTATGTTTGTTTGTTTATCTTTGTATTCATTACTACCAGATTTATGGTGAATAAATTTTTTCGCAGTGGCAACGGGCCCAGTCCCTACGATGACGGACCGTGCAGATCATTAAATTTTGTGGACCTCGATAAGACCGCTGTAGCTGTGTCGAAAGTTCGAAACTTGAAACCGGAAAGCAATGGTACAACGAAATTACAAAATAATTTATAACTTGAAATATGACATTTAAACGCACAAGTAATTTGATGCAAGTTAACGTGTAAATTGTCACTTGTAGAAGTGAAAATACTGTACGAACTTCCGAGTTTCGACTTTCAATACAGCTACGAAAAACAGCGACAGTGATGTGCAAAAGTTAACTAAAAAGTTACAAACTATTAGTTTTACTAATTTTTTTAGTTAAACCAATACTTTAACTATTTCAAAATAGTTTATTTAAAATGATAGTTTAACTTTTAAAAAATTGTCACTGACTAAAATTTTTAACTAAAAATTAGTTTGCATATAATTAATTGGCATCCGTAGGCCGTTGGCAGTCTGTAATGGTCTACTGTCGTACCCAGCTGTTAATGCTAAAGTGTTAGTCCCTACACCATAATAGTATGTGACTGACTGTACACTGTATACAGTATTCTACTCTATCTTGTTCATTTTTGACAGTTTTGCAAAAAAACGGCATCGGTATTACTTTCAAGTGTCACTGGTGAACTAAGCTCCCAGAAATCTGTAAAAAAAGTTTGTTAAAGGTTTTAACTAATTTATTTACTGTAGTTGAACTTTTTTCAAGATAGTTGGAACAATAGTATAACTAAAAGTTTAACTATTTTTAGTTCGAAAAAAGTTTTAGTTTAACTAAAATTCTTTAGTTAGTTGCCCATCGCTGTACATCGGTGTCTGGACGACTTACTGAGGTCGATAACTTGTTTGAACAAATTATCGAGGTGGATAACTTGTCCGGACGACTTATCGCAGTCGATAACTAGTGTGAATACAGTGGCGATTCTCAGGGCATATTTAGTTTGCAGTAGACAAATTGTGCAGTTGTAATGTTCAGTTGTAAATGTCAATTTGTGCGGTCGTAAATGCCTTGAATATTTTCAGGAATTTTTGCTAAAACGCAATCCTTCACTAATTATTGGTTTTTTGGTTTGCAACTGCTAAAACTAGATTCTTCGGGCTACATTTGACTCGCAGAATGTATCGGTGTATCTTAAACCACTTTTACGTAATAGGGCCCAAAGCTACCGAGTTCGGCGAAATAACGCAAACTACACGGCCATTACGCCATTCAAGGTCATTCAAGCTCACCGATTTTGGTACCAATCGAAAGCCCATCTATTAGTGATTAATAGTAACGTACCTCCTATCTTGCGCCGTTTCCAAGCGTGAACTTGTTAGTCTGAAAAATGGACATTATATTTCTCAACAGCGGCTGTCAGCTAATGAGATCTCATGAGCTGCAGTGTAGCCTATCATTGATTATGTATGTTGTTGGGCATGTTAGTTAATATTTTTATTCCTTTTCCCCTATCTGCTACGTGTTCCATAATAAATAAATAGATAAACCAAATTCTTCACCAGATTGTGCATTTATAAAAATAGAGAACTTCTGGTTATTTTAGTGCAATTATTCAGAATTCACCAAAACACACCGTTTAAAAATTAACTTTTTATGCCCTCCCCAAACACAAACTGGTTTGGAAGCTTTTTGTTACAGGCACATTGGCTTTGAAATAGCGCTCCAGACTGCACCAAATCACGCCCTTTTCAGACAGAAAATTTAAAAGTTTTCCCTAGAGGGGTCATAGCCTATAGCCTAGCGCCTTGGATGCTCTACCCTGTGGTCTTGCACCAACATGCTCTGTACGTAAATGAAAATTCTTGGAACGCCCGTGTCTGTGGATGTTTTAGGAGGGCTCAGGATGCGATGAGAATCGCTGTGATTCATATGAGTCGTAAACCCTTGATTGCTGATGTTTGGTTTACTGTGTCAATTGGGTCACTTGATAAAATTGATTAAGTCCGGTGTTAACTCCGGTGTTATTTTTCTTTGATCAAGTGACGCAATGATCATAGGCCTATGTGCGTGTCCACAGCGGTGGATGGCCTATTGGCAACAGCTACGGTGCCGGTAGCGGAGAGATTGTGTTCACTCACCTTAGCTGTAATGGCTCGGAAACAAATATCGCATATTGTCGACAAATGCACGGGTACGAGTACTCCTGGTCCTCGTACTGTAGTCACGATGACGACGTCTCCATCTCATGCAACACGTCTCTTAACGGTGCGTAGTTCAAAACACTGCTACATAATGATGCGTTTATGTGTGATCTGAAAATACTGAAACGTTTGAAGGATAAATAACGATCGATGCTGATTTAACTACAACAAACTGTAAGTAAAACAAAATCGATTACTGCACGTGTGGAATATGCAGTGATATTTACATGCGTTTGCCAACATTTAGTAATGGAGGTGACAATAACGGAGGTTATTGTTTATTTTGTCACATGTTAAGAACAACTAGGCCTACGTATTTTACTTGCTTACATTTTATTATTATTTTTTTCTCAAGCAACCATGATAACGAAGTTTACAGTTGAGTTGTTTACGCTGTCAGCAGAGCCAGCGCAAGCCCGAGTGAGCCTCCAAATAGCCCAGTGAGGCCCAACTAGAACATCTGTTTTAATGAACACCCCGCATCTATTCCACCCCAGTTCCATTCCTTCTACCCCAGAACCGGCGAAAGCCTGAGTAAGGCCCATAATACTCCTTTTCTAGCAGCGATGTGAACTTGCAGGGTTCACGGATTTTCCTCAATTTTCTGATGACTTTTAGACGTCACTGTCCCGGTTTTTCAACCGTTAAAATTCACTCCTGTTTATCTCTCTGCCTTTCTGGGCTTCTTCGTCTTCATGATTCCTTTACCTGCATGTAGGGCCATTTTTCTTCCGTGTGGTTCTTTTAGACCTACAGAAGACAAATTTCGCTTCCATGTTGCGTCCGTTCACCCGTATCGTCAAAATTATTATGGCGCATTTCAGGGTGCAACCACGGCTGAAAAGTTGAGGGGGACCCAGGTGTGGGTCCCAACACCGGGGCGCAATCGACAGATCATAACAGCTAAAACGTCGTTTCTGACAAACAGTTACTCAATTTATAGCAATACTGAGGCTGTTAGCAGGATTATATTCGAGGCAGCGCGGTGTGAGACCGTATTGTTGCAGTCCGTCATTTCCCAGTCCTGCAAATTCCAGTCACCCGTGTGGGTCCGGGGCAAGTAAGCAAGTAAGTAAACGTGTGTGTGTTTGTCCCAGAATAGATCCACTCCATTTCGTGGCTGGATGTCGTAGGAGGCGACTAAACCAGCGCTTAGTTGTAGCTTTAAATTTTCTGTCAGTGTTAGTGTTAGATGCTTTGTTTAGTTTGTTGGCTTTTCATTATCAGTACCAGTGCAATTGATTGCCTGGGAAGATTCGTCGCCGAAATGACCTATTATGTGTCGAGTGGGACGTTAAACCTTACTAAACCTAAACCTAAGTCACCCTCATATGTCACTAGGCCTACTGGTTTTACTGTTTGTGTTAAAAGCGATTGACTGAAACATTAAATGTGTCGCTTGCAGTGAGATTAGTTGAAGAATTTGACGGATCATATCATTATTCACGTTCACGTCAAGGACGTGTTGAAGTGTTTCACAACGGTTGGTGGGGAACAGTGTGTGATGATGGATTCACTGACGCAGCAGCACGAGTTGTTTGTTACTCGCTCGGATTCGGGTGCGTGTAAATTATGAACTGGCGTTCTCTGAAAGTCATTTTTATTTGAAATATAAATCTTTCTATAGCCTACTTAACATATTACAGACCTACATTGAACAAGATGCTCATCTAGGCCTATCGCAGAGAGACCGCGCTGCAGGGTTCGTTATAATTTCGGCCAAAAGTGGGAAGACTGCAACTGGAAAACAATATTTTACGGACATTATAGGCCTATCTTCAAACACTGTGACATAATTGGCCTGAAATTTTAACGAATTCGGTGAAAAAAACGCAAAATAAGGGCTATTACGGCACTCGAGGTCATTCAAGGTTGGCACCAATCGAAAGCCCATATGCGCATGGGCGCCCGCAGGCATGGGCAAGAGGGGGCACTTGCCCTTCCCCTGGAAATGTTGTAAAGTGTTTTTGTGCATAATTACAGCAAAACACTCAGCAGACGAATTATTATGCATGATTTTCACTGTCAGTCGTCTGCGTCGGGGGAGGCGGAGGGGGGGGGGGGCAACCCCAGGCCCCCATGTACTCCATCTCTGGCCCCGCTGGGTGACTTTCGTCCTCAGACTCCTAATTTGCCCACCCCTGGTAAAAATCTTGCGGGCGCTCATGCATATGCGACTTTCTATTAGTGATTAATAGTAACTAACATCTTATCTCGTACTGTTTCGGAATCGTCGCAGCTTATTGTTCAAATTGTGGACACTTTGCGTTTTTGAGCCCCCTTTAACAGGCTTAGGGACAACGTACGATGTTTATTTTAGGCTCATTGGAAAGCGCGTAGTGGACTTCCTATGAGTGGTAATTGAACTTTTTTCGCTAGGTGTTACGACTGAGTCGCTACGAGCGAAAAGAGATCGAAAATCGGCGATTTTGCTCCAACGCGGTCAGTTTGATCCAAAGTTTCAGGTAGAAGGGGTCGCCCCCACCAACCATTTTTGCACGGATAGTTAGGCCAATGAATGCCTTAGAACACTGCGTTGACAGTTTTCACACAATTAAACTCGTAGCAGACTTTTTTCAAGCAAAGTACGATTTTAGACGGAAATCGGCCGTTTTCGTTTTTGAGCCCCTTTAGGGGGCTTAGGGGCAACGTACGATGATCATCTTAGGCTCATTGGAAAGCGCGTAATGGACTATCTATTAGTGGCACCAATCGAAAGCCCATATGCGACTTTCTATTGTAGTGATTAATAGTAACAGAGCCTAAAATAAACATCGTACCGTAGATATAGTAAGAAGTGCACATTTTATTTCCGGCTGTCGAGTTTTCAGTGATGTTTTCTTGTAACCTAGCTCTTTTATCGTCCCACGTTTTCCTTTCCTACATTTTAGTCGCTTGTCGCTTCTGTCTGTTTTTTGTGATTATACATAACGTAACAGATACGTCGGACGAGAGGTGAATAACAGCAGATACGGCGTTTCATATGGACAAATTTGGTTGGACGACATCCATTGCACTGGGAGAGAAAGAAATCTCAATGAATGTTCACATGCTGGCTGGGGAGTTCACAACTGTGGACATTATGAAGATGTCGCTGTCTCATGCCTCAGCTACTCAGCTGGTGATGAACATTATTTTACAGTTTTTACTTGATAATTTAAATTAGGGCCTATTTAATCTCATGATCTACAATGTGCAGCCAAAAAAGAGCCCACCACGTAAATTGTTTTTTTTTCGTTCCATATGTTTTCATATTTCTAAACGTTGTCGCTGTATTCTGGTCATGACTCTGCAGGACAAAATTACATGAGAATCAGAGGGAACTGGGAATCAATATTCAAAAACCTACAGTATTCCCACATACACCACTACACCGTTCTGTTGTAATGTGGCCAACTTGACACTTGAAACGCCCCAAAACTGTGCACTACATTGCGCTGACCAGACCAGTAAAGAGTATTTTTCAAGTTTGTGTCGTGCAATGTGCAATTTCTACATGTCGTGTGTGACATGTCGTTTGAAATACGGATTATGAGATGCGTGAATTTTCATGGCAGGAGGCAGGGATTTAATTCAAATATTCGATGAGATCGGAATGAAAATAAGTAGCGGTGGTGGAATAGGAATTGTTACACGAGAATGGGCAGGAATGGGGATCAAAACCTAGGCCTACAGACCGCTGGCGCCACTACGCGGGCTGGGAGATTAGAACAAGAAAGTACAGAACAGAAATTCGTTTATTAGCAGCAGCAGAAGGACAGTAAAATATAATACAATAAAAGAAAAAATAATAAAAGTACTACTACTAATGGGATGGATGGTCGAAGCGACACCTTACACCATCCCAGAGGGAGAGAAATACATGGAGACATTTATTAAAATATACACTAAAACTTATTGGTGAAGCCACCGTTACTCA
>Ga0049105_1001133_pt1 | contig 11204 bp, 10 predicted proteins | sample WorMetvaBAHAMAS1_FD_61260 | JGI IMG/M metagenome (GOLD analysis project Ga0049105, IMG submission 61260) | Worm MetaG Olavius vacuus BAHAMAS.1 | ecosystem: Host-associated > Annelida > Digestive system > Unclassified | place: Germany: Marburg | collected 2013-04-09 | reverse complement strand
CCCCGATGATCGCGCTCATGCTCCGCCGGATACATGCCCAAGGCCCGTGAAACGCGCGGCCAGCGCCGCCGACAAGCCCCGAACACCAACCCCCCAGGCGAAGACCAAGTTCCGGCATCACCCACACCCGGCAACGCCGGGCGATCCAGCGCGAAAACCCGAAACGAAGCCAACTTCATGAATAAATCGGGATAGAAGGCGGCGAGTGTGAACAGAACAAAAACAGAAAGTGTTGCCACGGGTGTTGCCAGAACAAACCGTGGTCAAGACGGCCCGTGATAAGTCTATGAAATCTTCGGAGGCGACGGCCGGAATCGAACCGGCGTGCACGGATTTGCAGTCCGCTGCGTAACCACTCCGCCACGTCGCCGCGAGGTGTGCTTCGGGCGCCGCATCGATCGGGGCCCGAACCGGATGGCGCGAGCCATAAATCGGTCTCTGACAGAAAGCAAGCGCCATACGGCGGCGCGGCAACGCCGGCTTTGCCAATCCGCGCTTGGCGGCGCAGTTTGTTGCGCCCCGCAGATGGATGTGGCAAGTAGACGAGGCTGGTGCAATCTCTTGAGCGGAACAAATCTATGACTGACTTCGCCGCCGCCCGCCAGGCCATGGTCGACAACCAGGTGCGGCCTTCTGATGTAACCCGCTACGCCATCATCGAGGCCATGCTCTGGGCGCCGCGCGAGTTATTCGTGCCGAAGGCCCGGCGCGATGTCGCCTATGCCGGGGCCGAGGTCGAGCTGGCGCCCGGCCGTGCGCTGCTGGAGCCGCGGACGCTGGCCAAGATGATCGAGGCGGCGCGGATCGGCCCGCAGGACCTGGTGCTCGATCTGGCACCTAGGTCCGGCTATTCCAGCGCCTTGATCGCGCGCATGGCCGAGGCGGTGGTCGCCATCGAGCCGGATGCCGAACTCGCCGCTTGGGCGCAGACGCTGCTGGCCGACGTCGAGGCCGACAATGTCGTGGTCACCTTCGGCGACCCGGCCGTGGGCGACCCGGCGCATGGACCGTTCGACGTGATCTTCATAAACGGCGTCATCGACCAGGTGCCCGACAGCCTGACGGCCCAGCTCAAGCAGGGAGGCCGCCTGGTGGCGTTGTTCCGCAACGGCGGCGTCAGCCAGTGCTGCGTCCTGACCCGTGCGGGGGACGGCGTGTCGTGGCGCTACATTTTCGACGCCGGCGGGCCGGTTCTGGCGGAGTTCGAGGACAGCGGTGAGTTTGCATTCTGACCGGATCCGGGGGATCCGGCCAAGGCGCGGGGACACAAAAGAGCAGTGGAACTGCGAAGGGACAGTGAAGTGAACCGTCTGTTTGAATCGGGTCGCGCAGTGCAGGCGGGTGCGCTCTGCGTCGCGCTGGCGGCGGCTTCGTCATCTGGCTTCGTCGGTCAGGCCGCGGCCCAGTCGCTGGCGGACACCATGGTGGCCGCCTATCTCAACAGCCCCGAGCTCGCCGCCGGGCGCGCCGATGTGAAGGTGTCTTCCGAACGGGCGGTCCAGGCGCGCGCGGGCGGTCTTGTCCGCGTCGAGGGCCAACTCAGCGCCGAGGCGTTCACCCGGACCAACGCCAACCAGTCGGCGGCGAGGGTTCCCAACTATCCCACCGCGATGTCGTTGACCGTGATCCAGCCGATCTATACCGGCGGCCAGGTCGAGAACCAAACAGAGGCGGCGGAAACCCGGATCACCGCCCAGGAGGCCGTGCTGACGGCAACCGAGCAGCAGTTGCTGCTCGACGCGGTCACGGCCTTCCTAGACGTGCGCCGCGACGAGGAGTTCGTCGCTCTCGGCCGCAACAACGTCCGAGTGCTTACCGAGCAGCTCCGCGCTGCCCGCGAGCGCTTCGAGGTTGGCGAGGTGACCCGCACCGACGTCGAGCAGGCCCGGTCCCGGCTGGCCGGTGCGCAGAGCAGGCTGGCTGCCGAGAAGGGGGCGCTGGCGAACTCGCGGGAGACGTACAGCCGGGTTGTCGGCGGCTATCCCGGAGACTTGCAGCCGCCACCTCCGCTGCCTGACCTGCCGGAGTCCCAGGATGAAGCGGTGTCGATGGCGCTCCGTGACGACCCGCAGGTCATCGTGGCCCGGCTCCAGCGCGAGGCCACCAGCAGCGACGTCCGCGCGGCGATCGGCGCATTGCTGCCGCAGGTCTCGCTGCAGGGCCGGGTCACGGCCGGCGATACCTTCAACGACGGTTTGAAGGCACCGGAGACCGCCAGCGTCGGTGTGTTCGTGACGGTGCCGATCTACAATGGCGGGTTCAACTATTCCAACGTGCGCGAGGCCCAGGCTGCGGCCGAGGGGGCGAATGCCGACATCGACACGGCGATGCGGTCCGCGGTGCGCAATGTCGGCGCTTCCTGGTCGAGCCTCGACGTCTCTCGCGCCTCGATCCGGGCTGGCCGGCTCGAGGTTCGCGCCGCCCAGCTCGCCTTCGAGGGCGTGCAGGAGGAAGCCAAGGTTGGCGCCCGCACCACCCTGGACGTGCTCGACGCCGAGCAGGAGCTGCTGAATGCCCGCGGCGGGCTGGTCGCGTCGCGGCGCGACGAGCAGGTCGCCGCCTACAGCGTGATCGCGTCGATCGGCAAGTTGACGGTCGAGCATCTGGGTCTCGATGTCGGCGCCGCTGCCGATGCGGCGAGCTACTACGGATCGGTTCGCAATCGGAACTTCAGCTACGACGCCACTGATGATACGGTGTGGCGGACGACATGGCGGCCGTGACCGCCCTGCCCGGCCGGCTTCGGGCCGGTAGCGTCGCTGCGGTCCGGGCCGGGAATAGGCAGGCATGAGCACGGCCGACGAAGCAAGGAGGTCGATGGACGACGTGTTTTCCTCGCTGCGCAAGCTGTTGGGCCGTGGCAAGCCGGCCGAAGAGCCCGGACCGGAGACCTAATTGGAAGGACGCTCGAGTGAGGACCGCCCGGCCGCTGACGCGGCGCTGGACCGCTCTGCGGGCGAGGACGAAATCGCTCTGACGCGGCCGGTCGACGCCGGGGCGGAGGATGATGATGGCGACGACGACGCCTTGGTCCTCGCGCCGGCGATGAAGGTTGGTGGCCCCGGAGACGCGCCGGCACCTGCGCCGGAGCCGGATTCGGATTCGGATCGGCAAGAGGATTTGGAAACCGCCTCCGACGAGGATCAAGCGGAGCCGCTCGGCGAAGAAGGTGCGCCGCCGGAAGCGGTGACCGAGGACCTGTCCGTCGCGACCGAAGCCGCGGCACCGGAGGCTGAGCCAACCGCCGCCGAGCCGACCGAAGCGGAAGCGTCTCCGGACTGGGTGCGGCCGATCCGGGAGGTGAAGCGCGGCGCCGGGGGCGGCGATGCGCCGCCGGAGGACGTTGCCGAGGGCGCCGGACCGCTCCCCTGGGAAAGACCGGATTGGCGCAGCGGCCCAGATCAGGCGGCGGACGAAGAGGCAGCGCTGGCAGAGAGTCACTCGGGTTCCCCACCCTCCGACGCGGAGGCGGTGGAGGCCGAATTCCGCCGCTTGTTTGCCACCACGGAGAAACACCCAGCAGAGGAAACCGCTGCCGACGAAACCGCTGTGGAGGAAATCGCTGCAGAGGAGCCCGCCGCAGAGGAGCCCGCCGAGGCTAAACCCGCCGAGGCCGAACCCGTCGAGGCCGAAGCGGTTGCTGAGGTGCCAGAACCGGACGAGTCGACGCCGATCGAGCCGGAGCAAGTCGAGCCGGAGCTTGCCGGCTGGGACTCGACGGCAGAGGAACCCTCTGCGGAGGACCTCTTGGCCACCGGATCGGTTGCCGAGGAGATCGTCGACGCGGTACCTGCCGAAGATGCGGCGAGTGGGGAAGATCTGGCCGTGGGCGGGCTCGCCGCCGCGATGCCGTCGGTTGCCAAGCTGTCCGATACCGAGCTGTCCGAGGCCGGGCCGTCCGACGAAGAGCCGGCGGCGCCGGAGCCTGAATTGGAGGAGCCCGGGTCTGAGCCCGAGCCAGAACCCGAGCCGGTGGCGGCGCTCCCCGAATCCGCGGTCGACCCCGCGGCCCTGGAAGCGGCCGTCCGCCGGGTGCTACGCGAGGAGCTCTATGGCGGGCTCGGCCAGCGCCTGACGCAGGAGATCGCGCGCGTCGTCCGCGAGGAGATCGAGAAGACCTGGGGCTGACGGCGGCGAGCCCGCTGCGCGCCCTGCGCCCAGTCCGAGCCGGTCCGCGCTTCGCCCCTTTCCCCGGCGCGCGGCCCGCGCTATGAGACCCCCCGAGACAAGAACGCCCGACCAAGAAGACGAGCGGACTCATGGACAAGACCTTTGATGCGGCCGAGGCCGAGGGGCGGATCTACGCCCGCTGGGAGGAGAACGGCTGCTTCCGCGCCGGTGCCAACGCCTCGCGCGACGAGACCAACTGCATCGTCATCCCGCCGCCGAACGTCACCGGCTCGCTGCATATGGGCCACGCGCTCAACAACACCCTGCAGGACGTGCTGATCCGCTGGAAGCGCATGCAGGGCTACGACACCCTCTGGCAGCCGGGCACCGACCATGCCGGCATCGCTACCCAGATGGTGGTCGAGCGCAAGCTGGCCAACGAGGGCAAGCCGGGTCGGCGCGACATGGGCCGCGAGGCTTTCGTCGAGACGGTCTGGGACTGGAAGCACCATTCCGGCGGCCAGATCCTGAACCAGCTCAAGCGCCTCGGCGCCTCCTGCGACTGGTCGCGCGACCGCTTCACCATGGACGAGGGGCTGAGCCGGGCGGTGCTCAAGGTCTTCGTCCAGCTCTATCACGAGGGGCTGATCTACCGCGACAAGCGGCTGGTCAACTGGGACCCGCATTTCGAGACCGCGATCTCGGACATCGAGGTCGAGCAGATCGAGCAGAAGGGCAACCTGTGGAACTTCCGCTACTATCTTGCCGACGGGCTCAGCTACCGCCATCCCACCGCCCATGACGACGAGGGCAACCCGACCGAGTGGGAGGAGCGCGACTACATCGTCGTCGCCACCACAAGGCCCGAGACCTATCTGGGCGACACCGCAGTCGCGGTCCATGCCGAGGACCCGCGCTATGCTTCCCTCATCGGCAAGGACGTCATCCTGCCGATGGTCGGCCGGCGTATCCCGATCGTCGCCGACGAGCATGCCGACCCGACCAAGGGCACCGGCGCGGTCAAGATTACGCCCGCACACGACTTCAACGACTTCCAGGTCGGCAAGCGGCATAACCTGCGCCAGATCAATGTAATGGACTCGAAGGCTTACATGCTGCTCGAAGGGAACCCGGATTTCCTCGAAGGCTGCGAGCCGAGACCGGAAGCGATGCTGCTGCACGGCAAGGACCGCTACGAGGCGCGCGACATGATCGTGACCTTCGCCGAGGCGCAGGGCTGGCTCTACCGCATCGACACCGAAGTCCATGTCGTCCCCCATGGCGACCGCTCGAAGGTGGCGATCGAGCCCTGGCTGACCGACCAGTGGTTCGTCGACGCCGAGACGCTCGCGAAGCCCGCCATCGAATTTGTCAAGAACGGCACCACCGAGTTTGTGCCGAAGAACTGGGAGAACACCTACTTCCACTGGATGGAGAACATCGAGCCCTGGTGCGTCTCGCGCCAGCTCTGGTGGGGACACCGAATTCCCGCATGGTATGGGCCAAGGCTCAACAGCGACCCAGATTTCCATAATCCATCCGCCGGACCAAAGCCCTTCGTCGCGCAAACTGAAAGCGAAGCGGTGAAACTGGCAGAGCAATACTACCAGCGCGAGGTGGTCGTTTACGACGATGGTATTGGTTCTGAGGCGTTCCAATCAGCGTACGCCAACTTCGAATGGGCACAGCGCACCAATCTCAATCAAGACCTCTGGATCCAAGCTGCCCGGGGCCTTCCGACGACCCAGCTAGCTGATGGTAAGGCGCCGATCCACAGAGATGACGACGTCCTCGACACCTGGTTCTCCTCCGGCCTGTGGCCATTCTCGACCCTCGGCTGGCCTGACCAGACGCCGGAGCTCAAGCGCTACTACCCCACCTCGGTCCTCGTCACCGGTTTCGACATCATCTTCTTCTGGGTCGCCCGGATGATGATGGATGGGCTGCACTTCATGAAGGATGCCGACGGCAAGCCGCTCACCCCCTTCGACACCGTCTACGTCCACGCCCTGGTGCGCGACGAGCACGGCAAGAAGATGTCGAAGTCCTTGGGCAACGTCATCGATCCGCTGGAGCTGATCGAACAGTACGGCGCCGATGCGCTGCGCTTCACGCTCACCTCGATGGCGGCGATGGGGCGCGACATCAAGCTCGCGGTCAGCCGCGTCGAGGGCTACCGCAACTTCGGCACCAAGCTGTGGAACGCTGCCCGCTTCGCCGAGATGAACGAGTGCAAGCCGGTCGCCGGGTTTGACCCGCGCAGCGTCACGCAGACGGTCAACAGGTGGATCGTCGGCGAGACCGCCCGCGTCGTCTTGGCCACCCAGGCGGCGCTGGAGGGTTTCCGGTTCAACGACGCCGCCGGCGGGCTCTACGCCCATATCTGGGGCGTCCTCTGCGACTGGTATGTCGAGTTCTCCAAGCCCCTCTTGCAGGGCGACGACGAAGCGGCGCGCGACGAGACCCGGGCGACGATGGCCTGGGCGCTCGACGAGTGCCTCAAGCTCCTGCACCCGATCATGCCCTTCATCACCGAGGCGCTATGGGGCCAGATCGCCGAGCGCGACAAGATGCTGGTCCATGCCGACTGGCCGGCGCTGCCGCTCGACCTCGCCGACCCGGCGGCGGATGCCGAGATGGGCTGGGTGATCCGGGTGATCGAGGGCGTGCGCTCGGTGCGCGCCGAGATGAACGTGCCCGCCGGGGCCCAGATCGAGATGGTGGTGACCGGGGCAGGGGCGGCGGTCGGCGACCGGCTAGCCCGCAACGGCGAGCTGATCCGCCGGCTGGCCCGGCTCTCGGCGATCACGCCGGCCGACCACGCCCCCAAGGGCTCGGTGACCCTGGCGCTCGGCGACTGCGCCCTCAGCCTGCCGCTGGCCGGGGTGATCGACGTCGCCGCCGAGCGGGCGCGGCTGGAGAAGGCGATGGCCAAGCTGGCCAAGGAGATCGGCGGGCTCGACGCCAAGCTGGCGAACGAGAAGTTCCTCGCCAAGGCCCCGGAGCACGTCGTCGCCGAGCAGCGCAAGCGCCTGGCCGCCGCCGAGGCCGAGCGCGGCAAGCTGGAGGCGGCGCTGGCCCGCCTTGCCGAGCTGGGGTAGGGCGGGGTTTCATCCCGCCCACGACCGGCGCCGCAGAATCCCATCCCACCCTCGGGCGGGGGAAGCGTTCTGGCGCAGCGGGGAGGTGAGCTTGCCGGTCAGCCCCGCTGCCGTTCACCCGCGGTTCGGCACCACCTCGTAGCCCGGCTCCTCCGGCTCGTCGTCGACCATCTCGGCCGGGAAGCCGGGGGCGCGGATGTCGGCGCCCGTGGCCTCCTCCAGCCGGCGGATGATGTCGTCGGACTGCGCCCGCTGGCCGTAGCGAGCGATGCCGTCCTTGAAGATCTCGATCATCAGCGGGCTGATCTCCAATGGCACCCCGGCCCGGTCGGTGATGGTCTGGAAGAGGCCGATATCCTTCAGCACCAGGTCCATGGTGAAGTTGATGTCGCGCGAGCCGTTCAGGATCACCTAGCTCTCGGTCTCGTTCACGAAGCTGTTGCCGGACGAGATGCGGATCGCCTCGTAGGTGGTGGCGAGGTCGAGTCCGGCCCGCTCCATCGTCACCAGCGTCTCGCACATCGTGAGCAGGTTGGCGGTGGCGAGGTAATTCGTCATCACCTTCAGCACCGATGCCGAGCCGAGCGGGCCGGTGTGCAGGACACGCCTTCCCAACGTCGCCAAGATCGGCAGAATCCGCTCGAAGGTCTCGCGCTAACACCCTGTAAAGATGTAGATATTTCACGTAGATGCCCGGTGGAAACCGCCCGAGACCGAGCAGTCGACCGGCGCGGCGCCTGTCGCCTCGACCAGCGCGCCGAGGCGCTTCACCTCGGCCTCGTCGGTGGTCGACATCTCGGCCCAGATCTTGCCCGGCGCCAGCGCCGACAGGATGCCGGCCTCGGCTTCCATCACCGCAGACGAGGCGGCGGGCGAGGGCAGGCAGGTGATGACCAGATCGCAGGCGGCGGCCATCTCGGCCGGGCTGTCTGCCCATTTGGCGCCGCCATCGAGGAAGCGCTGGGCAACGCCGCGGTCGAGGTCGCGCACGGTCAGGTCGTGCCCGTTACGCAACAGCGACCCGGCCAGCTTGCCGCCCACGTTGCCGAGGCCGATGAATCCGATTTTCATTGTCTTGATAGATCATTGTCAGGTTTTGTTAAGATGCCCACAGGGTCGGCGAGCCCGCCGCCGCCGGCTCGCCATGCTCGCTGAGCAGGAAGGTACGGCCGTAGCGGTCGCGGCCGTAGTCGGCATCGATGGCCGCGAACCCGGTGCCGTAGACCAGCGACGAGGCGTCAACCTCGAGCGCCTCGATCACCGAGGCATAGAGATCGATCGACGCGTCGGTCTCGTCGTCGCGCCTGAGAACCGTGGTCTCGGACTTGGCCACCAGCCCCAGCCGTTGGCCGACCCCGAGCAGCACCGCCTCGTCGAACCAGTCCCACATCGGCACCCGGTCCGGGATACCGCGGGCGAGGGCGGTGAGGGTCCGTTGCTTGCCGTCCATGAGCTCTCCTCCCAGCCAGAAGGGGTGTCAGAAATCCGTCGGCGCCCCGCCCTCGGCCTTGCGCCGGGTGACGAAGGCGTCGAGTTCCTCCTGGACGCCCGGGTCCATCGGCGGCGCCTCGAACTCGGCCAGGATCGCCTTCCAGATCCGGTTGGCCCGCTCCGGGGTCTGCAGCGCCCCGGCCTCGGCCCAGGTCTCGTAGTTGCGCCAGTCGGAGAGGAAGGGGCTGTAGAACGCGGTCTCGTAGCGGTCTTGGGTGTGCTGGATGCCGAAGAAATGCCGCGCCTCGTTGCCCTCGGCGATGGCGTCGAGGGCGAGATCGTCCTCGCCGAGGCCGATCGGCCGGTTGTAGGCGATGATCTGCTGCAGGGTCTCGCAGTCCATCACGAACTTCTCGTACGAGGCGCAGAGGCCGCCCTCCAGCCAGCCGGCCGAGTGATAGACGATGTTGGCGTGACCCGAGGTGCAGGCCCAGAGCGAGAACGCGCTCTCCCACGCCGACTGGGAGTCCGGTGCATTGGAGGCGCAGGCGTTGGAGGCGCGCAGCGGCAGGCCGTAGTGCCGCGCCATCTGGCCCGACATCTGGGTCGCGCGCATGTATTCCGGGGTGCCGAAGGCGGGGGCGCCGGTCTTCATGTCGACATTCGAGGTGAACGAGCCCATCACCACCGGGCAGCCGGGCCTCACCAGTTGCAGCAGCGCAATCGCCGCCAGCGCCTCCACCGTCTGCTGTGCGATGGCGCCGGCCAGGGTCACCGGGGCCATGGCGCCAGCTAGGGTGAACGGGGTGACAATCACCGGCTGGCCCCGCCGCACCATCCGCATGGCCCCGTCGAGAATCGGCCAGTCGTGGATCAGCGGCGAGGTCGAGTTGATGTTGGTGTACATCCGCGGCGTAGCCTCGAACTCGGCATGGCTGAGCCCGCCGGCGATGCGGACCATCTCCATCGCGTCCTCGACCCGCTCGGTGCCAAGCGCGTAGCAGTGCATCACCTTGTCTGTCAGCACCAGCTTGTCGCGGAGGCAGTCGAGGTGCCGGGTCGAAGGGTGCAGGTCGACCGGCTCCGCCGGGTAACCGCCCATCAGGTGAATGCAGTTGAAATGCTGGCTGAGTTTGACTAGGTCGCGGAAGCTATCCTGCGTTCCGGCGCGGCGGCCGCGGTCGAGGTCGGAGCAGTTCGGCGGGCTGGAGACGTTGACATAGAGCTGGCAGCGCCCGCCCACGGTGACCTGCCGCGCCGGGCTGCGCGGGGTGATGGTGAAGCTGGACGGCGCCTTGGCGACCGTCTCGCGCACCAGCGCCCGATCCATGCGGACGCGCGGCGAATCCGGGTCGACATCGGCCCCAGCGGCCTTGAGCACGGCCCGCGCCTCGTCGTGCAGGAAGTCGATGCCGATCTCCTCGATGATGCGCATCGCGGCGTTGTCGATCGCCGCGATGCCCTCGGCGTCGAGCGGCTCGGTCGGGGCATCGAGGATTTCCGGGATCTGCTAGGGAAGCTGAGCGATGGCGCCGCCGGCGCCGCGGCGGGTGTTGCCTGAACGGCCGCCCGAACGCCCGCCTGGCCGACCGGGTGTGCGCATACGCTTTGGTGTCTCAACGGCCGGGTCGGTCATGCGTGCCTCGTTGCTGCGGTTACCTGCTCACCGGAGCGTTAACGGCGGAATCCAGGGAGTCCCGCCGGTCTGCGGCAGTTGGCGTCGCATTTCGACCAGAATGGCGTCAGCCGCGCCGGTCGGCCAGCAGCGCCGGAAGGTGTTCGATCGAGGGCAGCACGTGGTCGGCGTGCGGCGCCAGGTCGTCGCGCTTCGCCGGGCCGGTGAGCACGGCCACGGCCATCGCGGCGCCGGCATTGCGGGCCAGCTCGAGATCGTGGCGGCTGTCGCCGACCATCACCACTTCGCCCGGCGCGAGGCCGGTCGCCGCGGCGAAGGCCAGCAGCACGCCCGGCTCAGGCTTCATCCCATGGCCGCTGTCGTAGCCGGCGACGAAGTCGAAGGCGCCCGCCGCTCCGGCGATGTCGAGCTGCAAGAGGGCGCTGCGTTCCGAATCGTTGGTGGCGACGCCGAGGGCGTAGCCGTCGGCCCTGAGGCCGGCGAGCAAGGCGAGCTTGAGTTCGCTGACCTTCAACCGGGCTTCGGCCAGACAAACAGTCGGGTAGTCTCCGATCCACGCGGTGCGCTGCTTTCCATCGTGCCGATATGCAAGGCGGAAAACCTTCTTTCCCGATGGCATCACGTCGATGAACAATCCCCCACCATCGGAGCGCCGATAGCGATTTTCCTCGGGTTTGAATGACTTGACCTCCGTGTCCGTGAGTGGCACGGCGTCTCACTCTCTCCATAAATCGGCGTTGTCCGACATCCGGGGTTGTCCAACAAATCGGTGAGATTCTAACGCGTCTGTCCAACACTTGTTCAACAAATCAGGTCATGTCTTTCTTCCGTGTTGGTCAAGCTGCGAGCATTCTCTGCCATGCGTTGTTTTGGGCGGTGGCTTGGCCGGCGAGCCGTGCGATGAACCATGCGATATAGACGGGGAG
>Ga0049105_1001132_pt1 | contig 11206 bp, 6 predicted proteins | sample WorMetvaBAHAMAS1_FD_61260 | JGI IMG/M metagenome (GOLD analysis project Ga0049105, IMG submission 61260) | Worm MetaG Olavius vacuus BAHAMAS.1 | ecosystem: Host-associated > Annelida > Digestive system > Unclassified | place: Germany: Marburg | collected 2013-04-09 | reverse complement strand
CAACAACAACAACAACGATCATTTTCGCATCCTTGGTTTTACCCGGTGTTGTGATGGACCGTTCACAAGCAACTTCCGGTTTGGTTTTGTTGTTTGTTTTTGATATTTAACATACCTTTTTCTACTTTTGTGCAGGATGCAGACATTTTTCACGTGATTATATTACCCGACGATAGTCTAGAGGTCTTCTGTTTCACTTCTGTTTTTTCTATGACGCCCATTTCTATTCTACGGCTGCTACCCATCCCGATTTTAGCGGGACCGATTTTCAGCCCATCGGTCTGTAGAAACATTGCATCGGACTAATCGGCCATAAATATTGAATATACACGAGCAGCTTGTTGGGCCGCCACTTGGACAGTCTGCTTCAGTATATGATTAAAACTCTCGCAGGCATTATTTGAACAATCCTAAAACTTACATCAGCGCACAACAGCGTTAAGCCAAAACTGAAAAGTTGAGCACGGTATCACTTACTGCAAGAACAACGTGAGGTAAAATTTACACGTCGATGTAAGGAATAATGTATTATTAGGAGGGTAAAAATTGTCCATGTCTAATGTGAACAAGTTCATTGCGGATGCTTCGCTGTTTACAGCCGTGTCGCTGTTTGGCCAGGTCTTTTCGTGTCGCTATTGGTTAATAGGCCGATTGACAGTTAATCGTCATGTGATATCTTTTTCCACTCTCCAGTACTCCGCTATGCAGTTGTAGCTTTTCATTAGTGTTAATAGATGCGATTTATATTTTGTCAATGCTTTTTGTCCGTGTATACTCACTACTTATGGCCGATTAGTCCGATTCGTCCCATTAGTCCGATGCAGTGTTTCTACGGACTTTCAGCCCATATGTCCCGCGTCCCGGCACGACCCTCGTCGGGACGCCTGTCCTGATTTTCTGGAGTAAGGAGTTGATCATTTGCCTAAAGTACTTTCATATAATTGAGAGATAGCAAAAAGTATTAAAGTGTCTGTATGGAAACGTTTTTTTACAGCTTTCTTTGCCCATGTACTGCACTTCAGCGGTGCAGCCTGCGGTGATGGGCGTAGTCCATTTTCGCACCTCAGTCACCCTAACCCTAACCCTAATTCTAACCCTAACTATTAACTAACCTTAACTCTAACCCTAACCCTTTGTAGGGTGACTAAGGTGCGAAAATGGACTAGAGCCTGACAGCGTGTGACAAAAACTGTGAAACACTAAAGAAAGTACAAATAATAAAAGTCAGTTTTGCACATGCTTTTGGCTTGACACCTCCTGACAGTGACACCCCTGATACCAACGTACTAATCAGACGATAACGATTATCGGTGCGTGGTTAAGGTTTAGTGACGGCATGTCCAATCCAGTCCAATCCAATCCAATGAGATATGATGCGCGCATGTGGAGCCTCTTTGCCTGCATCTCAAATGACAATATATTGCATACAGACTGGTAGACCACTGGTTCCAGTTAAGTCGCATGTGTTTAAGAATGTGGATATATACTTGCATACCAAATTTTGATGAGATATCTCAATGCATGGCTGAGATATAACTACTTCCGGTTTCAGCAAACGGAAGGCTGCCCTATTGGAATTTGCATGGTGGGTAGTTTCCCCAATGTAATCACGTGTGCAAAGTTTTAGGTTGAAGTTCTTAGGGGTTATGATTTTACAGGGGGGGGGGTCAAATTTCCCATTTTCCTATTGATTTTTGCATGGGCCTTACAATAGTGCAGCGCTATTGCAGTGCCTGTGATTCATGCAGAGTAGTCGGTGGAGAGGCCATTGAACCATTGAAGTGTTTGAGTACATGCTTGTTTTTGGGTCATCTCTCTGGCCATTAACACCTATTTCACATGACACATTTCCTCTTCAGTTATTGTAGGGATTTCAGTGAAACTTGGCACACAAATATTTACCACGTAAGTGGGCATTCCTGAAAAGATTTTCAAGGTCATGGGGTCAGAGTTCAACTTCAAGGTCATGCAGCAACGACCATGGAAATCTTGCAAGACTCGATGTATTATGAACCCGCTGAAAGGACTTGAACCAATAAACATATACTTACTATAGTCAGCAGACCTACTGGTCAGGTTTTCAAGGTTGTGGGGTCAAACATAAAGGTCGTGTACACACAAGTGTGTGAATTGTGTAATGTCAGAGGAGTACATTCAGTAGAGTGGCATAGAGACTCACTTGTTTTTTTCTAGTTCTATTGTGATTACTAAAGTTGTGTGTTAACTGTTTGTGTTTAGAACTGTTTATGTCTCTACATGATTACTGAATGCTTACAGTCACCAATGGATCCATTGGAATTAGTGTACGTAGTTGCCGCAGATGATGATCTCCCTGTATCTCTGCAAATATCACGTGCTGATGGTGTGTTGCAGCCACGGATTCTGTCACAGTTGTCACTGCGTCGTACCAGCAATGGTCGCCGTGATATTGCTGTCTACGACGAGGAAGGAAATGATATGGCTGAAGACGTAACCATTGAAGTGGTTGAATACATCATGGATGAAAATGGGGATTTGTTTCGGTTGAATGGTAATTTGCTCTTAAACTGTCAAGCACCGGTAAATACGGATAGATGCACTAAAGCGTTGATTTCCGGAGACATTAGTGAGCCAGTTGTGGTGACTAATTTAAAAGCAGATGATGTGCAGATGATGACATTTTGTCACGGCAGTAGTCATACAAGTGTGCAACTCGGTGATCAGGAATGTGATGATGTTCCTGGGGACGATGAAGTTGATGTCAATGTTGCAGCAGCAAAATCGACGCAAGTCACCAGTACTTTAAGTTCACATGGGGTAACTGACAGTAACTGCGGGAATTTTTCCATATCATTCTCATCTCCTGCAATAGAAAAGACTTCGGAAACAGACCAGAATACTGTCACATCATCAGTATTAAGCGAGGAAAGTCCGTTACCAATGTGTGTAAGCAATAGTCGGTCGTCTACTGACTTGCAGTCCGGAGACTGTACAGTGCCTTCATCACCAGAGAGTTTGTGTCACAGTATCCCCGACTCTGTGAGTAAAGTAGATCTGGCTGCTGCTGATGATTGCCAGCCTACCAGTCATATTTCTGCATCTTCGTCAGATGCCGAGAAATACACGACCACACTCATGGATACCGCTAGAGAAATTGCTGTGACAGTTACGTCGCGTGCAGTTGACACTGCTGTTATGAATACCAACACTTGTGATACCATCTGTAATTCAACTACTCAACTTGTGCAGCCTTGTGTGAGCTTCTCGGCCAACTGTTGTTCGTCTTCTTATTCATGTGAAGACTGTAGTCGGCAGATTGCCGATCAGTCAGTATTAAACTGTGTTTCTGTCCCGAGTGCATTAGCTGACATTTTCTGTAACATCGAATCCGCAGCTAGTGTTGTTGCCTCTCGTACGGACAGTAACTGTGTTATCTACGAGACAGATTCTGATTTATTTATGGATTCAATGAATTTAAAAGACCCAGTAGTGGACTGTGCTGCAGAGTGCAAGTTGGATAGTAATGAATGCCAGTTTGCTGATGATTTGCACAAACCTGCAGCCAGCTCTGTTGATAATTCTGCGCACAGCATTTCTTCATGTAGTTCGATGACTGATTACAATTCCAGCAGTACAAAGCAACAGTCAGATGAGCAAATTGGTGCAGTCAGTGGGACTGATATTTCTAAGGGCAATTTAATCGTTTCTGCTCTCAATACAAGTGAGTCGGACCACTCTAATGCAAATGATGGTGGTGCAGTTGAAAGTGTGCACGTATGTGCTGATGAATTGTCAGCCGAACAGCCTGCTTCGGACACAGAATTGCCATCAGTCGTTAGTGTTCAGGGCAGTGTAATTGACTCTGCTATCAATCTGAGTGAGTTGGACCACTCTAATACAAATGATAGCACTCCAGTTGAAAGTGTGCACATATGTCCTAGTGTACTTTCAGCCGAACGGCCTGCTTCTGACAAAGAATTGACATCAAATGATAGTGTTTGTGGTGCAGTGAATAAGCAAGAAGTAGCATGTTTACTTCCTGCAGCTGATTGTGGTCACTTTGCAGTGAAAGAATTTGTGCAACAAGAAGATGAAGTTGCGTCACCAAGTGAAGTGCCCGTTTCAGATGCTGTGGATGATGTAAACAGTTATAATATGGAGCAGACATTAGATGCAGTCAGCACTGCGGCCAGTAAAGACCTTCCAGCGTCACAGCCAACGAGTGATGCTGCGGGCTTTATAGTGCAACAGTATGACAATACTACATCACAAAGTGATTTGCCGGTTGCAGATGATGTGGATGGTTTGGACAGCTGTTATTTGAGCCACACATTTGATGAAGCTGGCAGTTTGGCCAGTAAAGACTGTCTAGTGTCGCAACCAAGCAGTGATACTACAGGCTATGCAGTGCAACAAAATGACGATATTGCATCGCCAAATGATGTGCCAATGGCAGATGGTGTCGATGATAGGGGCAATTATAATTTGGCCCCCGCATTTGATTCAGCCGGAACTGTAGTCAGTAAAGACTGTCTAGCCTCACAACCAAGTAGTGGTGCTGCAGAACTTGTAATGCTTACCAAAGATCAGCAAAATACAGACACCGCTGCTAATGCAGAATGCCAGTTACAGCTGGAATACACTATGAACCACATATATAATGGTTATCGGCGGGATCTGATGGAACTGGCAAGCAGTTATCCTAGTAATATAGATGAAATGAGGCAGAGACTTTGTGACTTACATAGAACCAAGAAACGGCTGAGAAAACTGCAGCGAAACGAAGCACTGCCGATGTGTACCAGTAATACCGGTACGTTGCAAACAAGCATGGACCTGGATGCATTGTGTCATGTGAAATGCAAGAGGCTGAAACTGGAGGCCGTTGATCAAGAGCTCACCGAGAGAGAAATGTTGTTGGGCCACAAAGAAGAAGAGCTGAACCTACGGCTGTATAGGCTCGAACAGCAGGAGCATGATGTATGCAGGCGAGAACAGATACTGGCACAGTATTGTGTTTCATCACCATTGCAGGAAATTCCCAACTCAGTTCAAATTCCTATTTGTGATGTTGTCGCAGCTGTCTGTGAAAGTACACACACGGATATAATGCATCATCTGCCCAAGCGGAAGGTATCACTTGACATTTTTTGGTTTTTAGTGTCGTGTATAAATTTTTTGTTTTACTTTTTTACTGTCGTACTTGCTTACAGACTTTTAGTAAAAAAATGTCAAGTTGTATCTGGTTCATATTTAGCAGTTTTTTCGTTGCTTAGTTTGGTAAATAAAGCTTGTGACAGACGGAATTAATGTGCTCAGTAGTATTAGGGATGTACCATATATCCGGTTTCGGATCTGGCCGAAATGTTGAACAACACCGGATATCACAGTATAACAGCATTAAAGCAGGAATGCCATAAAATGTGGTTTGCTCCAAATCATTTGTAAGCACAAATTACAACATGTAACAGCAACAACACAAATCAAATTACTAACATTAGCACACTGCAGTTCATACACAAGTTATGCAACTTCATCAGCATACAGTGCAATGGAGCAGCCGTCACACTATCCATTTCTGGTTCCAATTCCAGCCACATATGCCGATGGATATCCGGCCATATCCGGTTCCGGATGGACTTCAAAACTTTGAATCTGGTACATCTCTTCGAGTATTATACAGCTCAGCATTCTATGTGAGTGATTTAGTGATTGTTTCACCAACTTTGTGGATTAATTTTGCTGAGTTGTTAAAGCTCAGGCAGAAGTTACTTGCCATCAGATAAATACTGTTTGAAAAACACAGTGAAGGAATATGTGCAAAATCCAGTTTTAACTGTAGTGTGTGTTTGAATCAATGAATCTTCCACTTTTGTCAAATTTCTGAAGAGGAACTTTGTGTATCTTGTTAGCTGAGTTGATTTCAGTAGCAGTATTGGTATACGCATCACTACACCATGGAATACATGTCTATATCATTAAGTTATCAGTGTGAAATCCAGCTGTTTTTTGTTCACATTTCGGCATTCACAAAGTTTTTTATGTGGTAAACTTAGCTTTGTAAGATTATTATGCTACTGAGAGACCGGTTTGTTGTGGCTGTTATGATGTGACATAGATGTTGATCTAATGAGATGTTATTTTGTTTGTTTCACAGAGAGAACGCACAGGTGCTCAGTCACAAACATTAAACCTCCATTGCCAGACAACGTCACATGTGGTTAAGAGAAAACGGGCCACCCACAGTGCCAAAACAACGAAGACGAAGTTACAGTACAGTTGAGGTTGCTCGGTGAAAGGATGTATTTACAATGGAGAAAGTGGGGCTGTGAAGTATTTTGAATTTGATATTTAATTTTTATTGTGTTGTGTATTCTAGTTGCAGAGGTTGCCTCAGAACAAAGGGCAAAGTGTAATTAATGCCAGTAATTGCGATAACTATGTTTATTATTTTTATTGGCAGAATGTGTCTTTTGCGTAATTTGTTTAGTCAATGTATTTTTAATCGACTTGTGCTGTAATTGCCATTATTATATTGTATTTTTGCCTACGTTTTGAGCTTTACTTTCTATGGTTCTTTACTTTTTGGCTGCGCGGTGTAGATAAGTGCGGCATTTGCTATCAGAATGTTTGTTCGTCCGTCTATCTGTCTGTCACACGCATGATCCATGCATAAACAGTTAAAAGTATCGACATACGCTTTGCACCACACCATGATGTCTGTAGTTTTTTGATGGCAAATTTTTCAATCCTGAGTTTTTGGATTCAGCCCGAATGCGTGTGTTAAAAACAGAGTTACCAAGCCTGTCAGCAGCGAATATTTGACCAATAATCTGCCATATCTTTTGAACAGTGCAACATAAGATTTAAGTTGTTATTCACACGTAGTAAGTCGCATGTGGGCTTTCGATTAATACAGAAATCGGTGACCTTGAACAGCATGCTGGCTGTTATTTTGTATTATTTTACCAATTTTGGTAGATTTGGGGCCAATTACGTCTGAGTATTTGAAGTTAGACCCGTACTGCCGGTGACAAAAATGTAGCCTAAAACAGTCTACTTTTTGGCAATAATTATGATTTTGATGGTGATATGTCTCAGAGATAACTGAGAAACTGTGTGCAAAAGCGAAAATTTGACTTGTGCACCATTGCACGGCCATCTCAGCAATATCTGAGCTGTTGATGAAACTACTGCTACATTGTGAAAGTTTGTTTGTGAAATATTGAAACTGTAACGAGACCTGATACTGGTTGCAAACTGACATCGAATGTGATCATTTCTTTACAATACTTGCTCAGCTGTGGTTTGAAAATGAATTTTGGCTGTTCTGATATAGTGAAAAAGACAAGCAGCCTGTGCTGCTCGGCTGGCAGGCCACAAACCAGGATGGGGAAATGCCTGAGGAATTGTCAGGTGAGTGCTTGGAGCGAAATTTCCGGTGTCGAAACGTCGAGGGGTCTAATCAGTGGCATACCGAGGGGGGTTAGAATGGTTAGAAACCCCATTGGCAACCCTGTATCAATGCAGGGGTCTAATCAGTGGCATAGCCTACCGATGGGGGTTAGAATGGTTAGAAACCCCATTGGCAACCCTGTATCAATGCAGACCGCATTCTTCAACCCAAATACTGTTGCAGGAAAAGCTCTCTGGTGCATTTAAATATAGGCAAAACCACAGACTCCCTAGCTGATGGAGAGGGGGCTGACTGCCCCTCCCTAAAACAACCCCACTCCCGCTTTCAGGCCTCGGCAGCAAGGCCCTATGCCACTGGGTCTAATGATCAGATCCCGATGCAGGATCACAAGTGTCTATGTCACGTGTAGTGGTTATGATGTGTGCCACACACACACAACGCAGCTTTTGACCAGCTATACTATTAGCTCAGCCAACTGAGCTAAAAACTGTTCGTGTTTGTCATAATTATTATTGATGTAGTTACTGTTTGTTTCAACTGAAGGTGAATTGTATTGAAACGTTACGTTATCAAACACCAGTCGTGTTTAGAATTTATGATATAATTCTGTTTCTTCAGCAAGATTCAGTAGTTGGCAGTGTTATACTTGGTGAGCGACGGGGCGAAGATCGCCGGTAATTTGCAGAGATGTTGAACGAGGCCAAGGCCAAATGCTGAAGTATGAAATTAAATTGCAATCAAAATGATCACATTAATTCTTATGCATTTACCGGCGATTCTACACTGTTTCAAGAAAACGCGCCAGCATATTTTGACGATAATTTCGTCATATCCTAACCGATTTTCAAAATTCTTTCACTGCTTGAAAGTAATATTACCACCACACCTAAGATATGTTGCCGCAGTGCCTCTTGTTAAAGTTCCGTATTACAGCCCATATTGGAGGGTGTCGGAGCCGGCTCGACGCCTTGAATATCCGCCTATATGGCCTAAGTAAAATGACAGAGCAGTAATACAATGTTTAAGCACGGTACCACTTGTGTGAAAGTGTGTGATCATTTAAGAAAACCTGTAAGTCTATATCATTTACTCTCTGTTGCATTAAGTTTTTCATCGTCATAAAGCGACATTCACATATAAAAGACATGTTACCAAATAGGCTACAGCAGATTAAAATAAAATTATGTCGCATAGGGACAGAAACGCCAGGCTAGGTAAGCAACTGCAAAATGTCGGTTAACTTCAATGAACGACTACAAAGTACAAACGAGACGGTATATCTGGATTATTGCTAATTAATGGTAGCAGGACAGTGCATTACGTTGAAATACGTTCGGGTTCGTATGGCAGCTTGAACTTTATGTGCCAAGTTCTCCGTGTGTATTTGCCTTAGGCCTAATGCAAGTCCAGGTTTAAAAATTATCTGACTATAGCGTGTTATGCCTGCACGAGGTCTGTTCATGACCTTTTGACATTTGTTTTTATTTCTCAGTGGTGCCACGATATCAACAACACCTACCATGGCCATCTGTTCATCCAATCAGACCTGCGACATTCAGTTTTTCGAGATCACTCTTGATGTTGGTGTCTACTAAGTAAGTAAGTAAGTAAGTAAGACAATTTATAGGGCGCTAATATAACGGTCTAAACAGTCACGAAAGCGCCTAGTCATGTCCCGTAGGCCAAACGAAACAGTATTGTCTTTAGTCCACTCTGAAACTGTCCGAGTGTAGGGTCGATGGGAAAGTGTTCCAGATAGTAGGACCTGAAACAGCACACCGGTGTTTCATTGCTTCTACGGCGATGGTAGAAAATCAGACAGTCATTGCTTGCTGAGTGCTTACATTCTGCGAGCTGCCAACGCAGGCGTTGAGCAGGGAAGCGTGGAACCCATACGTTGTACTGGACGCCTATCAGAAGGCCGAGTCTGTGCAGTAGCCGGGTTGATCTCTGCCGAGATATTTCGGTCTGAGCCGCCGACGCCGCGGCTGCTGCTGCTGCTGCTGCTGCTCCCGGCGAAGTTGCTCACAACGCATCACTCTGCTGCAACGCTCTAGGCTGTGGGATGCGCCAATCTTCTGTTTGCGAGACGGATAACAGAGGACGGCGCAGCCAGGATAATGTCGCGCACTAGCTTCAATGATGTTGATGATGGTGATGGTGGTGGTGGTGATGGTGGTGAAGTGCTGAGATTTGACATGCGTTCAAAAACTGACAGAAGTCAACTTAGTGATCACAAAACACACAACATCAACAGAGAAAGACAAACAAGATTGCCTTTTAATCTGAGGCCAACCACCCGCGATTGCGTGCATTTAGTTACGTCTGGTCACTTCCGGTCACGTGACAAAGATGGCGTTCACACCATTCGATCGGCCATAGCCGAAAACCCCATGTTGCACGCAGACTTCGCAGCTAGAACCGGAGTTATTGCCGATGAAAGTTTTACATCGCGGGAATTAGGATTTTGGACCATGTTTGCTCCCGTGACCTTGACCTTGACCCGATGACCTTTACATACGAACTTGACCCATATCCCCTGGAGATTATGATAGGCCTATGTGCGAAAATGAACTTCCTACCATACGTCAAGGCTTTCGGAAGCCATAAACATACAGACAGACGAAACCGAAATTATATCACCACGCCGGCCGCTTCGCGAGCGGTCAAAAAGAAAACATTAGAAGTCGATGAACAGAAACAAGGTCAGAAAAACAGTTGTGGAGTCTGATGATCGTCGAGTTAGCATTACAGCTGAAGTGGCACTCGCATAGGTCCCTGTAGCCTGGCGTGGCCACTGCAGTTTACCGTACACGTCAGGCGCTGAACACATCACTCAGTTGCGCCGCGATTGTATGTTGAGGATTCACAAACGGGCTTCGTCGCGATTTCAGTTCATAAACTCGGAATATTTTACTGCCTTCGACGATCGACTCCTCCGCATGAGCTGAGATAATTAGGCACAACAGCCCGGTTCGGAACGACAGTGCATCGCAAGCGGCAGTAGACTACTGCAGTATAGCTGGCCATGGCGATGGACCAGACTCAGACTACCACTGCGACTTCTCTGAGTCCGGAAGCAGATGGTTTCGTTCCGCCGTGGGCCGAGTGGGACTTCAACGAGTGGGAGACGTGCACGGACACCGACATGCTCGGGGTACGTCGATATCAGGGAGGCTAAAAATACCTCAGGGATGGACGGTAAAAACTACCTTCCTCTGGTCGATATAGTCTAAGGCATGTCTGTCACAACACTGTTTGTGCGGATCACATTCATAAGCAAAGCCAGCTTAGCAAAGGATTTCATACTTGAGGGTTTTGTGGGTGGGGTCTCAGGGTCTGGGCGCTGTAGCCTACGGTTGTGGAACATGTTCTGTCATTCAGCGTTAAAATCAGTCGTTTTTGTTTATTTTAGGCAGTATTGATCCATCTCAGTGCATCCAAAAACAGCAAAATGGTTGTCTGTGTTTTGGCGCCTCAGAAATTTATATAGATTTTACGTAACGATCCAGATGTGATTCTGTTTTCTCAGCGAAACTTACTGGTGGAAAAAGTTTTATTTTTGTATATGTATTGTATACGACATCACTGTCACAAAAAAAATCCCGAGGACCAAAAAATTTCGAATCAAATCCAACCGAATCAGATAGGCGCACATACCACCGCGCACACCCTCGAAAAATTACCGTGCACGGCGTGCACCCCTCCTCGGAGAATCCTAGCTAGCTCATGCAGAGGCGCCGGAAGCAAATTGAAAGTGGGGGGGCACGAATTCCGGCGGAAAAAAATTTTTTTCGTGGCCCCCCCCCC
>Ga0049105_1001131_pt1 | contig 11208 bp, 9 predicted proteins | sample WorMetvaBAHAMAS1_FD_61260 | JGI IMG/M metagenome (GOLD analysis project Ga0049105, IMG submission 61260) | Worm MetaG Olavius vacuus BAHAMAS.1 | ecosystem: Host-associated > Annelida > Digestive system > Unclassified | place: Germany: Marburg | collected 2013-04-09 | reverse complement strand
CCGCGGGTCGGGTCGGGTATGGGTAGAAATTTTCGGCGCGGGTCGGGTACGGGTACGGGTAGCATCATCAGCTACGGGTACGGGTCGGGTAGCTGAAATGGTCGACCCGCACACCCCTAACGGCTTGTCAATTAGTCGTCAAGCAGATTATTCCAGAAGTTGAACGTAATGCGCTATTTGTTGTGGTCGATGTTCACAGCAGTTTGTATTTTATCATATTTTTGTAAATACATTTATAAACACCATATGCGTAGCCAAGGATGGATGCAGTGGGTGCAGGTGCACCCACCAGGGCGAGAAAAAATATTTTGGGCGTAATTTATAGGGGTAAGTTGTAAAGTGCACCCCCTCGTACAACGGCTTCTGTTTTGCAACTCAGTGACAACTGAGTCGTGAAGTATTTATCCATTCAAATTTTTTACGCTTGTATGAGCCCACCTTTTCATTTTGGGGTGAAAATATGCAAAATCTTAATTAATGACGACAAAAGTGACATAATAATTTCGGCAACTACCTTTAGCTCTGCTTGTGGGTTTCCAGTCTCCAGAGACAGTTTCCACACAGTTAAACCCCATTTCTGACATGCTAGATCCGCCCTGTAATAATCAATTATTGAATACATGCAGAAATGTCTTATACTGTGCTAATGAGAGCGTACTCGCATGCCATGTAAAGCTATTGTATTTTTCCGAAGGCGGAATAATAATCCTGTATTGTAATCAAGGTGCGACGGCGTCTTCTTACCTGGAACGCACCTGTAGTCGGCGTCAAGGTAGGCGGCGAAGTCTTTGGGACACGGCTTGGTGCGGACCAGCGCCGGGTCAGAGACACTGAGGTCGCAGGCGCGATGGCCGGAGCACGCGTCGTCAAGCGTTGATAGGACGTCGACCGAGCAGCCGATGTAACCATAGTTACGGGTGACGCACCTGCCCAGCTCCATGCGCCCGAACCTCGCTCTTTCCATCACCACCACCTCGCCGACTGCGCACTCGGCGTGAAACACCTCCGGCAAACAGTACTCTTCCGCATCTGCACATATTTATTTATTTACTTGCTAATTTAATTGTTTGATATAAGAATAGTAAGAAAAGTGCACGAGCTTGATGGAAAGTCCACAAGACCTTTGACAAACGTCCATTGTACAAATACAGTAAAACTGCGCATTACAACACGTGCTGGAATAAATGTAAAAAGTGCACTGGACAGCAACCAATAATATATAACTGACTGCACATGTCCCATGCTCTTTTATGGAACTGTGTGCTCTGGGCAGTTTTTAAAGATTTTTGGCGTCTTCGTCTGGGATTTAAAAACACTTTTCTAGTTAACTGGGCAGAAAATTCACTGTGTCTTAGAATAAGTAATGGCAACCCATGTACGCGACAGTTGGTCGGTCGAGAAGACAGACAAATACCAATGATCAATCAATGCCTCTTCCATATGGCACACTGCAGGGCTTAAAATTAAAAGTAATTAAGTCTAAAATTAACATTCAACAGGCCAAGCGAACTTGCAATCGACGCAAAGTGAGATAAGCAAATGCTTGTTGTCTCTATTGATCGCGGGTGAACAAGTAGGATATCAGCGACGTGCACTAGCTCGAGCTGCGCAACGTGTATCGAATTCATTGGATTGACGCTGGACTGGCGACAGCACATCATCAGCCCGTGCGGGTCCGTTCTCTCTCCCTCTCTCTAGAAAGACGCTGCTCACAGCGGCAACCTGGTCGCTCAGTCAATAGGTCGCGATTGGCCAGGCACCGGCAGTGAACCGAGCAAGGGGCCGGGCGGGCCGAACTGGGCACAAACCGTCGACACGTCGCAAGCCGGGTGTGAATCGCCGCCATCGCAACGTTTCCCACAAGACGCATTTGTGCTCGACGCCCCTTCCTCGTCCATGTCGTTGTCGACGCCGTCCCCCCGGCCTACAGCTGCGCCTACAGCCGCCGACACCGAGTCCGTCGAGTCGGTCCGGTGCCGCGCACACAGGCCGCCGGCCGCCGGCAGGGCCAGTCCGGTCGACCGTCGGATTATGCGAGCGCGGTTCCGTGTCGTTTGCTATGCAAGTAGCGCGTGGCGTCGCGCAATCGTAGACGCCGACATCGCCAACTAGATGGCAACCGGTCAATGTCAAATTTGTCAATCATGCAATCGCCGTGCCCGATCGTAATGACGTTGCCATTTCTCTTCTCTTCGTCTCGAGGCTGTGAATTTCCCTGTCAGAAATCGGCCACGTGGATATGTTTTCGCCGTCTCTTTTGACTCTGGCATCCTGTAGGTCTGACGAAAGTTGTAAATTCCACAGGTCTTCTTGTACTGCTGCGTATATCGATCTGTTCCATCTCGTCTGTCGGTTGTGGTTCTCTTTCCCTATCCTCCACGCGTATACCACCCAACGCGTCGCTCTCCCGCGCGTCTTCACAGTCACTTCTTTATAACGTCGCACCACTCAGCCGTCTCAGCATTCGTGCGTGCAAATGCTTGTGCAAATCCACGCTTCACCTCACAAACTGATTATAACGACGCTAATCACAACGCTAATCAGCCGGCTGTAAACGTACAGCTGTAACGCAGCTGCCTCTGAAAGGTTCTGTCGCAAATTCGACAAAAAAGCGCGTCGGCCGTATATCAGCTGATAGTCAATTAACCATGCACGAAATGGCGCCGAGAGTAAAGCTGGCACGAAGCTAATTAGAGCGAAATGTCATTATTCGGCCGTCATTTCAGTACAAACAGCATGTCGTCGTGAATATTCGTCGTCGTGCTGCGTCGCTCCAGTGCGCACGCGCGCCGCGCCACGAACCGGATATTGCCAGCGGTCGCCGGTTTCCGGTGTCCGGCGGCCGCGGTCCATCGATCGGCGGCGGGTTCGTGACCGCGCGTTGGGCCGTCGTCGGGGCCCGGGCCCGGCCCGGCCTGGCCGGCGCTGCTTGAGCGACTCTCATCGCGCCGGCGACGTCAAGCCCGATTTCTCGCCGTACGACACGAAGAGGATATTAACTTATCAGAAGGTCGACAGCACTTCAAAGCGACGCCGTTGACAACGCGGCGTCGACTTCTGACAGACGAGACGCGGCCGCCTGCATACTTCAGTGACCAAAGAACACGCGTGGCACGCAACCTCGTGACCATACCAGTGACATCACTGTCTGACATCATGTACAGATGTCGTACACGCTGTCCATGTTTCCTAATTTCAACGACTGCTTGCGTACAAGTGAAAAGAGATCCACCGAATAATCGACGTGTTTTGCGATGCGCTGATAACGGTCACTCGCTAACACAAATTCAGTTATAACGTATAACCAGCAAGTTTCCAGAGACGACTGACTAAAATTTTATCCGCAATAAAAACTTTCCCCTTAAATGAAATAAAAAGACAAGAATAAATTTTAAAAATTATAAAACAGACGATTTATGACCGTAAATTTTGACTGGTGTGATTACGTCCATACACACTTCGTGTATTCTTAAATCTCTCCATTGCCGGATTCCTTCACCGACAACATTTAAATCTACCGCATATAAAGTTACCACCCAGATATGCGGGTACTATTATTATGACTTAGCATTTTATATTATTATAAGTGTACTTTTTGTTGACTCCTCTGTCTTACTATCCATGTTACCAGCAGTACACTGTGACTGTGAACGCTGTGAACGCGACTGAGAACGGAGTGGGCTAAGCCCACGCCATTCTCAGTCGCTCTTTCATTTCGTCCAGATAAGTGATATTTTGTACACCTTCTTGCAGTATTTCCCACACTCTGTAATCAACTGGATTTAAGTCTGGCGAATTTGGAGGCCACAGTTGAGGTGGCATAAATTCAGGAGTTTCTCTGACAACTCAATGATCTCAATGATAGCACGTGCGCGATGAGAATTTGAAGTTTCACAACGCAGTCTAGAGACATTATTCAGGCGAGGAGGAAAACGTTTACACGATTTTGCAGCAAATTTATTCAAGAAACTACCCACCAAGTGTCATCAGAATTGCCTGAGTTTTATAGAAGATATTACCAAAGAAAGAACATTTTGGGTCCTCTTTCCGGACACACTGTACATTACAAATTTTTGACGCATGCAGTGTTTAGAAAAATCTAAACCGGAAGTGCAACTTGGCCCCTGGTGCTCAGACAGATGTGTTAGTGCGAGGCAGACAAACTAGCTAAATATATTCTGAGACGACTTCAAAATATTCACACAACAACGGCGCCTTTGAATATCATATGCTTAAACTAAACAAAAACACAGAATCTATATTTGTTAGTGTAAAGCGATCGCTTATAGATTTAAATGCATAGCACATGTCAGAATAGTTTTACATCTCTTCACTGGCTGACAGATTAGAACTCTGCATAAAAGTTTTCGATCAGACTACTAGCGACGAGGTCCATATTCTTCAGTACTTTTTATTTCCCAAAAGCGACGTTCAAATTACAATTACGATCAGCATGAGCACAGCCAAAAGTTCGTTCACGTTAAAATTTCCTTTATTCTTTCTTGGTATGGGTAATTTTAAGTGATATGCCGTTGTTCTTTCAGAGCAGTTTTGTGTCTGTGTCCTAGTTCTTTGCCCAATAGAAACTGCGCGACTGTATGGCGAGAACTTTTGTCGCCGACAGAAGTTTGTGCGGGACGTGACCGCGTCATTTATTTTGATCAGTGGCTATGTTTGAAGTCGGCGACGTTACTCCGCCGAGTCTGGCCGCGTATGTGGCTGATGACATATTGACTGATCGACGCGTGTCGACGGTCACGGGCGACAACCGATGGTCGCCGACGCTGTCAATACCGAATTATTTATCACAATCAACGTTTCAACGTGTCTCCCCGCCCGCCCGGCTGCATCTCAAGCGCTGGCGACTCTCTCACGGCGACGCCGGCCGGACGTGCGCGGCGCCTGTGTGTCCCCAGAAGGCGGCACCGAAGCCGCGGAATGTGTGGCGGGCGCCAGACGGCCGCACCATAGTCCGCTCGCTGGCAGAAATCTTTTGTTCTAGATGGCGACGGCGACGAATCGATGTCGTCACAGCTGACCGATGAGCGCTCGTCGGACGACGAGGACGGCGCGGGGCCACGTCCCCCTAGGTAGATTTTGTCGTCAGTCGGCAGTGGACGGACGACGGGGCGTAGACCGGAGCGGTGTCGACAACGTCACGCGCAGCAAACGCCCACTTCAACCACTGCCGCTGCCGAGAGCCGCCGCCACGCTGCCTGCATACAGTTATGCGACGTCGGTCGGTGGCGCTGACAAGATTTTCATCTCGATGACCTGTCCTGCGATGGGAAGAGCGCGCCTCCTGCCGGATACAGCTGGTTGGATGCGTCTTTGACCGGTGTATAATCCGAAGAGGACGCCGCCGCAGCCGCCGCTGCTGCTGCGCGTGGTGATGAAGATGGCTGTGATCTGAGCGCGATTAAACGAGCCGTCGATGACCGATGACGTAAGCACGCTGCTCGCATCAGTCACTGTTTGATCTCACCCCGCTCGCTCGCTCGCTGGCCAGCCAAGTTCCCGCCTCAACCTGATCCAGCCCCAATGCAAGAACCCCACGGCACCTTATCACGCGCTGCCACCGCATTCATCCTCCGACATCTATCACGCCATTGCCTCAATGCTAGCAAACAGGAAATTGGCATCGTTAACTGTCAAACACAGTGCATTGTATATTTCTATATGTATTTTGTATATTGTGTCCTAGAATATTTTCGTTCGCGACGCATCGAGGAGACACTGACACTTCAGCAACGTGTATATCATAAACAAATAAAAAGAAGACATTTACGACTTCTGCGTTCATCATTTCTTAGCTGTAAATTACTGTCATAGCTCCGCGTGCCCGGTGGGACCTCAGAGCAGCTGAACTGTCTATAAAGAAACACGAAGATGACGGCCCGATGGCCGACACGTTGTGCAGTCCGACAGTGTTAAGACAGCATGGCCAGTATATTAGTATATTAGTTGGCCAAATTTAGAAACCTACCAAATTTATTTAATTTTGGCAGCTCGAAGGCAGAATGAGAACACAAATACAAACAAAACATACAGAGAGAGAGAGAGTTGTTTGAAGCGTACGTGCCATTGTAATTTAGTTCAGCCAATTTACAGCGACTGCATCTACGTGATAATAGACTACGACACAAATTCAGTTGTCATCAAGATGCAACAGGCAACAATCCCGTGAATATTTACGTAACCATGAATCGTATTCCTATTTCCACATCATATTCACTTAATTTGACCGGTGGCAAGTGGCAACCAAAACAGAGTCTGTTGCAATGCGTTACAATGACTCCAAAAATGGACACTTGGCAGACTGTACTTCTATTACTCGATTAGTTTACAGAGACTGCATTGTTAACATGTTACTCTTGTAGGCACTGCATATACAGTGTATGTCAGTTTGTACAATAAACGAATACACTACAATTCCACACATACCCGGAGAGACGATGCCAGCTACTGAGTGCAACATTTATCCCGATTATTTTGTTTATATGCGACATTTTTGTTGCAAATAAAAATATATGGCGGCAAGTTGAGTAGTGAAGGTACATGTGTACTATCGTCGTCTGTGAATCGACACAATATAAAGCTGGATAAAAACAAGTGTAACAGCGACGAATTTCTTGATATCTAATAACCGGAGTCTAGAATTTCCGCCTTCCCAAAGTCGAAAGACGCGACACTATGCAAATGTATCGACTTGGGCGTGACGAGCACGTGACCTAGCGGACCGGAAGGAGGTGCGCCGTCACAGGAGACGCTACCTTGCATTCAGTCAATATTGCCCTATGGATATTATCCATCTGTCTCTCTCTGTTCACCAATTGCATCATGGTCACCTGTTACGACTATGTCAACAGATTATATACAGGATAAACATAAAATACCTCCCTTGCGACTTGTTGATATTTCAGCAATGAGTGACAATTTTTATGTGGAATTTTACACAACTAAAAATTAAGCATTTTTCATTAAAAAATTAAGTATACACTTTATCACCAAGTTTGGTTAAAATATATTGGAAACTGACAAGATTATGATATTACAAACAAGACAAGCTACCATTTCATGGCATTCCGAGCGTTATCTTCACCGGCAGTCGGTTGGTGACGAGGTGATGATGCAGACTTCGAGACGGACAGATGCTTGAATGCTTGGAGTGACCACCGTTGGCAGCCACAGCCATGTAGGCAGTTAAGCACTTGTTGAAGTTCGCCACCGCCTTGTTGACGTGTTCTTGGGGCCCCGTGTTCTTGTGGCAGCTCCTCCCAGATGGTCTGCAAGGCGACTTTTAACTCATCAGTCGTCTTAGGCTTTGGATGGAGGTTATTATAATTTTCCAGCATGGCGCCCCAGATGTGATAGTTCAGTGGTTCAGATGTGGAGAGATTGAGGGCCACTCAGTCTTCTCAATGAACCCGTTCGCGTTCAGTCAGTTCTACATGACGCTCAAACACTGAGAAATGAGGGTTGTCTTGGTTGAAACAGCATAATTTTGTCATTTTCCAATATATTTCAACCAAACTTGGCGACAAAGTGTACTTTTGATTGTTTAACATCAATCACGTAAATTTCATGCAAGAATCTGCACCCACTGCTATAAACGAAAATATCAACAAAAGTAAGCCAAAGTGTTTTCGTCATAAATGTGTACATTTTTATCGTGCGACTGCATGTAATGCAACGCACGGCATTGCCAAGGCCTTTCTGTCCGTCTGTCAAACGCGTGGATTGTGACAAAAAGAAAGAAACTTGTGCCCATATTTCTATACCACATGAAAGATCATTCATCCTAGTTTTCTGATAAAAAGAATGATTGGTGGGAGCGACGCCTTCCACCTGAAATATTGGGCCAAATTGACCCCGTTCCTTCGAAAACGCCGATTTCGTAGCGCTTCAGTCGTAACACGTAGCAAAAAAATTCAATTATCACTAATAGGCAGTCCACTACGCGCTTTCAAATCATAAGATAAACAATGTATGCCCCAAAGCTCTCAAAGGGGCTCAAAAACGCAAAACGGCCATTTTCTGTCTAAAATTGCACTTCGCTTAAGAAAGTCTGCTACAAAGTTTCTTTGTGTGATAACTGTCAGCAACAAAGTTGTAAGGCATTCATTAGCCTATCTTTCCATGCAAAAATGGTTCGCGAGGGACGCCCCCTACTACGTAAAATTTGGCCGAAACTGACCAATCCTCTTCAAAAACGCCCATTTCTAATTCGCTCGTAACCCCTCAGCCGTAACACTTAGCGAAAACAGTTTAATTAACGCGAATAGGTAGTCCACTATGAGCTTTCTAATGAGCCTAAGATGAACAGTGTACGTTACCCCTAAGCCCCCCGAAGGGGGCTCAAAAACGCAGTGTCCAAAATTTCAACAATAATCTGCGATAACTTCGAAACAGTACGAGATAGAGTGTCAATTAGTATTAATCACTAATAGGAAGTCGCATACGGGCTTTCGATGGGTATCGACATCGGTGACCTTCAATGACCTTGAACGGCGTACTAGCCCTTATTTTGCGTTATTTTTACCGAATTCGATGACTTTGAAGGCCGATTACGTCACAGTGGCTGAAGATAAACCTATAATGTTCGCAAAATATCGTCTCCCAGTCCCAGTTATATTTGGCCAAAACTGACCGACGTAGCAGTCGCGCGGTCTCTTTGCGGCAGCTAAGCTTCTCGCTAAAGGTTATACAGCAATTTCTGAATAAGGTTGGGGACTGTGTGGACTGAGCAAACTTTTGAAAAAGCTGCAAGAAACTGGCATGACGGCAAGGCGAAGTCAGCGTTAAAAGCCTACCGAATATTTCTCGTTTACTCTATTCTGTAATAATCATACATAAAGTGTATATTATAAGAAGGAAATATGTCATTTGTTTGCATATTTTCTCAGCTGCAATACTGCCAAGCATTATTAAAATCGATCAATATTTGACGCGAATAATCACAAAAATGAAAAGGGTTAACTTTTTTTAGACATAGTGTGCAACAGCTAAGACACTGTCTTTGAAACGTCTCGTTTACGCTGCGTTATCAGGCTGATATAGTTTACATGCAGTAATCTTAGAAGTCTATTCTTATATCCTTCCAGAACAGTGAAAATCGCCGGCACAGTTTCCGGAAAAAAAGCATCTTACGCCGTCTAGTATTTATTATACGTCTTTCGCATTCAGCGGAAGATGCTTGATTTACCAATAGTCTTCCTGTAATGTCAGAAAGTAGCTGATAAGTGTTTGCGTGATCTGCCCACTGTGGCTTCACTCGTGACCAATAATTGCCCAGCTGCTGCTTCGAGGAACGGCTTAATGAGTCGTCTGCCACGTTATATAGCCATAGCCATATTGACAGATTAAGCGTCTGCTGCTGCTGCTGCTGCTCTTGTCCGTATGTACATTTCGGATCCCGCACCAGTTGTCGTTGCAATAAACCTATTGGTTTCATAGCGAAGTTGCTTTTATACGTTTTTGCCCATGATCATGATCATAAATGTATTATACTGTATGTAATGTATGGGTCATGGGTGAACGTACATTGACCCGCGACCCAGATGACCCATCCAAAAAGCGACCCATTCGACCCGGTGACCCATTGCCATATCTGCCATGAAGTATCACGTACCTAGAGCTGGCAGTCAATAGGTAGAGGTCGCATAACAGTGAGAAATGAAATTGGCCATTTTCAAAATGTATCTCCTCCTACCGTAAGTTATTGATCGGTTCAGCAATTCCCACTCACATTCTAAAATATTTGTGGCAAGTTTTATTGAATTTTAAATTCCTCCAGTAAGCAAAGAGATATCGCGTAACATGATCATGGTGTTGACGCACGGACAACAAACGGACGACCGGAAAACACAATGCCTTCGCCGTCTATTGTTGGCTGCGGAGGGAGGCATAAAACTTATCGATGTTCTGCTAATATGTGATTGTATGTCGTAAACAGTACAGTGTGTAGACGGGCATTGAGGCCAAGAACCTGCAGCAACTTGCATTGGCGTCGCGCGATAAAAAAAGCCGCTCCAAAACGCAACATTCAAATTCGCACAGCTCTCTGGCTTGTAACAACAAGAAGGTGGGGGCAATTTACTAATTGGGTTCAGACGGGCGGGCGCGCCCAATCATCGATGTTCTACGTCTATCAGGCGGGTCAGCAGTCGTCGAATGCCAACATCGGTGTATAGCTGGAGGCGGAGAATGAGTAAATCGCATCAACGCCTGGCTGGTTTGGTGGTATGAGCAACTGGCCGGCATCGGTGCAGGTCAGTGAACGCAGCCTACAGACGACCATGTCCCGTCGCTGTAATTGAGTCGGAGAGATGCGATCGTCGACCGATTATGATCCGACTATTAATCTTGCCGCGTAACAATCGAACTGCGAAGCCGATGCTGGCGGCTAACCCCATCTTCCGCGCGCCCAGCCTCGCCCATCCTCTCCCTCGGTCTGACGCCCAGCAGCGGCGGCGGCAGCAGCAGGGCCTTATCGATAGCGTGAACGGGCATCGTTTGGACACTGCCAGGCCGTGATTCGATCTCTGCCGCCGAGATACATCGTTACCGTACCAGCAGACGTCTCCCGTTTATACTCGGTATCTTTCGCTTCGATTATGACACTGATTTCCAACTAAAACCGACAGTAAAACGAATCACGCGTAACAGCAACGGAAGCATGCCGCTATAGCTGTGTAGGACTATGACTGTATATGCAAACAAACTACCAGCTTTACTTAGCATCATACACGGTGTCCCATAAAAAGCAAACTAAGTTGACCTCCAACTCATGACGGTAGTTTCGTCGACTCTAGCCCACTGAGCCATCGAGACAGCCGATTTTGGCTGGGGCTCAGCCCCAGACCCCGCTGGGGAGCTTACACCTCTCCCCGACTTTCTAGCTGGATTTAAGGGGCTATGGAAGCTAGCAAGGGAGAAGATGGGAGGATAGAAGAAGGGAGGGGAGAGAATAGGGGAAGAGGACTTCCGAGCGTTCCCCAGTTCCAAACTTACCACTACACCACTGGCCCTACCTAAGGCAAACATAAAACTACAAAACCCTGGTTTAGTCGCTTTTTACGACGCCCAGGACCGGCGGTAGTTGTTCAGTGTCCACCGTTTGCCCGTATATGCATGCTCGAAGAGGCCCACGCCACTCGTCAACTGCAGCAAATGCTTCAGATCGTCAATGTTCTGCATCCGCTACTG
>Ga0049105_1001130_pt1 | contig 11209 bp, 8 predicted proteins | sample WorMetvaBAHAMAS1_FD_61260 | JGI IMG/M metagenome (GOLD analysis project Ga0049105, IMG submission 61260) | Worm MetaG Olavius vacuus BAHAMAS.1 | ecosystem: Host-associated > Annelida > Digestive system > Unclassified | place: Germany: Marburg | collected 2013-04-09 | reverse complement strand
GAAGGTGGTCTGCGGTAGTTTGCCGTCCGTCTTAGGTAGCTTTCCCACACATTACAATTGGTCTGCGGTAGTTAAAAATTAGTCTGCGGTAGTTTGCAGTGTTTCTAATTTGGGTGAAAGTCGTCAATTTCACGTTTTCCTGCTATTTTCTTTGGTCTGCGGTGAACATGGACATTGGTCTGCGGTAGTCTGTGGTAGTCTGCGGTGGTCTGCGGTAGTTTGCGGTAATAAGAACTTTGAGTAACAATTAGTTAACAACTGAAGCAAACTACAGAATGAAACAAAAACATCGGTTTAGGCCATATACGTGTGGTATTCATTCAACAATGTGTCGATTTTTCAAGTTTTTTTTCCAGCTTCTCAGCTTACCAGTACTGCTATATTCGGTGGCTCATTCCTGCCATGCAAAAAATGTCTCGCAATTTCAAAATAATAAGTAAAAATTTCGAGATAGTTATCTCGAAATTATGAGATAACTTGAGATAACTATATAAACAGTAGTTGAACAACTTGATCTACGTTACTTGCACACAAATTTCAGCGACTCGATTCAGTTACTCTTGCCTCGTTTGAATCTTGTTTGAGAATATAAAGGTTTAATTGTCATGTTTTTTTGTTTCATAGTTTTACAAAATGCACTGCTTAGTTATCATGTGTTTCTGATGTAGGCATAAACACGAGTGTTTGTCTGGTGTGCTAACAAACTTACTAACTTTACATTTACTTCGCACTTTCAACGTAACTGTCAACTTTGAGAAATCTTACGACAAATTTCCAAGATCATCGGAGACAGATTTTGTGAATTGACTTAAGACGTGTCATAAGATTATCTTATGACATCATAACTTTTGTCGTAAGATAATCTTAGGATATATCTTACGACAAATCGTAAGACAATGTCTGTGAATTTGGGGCCTGGTGCCGAAGTGTCCTGACAGCTCAGTTACAGCGCACTGTACCGATCCGGAAGACTTTCCCAACATGTAAAATGCGGATTCGAATGCAGATGAAAACCCGCATTGAAACACTACTACAACTGGCACGGGTATCGTATTGAGCATTAACAAATCATGCCAGTGCGACATTGCATTCGTGAAAGAATGTAGTCTGTTTTAACCTACTAGCTGTTTGTTTATATTATTTTTTGTACCATTTGATGGCGAATAAAGATTGTCATGTTGTTGACTTATTACTTAATTAAAGACGTCAAGAATTCACATCACGACGGTGGCTGCAAAAGTAGGCCATGGTAATAAGTGAGCAATGATCAAGGACATTAAACGTTTATAGCCTACACTGTTTCGCGTGACACGTATAGACTATAGGCCTACTCCTCCATAAGAGACCACACGTAGATTATAGGCTACTTACTTAAATTTTTTTGTTGCTATAGCTCCGGTTGTGTACAGTTTTGGGAAATAGGCCTAACGTCAAAAGTCATCATAATCATCATCAGCATCAACGAACGACAAAGGTAAGGTAAGGTAAGGGCTGACAAAGGGCACACAAAGAGCTCACTGCAGTCTGCACTGCAGTGGTCGGCTAAAAATCCGCATCCGCATTTTACCCGTTAGATCCGCAGAAAAAATTCGCAGTGACCATCCGCATTTTACACGATATAAGATCTGCAGATCCGCTGGTCCGCAGATCTGCATTTTACCGGAAACCCTCTGTGTCCGTATCCTTCTTGAAACACTACTACAACTTTTCAGTAACTTTTAATGTCATACTCAGATCGATCGGGTATGACTAAAAGCTGGACTAAAAGCTGGAAAGCTGGACTCTTTCACTGAATTGGCAGTCAAATTGGCATATCTTCCAAATCGGTACAGTGCGCTATGATGAAGGCCTGTGATGTGTGCGCAGACATTGGCTAGTTATAGCGCACTGTACCAATTCGGAAGACTCTGTCAAATTTGTCCACCTAAACTGCATATTTACCCAAATTTAACAATAAACTTAACTTTTTTTGGAACATATGAATGAAGAAATTAACAAAGCTTACAGCATTCTAGGTGTTATTAAGAGAAACTTTATATATGTTGACAAAAATACTTTTATTTTACTGTATAAGGCTATGGCTAGGCTGCATTTAGAGTATGCAAATTCTGTGTGGTGCCCCTACAAAAAAAGGAGATATTGAAAGCATAGAAAAAGTACAAAAAAGAGCCACAAAGTTAGTTATAGGTTTAAAGCACCTACCGTACGTTGAAAGATTAAAACAGCTTAAAATGCCTACACTGAAATATAGACGTTTACGAGGTGATATGACAGAGGTTTTTAAAATCGATAATTGTAGGTGCAGTTTGGCGCACTGCACCTATAATCCCTGACTAGGTGCAGTTCGCCAATAGTCTCTATACACATTCTATGCTATGCATATATTAATGTACCTAATTCAGTTCCTTTTCGTTTTCCAGCTTCGTCGATTGTAGGGTTAGGGTTAGGGTTAGTAGTAGGGTTATGCAGCAACATATACTGAAAGTTCCTCGTGCAGTTGACATTCATCGATGATGGCATGTAATACAAGTAGATCATCAGCATTCTGTTTACATTTGTTTGGTCCTTGACGCTTTGGTAGGCGTGGCAAGTCATCGTCCCTTCGCAAGTTTTTTTCACAGCTTTCAGCAAAATGTCCTTTGCAACATCTAATTCCTCATCATTGTAGAAGTTTATAAGCACAGGTTTTAACTGACTAGAGGTAAGCTTATCAAAATTATTTGATATAAAGTATAAAACCTCGGACACAACAACATCACGTGCTATATCATAGATTAGCTATATTGGCCCAGAGGTTATTTTTCCATGGGAACTTATTTTTTGGTGGGAATGCCGTTCCCAAACTTCATTCATCCTGTAGATAAAAGAATAAACTGAATTGTGCAGCGTGATCTCTTGAACACAACTATCAGTATGCTCTAAATTACTTACAAAGCTTTAAATTGAGTATGTGCAGCTGTTTTTGCCACAGTTTCGTCGTGGTCACTGTCCGATTTTCGTACCAATTGAAAGAACATGCGACTTGCTGTTTTTTAAAAAATACTAACTTACATCCTATTTTGCACCATTTCCAAGTTATGGCTGAAAATTAGTCCAATTTTTGCTAGCGAGAGGGGAGTGCCTGGGGTGATCCCCTGCAAATATTGCCATAAATGATATATTGTTAAAACTGGATTCTTTGGGCTACAGTTCTGTCACAGAAAGTATGGTGTTTCTTCAACCACTTTTATGTCATTGGCCCCGGAAGCAATCGAATTTGGTGAAATAACACAAAATAAGGGCCATTGCGCCGTTCAAGGTCATTCAAGGTCACTGATTTCGGTATCAATCGAAAGCTGATATGCAACTTCCTATCAAGTGATTAATACTAACTTACCTCCTATCTTGCACAGTCATGGCTGATTATTGGTCAGATTTTCGCTAGCGAAATGGGATCACCTCGCTTTAACACCCTTGCTGTTGGTGTCCCCTGCGAATATCCGGATAAACTTTACCTTGCCAGGAACTAGAATGATTGTCCCACCTGATGGTGAAGACGACACATTCATACCTTCATTCATCTGGGCAAAACACCAGAATGTCACGGACAGACATAGACAGACAGCCCATGGCTATTACAGCGGTCTGCATTGTGACTAATGCAGACACACTGTAATAATGAAACGTCACTCACTACCTGTTGCAGAGATGTGAATGATTTGATGGAGGTACAGTGTGAAATTGAAGTATAAGCTGTTTGTAGAATTAAAACATAGGCTGGGAGCAGTAGACCAGTCACTGTGCTGCTGTGTTGTAATAAATTGTGATCACAGTGTCAAAGTTGTCTTCATAGCAGGGTCTGTTCAGTGAAGCAGATTGTACAGTGGTGATTAATTGTTGTGGTCAGAGTTGCCAGTCTGTTAGAGTTGTTAATTGTTTTATTGTTTGTTTGTAGTGTTAGTTTGCTAGACATTGGGCTGTGTTCTTTCTTTCTGTGATGATCTAGGAGATGAGTCGTTCTGCTACTGGAAAGAGCGTTATGGCCACTGATGCATATGCTGGCTCAGAGACAGCAGCACGCCTTGCCGACTATTCAGGAACGCAGTACTACTTCCTTTCAGGACGGTCAATAGTAACAAGCGAGCTGCCTGCTCAGTCTGGACCAGGCATGTCAGATGTGGCCAGTCTCAGCTTGCCAGCTGCTGACAGTGCTGACAGTGGCAGTGAGAAAGATGCAACTACTAGTAAAGACCAGAAAACTGATCATCCTGGCAAAGACCCTGCAAAGGTCTGTGCACTACCATATTTGAATGTCATTATTGATCTTAGTAGCATTGGGATTGAGCAAACATTCGTTTTGTGTGATTCCAGAATTTTACGATAATCCATTGCCAAGCTGTATCACATCAGGGCATTGATGTACTTCATAAATATTTTGTTGCATTGAATTGTATTTTCTATACAGTGTTGATAACTTGATATTGAGGAGATAGCTGGCCTGACTCAGTGAGCCTCGATGAGGAAGACATATGTAAGTGATGAAGTTGAAGTTTACTAAGCAATGTATTGTACTCAGTACTGCAACAACAGAAGGTTGTTCATGGAGACCCATTTGACAATGCAGTGGTCCAGTTGAGCTATCGGATCAATGATGATTGATATGCGATAGACCAGTACTCATGCCTTGTTCAACATGTGACATAGTTGTGCTTGTGATACTTGCAGCCGAAGCATGTGGTGATGGTTCCACCAGGAATGAAACCAAAGTCTGCCATTACCAGTGCTGGTAAAGTGAAGAAGAAACCAGAAGTTGTAAGTTGTGCGGCCACATTGTGCCATTTCAGGCACTGTTAGTCAGTCATGTCAATCAGTCACTGATATTTACTTTATGAGATCTCTTTATTATCAATCGGTGCAAAACTGGCCACTGTATTGTAGTAACAGCAGCATTATTGTAGGACACTCTTTGTGAAAGCACTCACTGTACGTATCATTTGTTAGTGTTCATCATTTTTACCACACTGCATTGAATGCAGGATGGTCTAGCTATGAGAAAGCTATCTGTCTGTCGAACGCATGGATTGTGACAAAATGGGAGAAAGAATTATCCACATTTTTACCGCGCTGCATGGAATGCAGACGCGGTCTAGCGATGAGAATTCTCTCCGTCTGACACACGCGTGAATTGTGACAAAACGGAAGTAAGATCTGTCCAGATTTTTATACCATCCGAAAGATAATTTAGCCTAGTTTACTGAGAAGAAGAATGGTTGGTGGGGGGCGACCCCTTTTACCTGAAATTTTGGGTCAACCGGTCCCTGTTGGAGCAAAATCGCTGATTTTGAACCGATAATCGCTCGTAGCGACTCAGCCGTAACACCTAGCGAAAAAAGTTCAATTAACACTAATAGGAAGTCCACTACGCTCTTTCGAATGAGCCTAAGATGATCATCGTACGTTGCCCCGAAGTCCCCAAAAGGGGGTCTTATAAACACAAAACGGCCCATTTACGTGTAAAATCGCACTTCGCTTGAAGAAAGTCTGCTACAAAGTTTCTTTGTGTGAAAACTGTCAGCGGCAAAGTTGTAAGGCATTCATTGGCCTAACTAACCGTTCACAAATGATTAGTGGGGGTGACCCTTCTACCTGAAATTTTGGATCGAGTGACTGCATTGGAGCGAAATCGCCAATTTTCATTCTTTTCATTTTCATTTCTCATTCTTCAGGGTTCCTACGGTCAGGGAATTTTGAGTGAGTCAGGGAAAGTCAGGGAAAACAGAGAGGGTCAGGGAAAAATCAGGGAATTTTAAAATACCACTCACTAGACCAATTATTTATGCATTATTTTCACAATTTTTGCCGGCTTTGCCCCCAGACCCCCACCAGGGCTTCGCCCCAAACATTGCAGGTTAGTTTATATTGCAATATTTTGCAATGCAACAAAATTTAGTATTACATTTGTGTACTTAGTATTGTTTTACTGGTGTCGCGAATAAAGAATTTAGTCAGGAAAAATTATTCATTTTGTCTGGAAAAGTCAGGGAAAATGGATTCTGCAAAGTAGTAGGAACCCTGTTCTTTTAATTTCATTCTTTTCGCTCGTAGCGCCACAGCCGTAACACCTAGCCAAGAAAGTTCAATTAACATTAATAGGAAGTCCACTACGCACTTTTCAATGAGCCCAAGATGAACATCGTACGTTGTCCCTAAGCCCCCAAAGGGTGCCTCGAAAACGCAAAGTGTCCGAAATTTGAACAATAAGCTGCGATAACTTGGAAACGGTATGAGATAGGATGTCAGTTACTATTAATCAGTAGTAGGAAGTCACATACGGGCTTTCGATTGGTACCGACTTCGATGACCTTGAATGACCTTGAACGCCGTAATAGCCTTTATTTTGTGTTTTTTCACAGAATTCGACAGATTTTCAGGCCGATTATATTACAGTGGTTGAAGATAGACCTATAATGTTCATAAAATATTGTCTCTCAGTTCCAGTCTTCTACTTTTGGCGAAAACTATAACGCACCCCACAGCGTGGTCTCTCTGCGACAGCTGAGCATCTTGTTATACCATACGAAAGATCACAGCCTAGTGTTCTGAGAAGAAGAATGGTTGGTGGGGGCAACCCCTTGTACCCGAAATTTTGGGTCAACTGGCCCCCATTGGAGCGAAATCGCGCTTTTTCCGTCGATATTTGCTCGTAGTGCCTCAGTGGTAGCATCTAGCAAAAAAGTTCAGTTAACACTTAACAGGAAGTCGACTACGCGCTTTCAAGTGAGCGAGCCTAAGATGAAATCATACATTGCCATAACCCCACAGAGGGGGGGGGCTCAAATACACAAAATGCCATTTTCCAAGTAAAATCGCGCTTTGTTTGAAGAAAGTCTACAAAATTTCTATGTGTGAAAACTGTCAGCCACAGAGTTGTAGTGTACTGTTTCATAACTACAGTGCCAGTAGCATTTACTGAGCCACGTAGTGATGATACAGTACATTAAAAATCTGACAAAATGGTGAATTTTTGCGGTTTTAGATGTGCAAATACGTTGCCTATAACCGTTTTTTATCAACATCGTTTTTTACATTTATACTTGCTGTTTTTTTAAATACCCATTTATGCCGAAATTAGGTGCCTGCAACATTCCGTAACCTACCATGGCAGAGTAACAGCACTTATAAAAACTTTTTTATTAACGTGAATTACTGCTGTTTTACAGTTCACAATATAGTCAAGACTACTCGGTACACTGACTCACTCGGTTACTGGTAACTTAATTTTATTTCAGAATTCACCTTAACTGCCCATCACTAGGCCGAATATTGCACTGTTTACACGTGACGTCATTATAACGTCAATGACGCAATTAAACGTTAACGAAAACTGCAATTAAAACTATGATTAAAACCATTATTTATACTTTTATGAATCGAATTACAACCAACATCACATTGCATAAGTGTCTTATTTTGCTGTTTTAGATGCGCAACGTTGATTATAACACTTTCACATAAACTGTCCTTGTGTTACTGTTTGCTGGTTCAATGCTCATTCGGCTGTTATTGCCTACAAAATCATTTCGTCGCACGTTACTCAACCACTTTATTAGCACATCTCTACATAACTTGTTTTCTTTTCGATGTGCAGTTTTGGCAAATGGACCACGTCTTTGCCAATTTCACTTCCGCTATTTTTTTTGCCTAATTTAAAAAGTTACCATTATTGTGTCAATCTATTATGCAGTAATTGTAACCTCTATCAGCTTATGTGTTAATTCCACTCAAAATTAGCTGATTTTTACAGCGCATCCACATGTCTGCATGCTCGCAATGCAGACCGCTGTACTGGCCAGAGCGATTCTGTCCGTCTCTCTGTCTGTCTGTCCATCCATCACATTCCGGTGTTTCGTCCCGACGAATGAAGATACGATCGTGCGGTTTTCAGCATCAGGTAGGACAAGATGTTCAGCTATCGCAGAGAGAGTGCGCTGCAGGGAGCATAATAGTTTTGGCCAAAGTGGAAGACTGAAACTGGGGGCAATATTTTACGGACATTATAGGTCTACATTCAACCACTGTGATATAATCGGCCTGAAAATCTATCGAATTTGGAGAAAAAACGCAAAATACGGACTATTACAGCGTTCAAGGTCGAGGTCAGTACCAATCGAAAGTCTGTATGCGACTTAATATTAGTGATTAATAGTAACTGACATCCTATCTTGTACCGTTTCGGAGTTATCGCAGCTTATTGTCCCGTCAGTGTTAATTGAACTTTTTTCGCTAGGTGTTACGGCTGAGTCGCTACGAGCGAAAGGAGATAGAAAATCGGCGATCTCACTCCAACGCGGTCAGTTTGATCCAACATTTCAGGTAGAAGTGGTTTCCCCACCAATCATTTTTGCATGGATAGTTAGGCCGATGAATGATTACAACTTTGCCACTGACAGCTTTCACACAAAGAAACTTTGTATCAGACTTCCTTCAAGCGAAGTGCGATTTTAGACGAAAATCTGCCGTTTTGCGTTTTTCAGCCCCCCTTTGTGGGGCTTAGAGGCAACGTACGATAATCATCTTAGGCTCATTGGAAAGCGCATAGTGGACTTACTATTAGTGTTAATTGAACTTTTTTTGCTAGGTGTTACGGCTGAGTCGCTACGAGCGAATATCGGTTGAAAATTGGTGATTTCGCTTTAACAGGGGCCAGTTGACCAAAAATTTCAGGTAGAAGGGGTCGCCCCCCACCAACCGTTCTTCTTCTCAGAAAACTAGGCTAAGTGATCTTTCATATGGTATAAAAATCTGGACAGATCTTTCTTCCATTTTGTCACAATCCACGCGTTTAATGGACGGACAGAGAGAATTCATATCGCTAGACCGCGTCTGCATTGTATGCAGTGCAGCAAAAATCATTCTAGTTTCTGGAGAGGTAAAGTTTATCGGGACCTTCGCAGGGAATCACCACCAGCAAGGGCGTTAAAGTGAAATGACTCCCTGTCGCTAGGCAGAATTTGACATAATCAACCATAACTTGGAAATGGTGCAAGGTAGGAGGTAGGTTAGTATTCATCACTAATTGGAAGTCGCATTATTGGCTTTCGATTCGTTTCAAAATCGGTTACCTTGAATAATGATGTGGAATGGTGTAATGGCCATTATTTTGCATTACCGTAAAATCTCGAATACAATACGCAAGATTTTCGCCAAAAATAGAGGTCTGGCAGCCGGGGTGCGTATAATACATCTAAACTAAAAAACGCATAATTTTTACTACATATTCTTGCTAATCTTTTTCATTCTTCGACAGCATGGCGTTTACCGGTATAATAACAGATCTGCATTAACACCGGAACTGACCAAGTAGCCTACGTCCAGCATGCCGGTGCCAACTAGTGATGGCACGATACAGCCATAAGTGACACGATACGATACGATACGTTCCGAAAGTGCTTTACCGTATGTAAGAACCGCAAGCAAGCAGGCAACAGCGCACAACACTGGAGCACCGTCGTTCTGCCTATCAACACTGTCGCCGCTGCATCTGAAAGTAATGTTAATTGTTAGTTGTACTGAAGAACAGTTGGTATCTGTGTAGGATGTAACAAAGATGTTACACAAGTGTCGTGAAGAAGGTGCAATTCGACTGGATCTCTGTAAACAGCAGGTAATACACAATTCAATCAGTTGTTGACAGTAAAGACCAGGAGTTTGACTACTTCAGTATACATGTAATTGTCAGTGGAACGCCATTCCTAACATTCTCCTAGTTGCCTGTAGCCCATATCAGACAAGTTATTGTTGGTGGCTTCAATGAACTTAAATTAGCACATTCTCTCTTGTAATATATCATTTTCAGTTTTAATACACAAAGGAATTCTTTCAGTGGTCTAAACTAACAGAAGTCACCGGGGATAAGTCTGCTCTGTGTGACAGATGAAACAATGATTGCCAGCATGTGTCGGTTTGTTATTTTGTAAACTGTCCGAGCTTTATGAGTTTACCTGTGTCCTGCATTGACAGCAAGATACAGCTGGCTGAATGCTGAGTGCCAACAGCAGAATACAGATGGGCTGAATAGCAGGACGCAGATGGGCTGAATGCTGGGTGCCGACAGTAGTATTCAGGTTGGCTCACTGCTGAGTGCTGCCCACAGTAGACTGCAGTAGCCAGCCATGCAGCACATACACGAATACAAATGCCAGATTCGGACAGACAGTTGTTCTGACATCTAAATGTTTGCTGAAAATGTTAAGATGGTGTGAATTAAGCTGTACCCGGAGAATTGATGTACGCATCACTTGCAGTCACATCACTGTAATTCAGATGCAGAATTTGGTGGCAGTCGATTCAGCTGTTGTTGTGTGACAATGAGGCAAGACACATGCACACCTGAAGCTCTGTGTATATATGTATTGTTGTGATGTGCTGTGTATATTCATACAATGATTCCTGCATGTGCTGTGTGTTACATGTGCAGATTACAACATTGCCGGGTTGCATTGGCGAGGTTAGACACTTAACACTACCATTAATGTGCAGTGTGTATTTATAGTCAATAGTGTGTCAGTGCGTGTGTCTGATACTGCTTGTACTTACTCTGACTATAGTGGTCCTCGTGGTGATGATGATGATGATGATGATGATGATGATACCAATGAATTGTTTTGAATCATTGTTTGTTGCTGTTAATAGTCATCAGTCATCTGGCTCTGGCTGGCTTGTCAACACGTGCCTGTATGTCTGTGTGACAGCTGACAAAGCTGACGGAGTTGTTCTTGTATGGTAACAAGTTGGTGTCACTGCCAGCAGAGCTTGGCAATCTGACGTGTCTACAGACACTGGCACTAAGTGAAAACTCGCTACAGAGTCTGCCAGACACACTGTCTGCACTAACCAAGCTACGTATACTTGATCTTCGACACAACAAGTTGTCTGAGGTACAGTTTTACTGCAGTTGTCATCAGATCTTTTCAACAGCAATGAAAATAGCCCGAGGAAGTAATAATATTGTAAGAAGCAAAGGCTGTCTTATTGGCTGTTGTGACTCATAGCCATGATGATCATTTCAATAGAGTCTATCGCAGACTGCTAACCCTTGTACCTGGCTTTGTAGCAGTGTTTCCGGTAAGCTTTAGAAGTTGATTAGCGATTTAGCGCGGTGACTGCTAATCAATTTCAATATTGATTAGCAATGCATAGCAATTGATTAGCAATTCCAAATCTTTGTTGA
>Ga0049105_1001129_pt1 | contig 11210 bp, 8 predicted proteins | sample WorMetvaBAHAMAS1_FD_61260 | JGI IMG/M metagenome (GOLD analysis project Ga0049105, IMG submission 61260) | Worm MetaG Olavius vacuus BAHAMAS.1 | ecosystem: Host-associated > Annelida > Digestive system > Unclassified | place: Germany: Marburg | collected 2013-04-09 | reverse complement strand
CCCCGTTGCAGCGAAATTGCCGATTTTCAACCGATATTCGCCCGTAGCTCCTCAGCCGTAACACCTAGCAAAAAAAGTTCAATTAACATCGTATGTTATCCCTAAGCCCCCCAACGGGTGGCTGGAAAATACAAAGTGTCCAAAATTTGAACAATAGGCTGCGATAACTGGTACAGTTACTAGTAATCACTAATAGGAAATCGCATATGGGCTTTCGATTGGTACAGACCGCAATAACCTTAAATGACGTTGATCGCCATAATAGCCTTTATTTTGTGTTTTTTTTCACCGAATTCGACAGATTTTCAGGCCGATTACATCACATTGATTGAAGATATACCTATAATGTCCATAAAATATTGTCTCCCAGTTCCAGTCTTCTACTTTTGGCGAAAACTATAGCGCACCCTGCAGCACGGTCTCTCTGCGCTAGCTGAGCATCTTGTGTTATTTACTGGCAACCATTGTACATTAAGTGCTTTTTACCGAGTGGGCAGTGATTGTATATTGCAGGTTCGACTAACTGCATTTCAATCACTTGGTGCATTTATATCGACATTTGCAGACCCGTCACTGACTGGCTTGTACTTGTCTGACCACGGCAGTATTCTTTACAGTCTGTCGTCTGGCACTGACAACTCTACCAGTCAGTCGTCTGCCAGTGTGATGTGAGTTGCAGTCATTTTTCCACTAACAGAATATTAAAGTCATTGGTGTCATTTATGGTCGTTGAGAGACAATACATTTGTACTAATTGTGAAGTAGCAAGAGGCATGTTTTTGAAGGTGTGAAGGTACTGCATCAGGCACAGACGAGTTGCAGGGCCCGTCGACAGCTGATGCTGTAGATGATTTCAACTCTTTTCAGTTCTGGCGCATTCAGCCTGACATTATTGATAACACTTCGTTAGTGTCTGCCTGTGGCGACTCACTGGAGTCGTTGGTGATATCTGGCAGCAAAGACTGCCAGTCAGTACTGCATGTCATCGGAGACTCGTTACAACTTCAACACTCTGATGTCAAAGAAAGTTTGTATTTCAAATTCATTTTATTTTTTGTTATTGATTAACTGTGAAAAAATTATTTAGTGATAAAATGTCACATTTATTGTGTTAAAGTGTAAATATGGCTGTTAGTGATTGATTATTCTAAACTGATTGTTCTGTACTGTCCAGTATTGTCATCTTCTGTGCTATGTGTATATATATATATATATGTAGTAGACATCTTAAAACATAACACTGCACTAGCTGTAAATAAATCATATATGATTTAATTGGAAGTTATTTGTTGCTTGTGTGACTTAGCTGAATCCAGAAGTGATTTTTCATTTGTAAATGACATTTAGTGTTCAGTATCTCAGACGATCTCAGATTTTGACGAGACTTAGAGCCACGCCACGCAGCCTGTCATTGTCATAAAATCAATCAGTGATCACGCATTTAATGCTATCATATCAATCGCACATGGTTGCAATAAGTTTAAAAAACACAAGCATAAAAAATACAATGGCTGAAGTTAAAAATGAATATACACTGTGTCTCAAAAAAAACATCCCCGATGTTTTTAGCTATAACTTGCGAAAGCATTGTCGCAAATTTTCATAATATTTGGCAGAAATATTACTAAGAAAACAAGCAATCAACAGATGCTATATTTTCCACCTCACATGATTAATGCTTCTGCACTACCTTGTGAAACTGAAAACACAGAAATTGTATCTTTTCCCGTAAATGTTTCATATTGATTTGCCAATAGACACACGAGTTACATCAGAATTATCACTAATCACTGTTAGTCTACTTTACATACATAGAACAATAGGATGTGTGCACCAAACAAGACCAAGAAAGTGAACAAGGCATTCAGCCACCTGTTTTGCACACACTTAGCGATCACCATATCTGTCATGGTGTCAGGCCGCTTTGGCGCCACGTCAAGAATGAAAGTTTTTCTTCATCGAACATGAATTGCATGTCAATGGATAGCATTACTGAGGTGTTCTACCATCTCAACAAAATGTTAATAGCTACCAAACACATTGTGGACAATAATTTTGTCTTTCAGTGAGACAGCGCACTGGCACATCTCGCACGTAACGTTGTCCAAACCTCTCAACTTCACTTTTTTGACCTATGACCCCAACAGCCCAGATGTGATTGGTGAACCCCACTGATTATAAGATTTAAAGAGTCATACAATAGCATGAGTACAAGTTGCGAGTCAACAAGTTTGAAGAAATCTAGCTGCAACTGCTTAAAACTGGCAAAGCATGTGATACAGCATTTGAGTGAAATGGTGCTATTTCTGAACTACTGCATTTTTTCAGGTAGTGCAGTAGCACTATTTAGGTGTGGTGGGAAACTATAGCATCTCCCGATTGCTTACTTTTTCGGTAACACTTGTGCCAAATATCATGAAAATCCGACAATGCTTTCTCGAGTAACAGCTAAAAATGTCGGGGATGTTTTTTTGGAGACAGTGTATATATACATATACATAGAAACATACATACATACATTCATACATAAACAGTGATAAACATGATCAAACCCATTGTTTATGAAGATCAGTAAGCTAGTTGAATCGGTCGTCGTTTTGGCAACTGACGATGATGACCTGTGATGTGAGCCGTGTGTTGGCACTCCTAACACATGGCCTGACATTGTCAAAATAATGTTAAAATAAGAAACTGCATTGTCAGCCAGCAATGATGGGTTGTGTGGTGCAGTCCTTACTGGTATTGCATTACTATGCTGTGGCTGTAATGTCACACACATGCGATGTTTTACATTATTCAGCACCTGTTTCACGGAGTTCATTAACTGAGGTGGATGTGTGGAGCAGCTCAACATTTGATACTGCAGCTGTTGATGTCAGTTCTCAGGTTGTTGCTGTTGACTGTTCTGTACTCACCAGAGAGTAACATTGCACAACTGAGGGGCATACTTTTTCATTGTTGATTGACGTTAACAGTCAATATTTGTTTTGTTATAGCACAGAATAACTGCAATAGATTTATGTCAGTTAAGTGCTTAGCGCTGTCTGGTAAAATGTGGAATGTGGAATATAGATGCAGAATAGGGTTAGGGTTAGGGATACTGGTTAAGGCCAGGGATGGGGTAAGGGTTAGGGTTTAATTCGGCAGCAGTATTTCGCAATATACTGCATTCGACATTCTGCATTACGGGCCTACTCATTCGCTCACTTTCAACTTAGCAAGAAACACATGATCAGTGCATTGACTATATTACTTTCACTTTTAAAAATTGTTTAGAATGTATACAGAAAAAAGAAAACGACTTCTTTTCAACTTTTTTCTGTAGCGAAACGTCACAACTTACGTAAACAACAACAGCACAGAATATGTATTTGGACCAGTCATGATCGCGTATTTGAGGTCATGATACTTCCATGTACTCCTCTCTCATGCAGTTTTTCATACAAACTTGCATCAGTTTTACCATCTGGCTGCCCGTCTTAATGTCTGTAATCTGTATTTGTACAAAATAGCAGTGTGTATGTAATTGTTGACTATAAATGTAACTGGTAGACTAATACCCGTTACAATTATACTTACAATTTTGGTGCTTTTGACTTTAATGTAATACTGAGAGTAGTTCTGTTTTCATTGACGATCATGCATTTAGCACTGCTGCCACTTCTGTATGCAATGACTTGCTCTCATATGCAAGTGAAGCTGAAGATGCTGCTGTTGAAACGTTTCCTGAATTGCAACATCTGCATGACACTGTTATATTATTTTTTCTTTTCATCGTTAAATGTTCTGAAAGTTTTTTTTTAACTCACGACATTGCAATAATAATCACGTGTAATAATTATCTGCCCAATGCATTAGCAGCATTCAGTCTGTCACACAAAATGAGTTGAACACCCTGCAGATCTCAGTCTTCCACCAAGGTTCACCATGAGAAATTATCTTTAATGTCAGATATCTTGAATACAGTGAGAGATACAATGTTGGACACAGTGGAAGTCAGACAGGAAACCACCAGTTGTCTTTCAGTTGGCTCTATGAACTCTCACCCTGGATGACCTTAAACTGTCCTAGTTCAAGGGCATTAAAACTACACATCAAATAATTCGAAAACGGTTACAGATATAATGATGGGGTCAATGGAAGTTGAATAGGTTGTAGGAAGTAGGCTACCTATCCCCCGTTGACTGACAGTAGGCTGACGCATTGGTTTATCGAGTTTGCCTGACTGAGCTGTCGGTTGCTGAACAGCGTTGGGCAGATACACATTTCATAGAATGTATTTCTTGTAGTAATAATAACAAGAGCAGTCATAGACCGCATATGTCTGCCAAGGAGAACATGGTCTGTATCTGGAGTGCGTATCAGGATCTGAATTCCAAAGTTTAATGGGGACTTTCTTGTACGAGGATACATCTGTGATAAAAATTTTTATGAAAATCTGATCACTTTCTCTAGAATTGTAGGAAAATGCTCTATCTCGCACTTTGAAGAATCCTTTAAACAATTCCTGGATCCGGATTCTGAGGCGGGTGACTTCCAAAATATAATCAGTTCTTCCTTGTCCACAGTTATATCTGTTGTAGAATCTTCATGACGATCCGTTCAGTAGTTTTTACGTGAAGTTGCTAACAGAAAGACAACACAAACAAATTTTGGGTAATACATAACATCCTTGGCAGATGTAATAATAGTAATTAATAATAATAATTACATACAGTGTTACAAGTGATAAGCCATTCCTATATAGCAAGCCAGAAATCGACCCTCCATAATTTTCATCTCTTTCAACTGATCATTACCAAACTTGGTGTGATTGATTACATCCTCTACCCCTACTTATCCCCACCGATGGGGACCACCTTGTCGTGGCGGTGGGGTTTATGAGCTCCGAGGACCTGCAGATTCCACTTTTTAGGTATCCAAAGGGGAGCCCTCAGTTTGGCCCTCAGAACCCTGCCCTGCTATGGGGGTGCTAAAATCTCTGGAGACTCGGTTCAGAGCATGTGTTTGCAGGGCATTCTGGCGGTACCACTACTTGCAAGCATTCTCAGGAGTTGACATCGGGGCTCCTGGAATTATAAGTGACTGGTGTATTTACGGCATCCGTGCCGGCTTTTTTAGCTGTTTGAGAGCCACACCAGTGGTGGTGGGCCCTCTAGCCATGTTTCCTCCTGGGGACCGTTTCCTCAGTCCCGTCCCCAACAGGCGAGGAAGTTATGAGCGAGGCTCGAGTAGGCTCGAGTAGTATGCTCGTTTATTGGCTGGAACTTTTTTTTAGCTTAAATGTATTATTAATTTGGGTACCTGGTTACAAAAGTGTTCCAGGTAATGTCACTATGTTTCTTTTTTACCACAACGGTGGTATGTTACTCCATATTATGGGGGTTAGAGTTCTATTAGTTTATTTTGGTACCTGGAGATAGTGTTGTCCTAGGTAATTACACTTTATTTATTTTGCCACAATGATGGCTGGTTACTCCATACTAGGATTTTATCCTATGGAGGTTATGCATTCTTTCAAGTTCATAAGAACTTGAAGTAAAGTATGGTGATGGTTATGTTGTGGTTGCACATTGGGCCGCAATTGATGGACGGCCTCAGCGAAGGAAAAGGTAAGAGGTACACCTACTTAGGTGCCAATTTTCGTTGAATTTGATTGAGTGAGGAATTAACTTTTGGTAATGGTCAGAGCTAAAAATGTGTGGACTTAGCCAGGGATGTGCCTTTTGGGAGTTGAGTCAGAAAATATTTTCCCTACCCATTAGCCCAGATTCTCAAATTACATACAGAGGCCGTTTTTCACTCAAAACACACATAAATCTTGGCATAGGTGCCGCCAGAGTTTATAGTTGAATGAGAAAGACTCCATAGAAATTACAAATTTGGGGGTAAAAATTGGACTGGAAGTAGCAGTATGACCAATTCTGCATGTGTACAGTAGGAAAATTGCCAAACGTGGCTGAACACATACCTAAATCTGGGGTAATATTTTTAACTGGAAGTAGAAATATGGCTATTTAGGCACATGCTTAGTCAAATAAATGTCCAAAAGTAGTTCAGTTGTGGCAAAAATTTACATTCTACAGGAAACAGGGCATGGAGAACTTAAATTAAATTTCAAACCAGCAGTTGAATTATGGCTGTTTCTGCACATGTGCAGTAGAAACTGGGTCAAAAATAGCGGAAGACATGATCCGACTGCAAAAAATGTTACATCCTATAAGAAAGCAGGCTCGGGAACTGAAATTTGGTGTCAACTTTTTAATGGGAGGAGAAATATGGCAGTTTCTGCACATGCACGGTGTAAAAGTGGTCAAACTGACAAAAACGATACCTGAACACCTTAGAGGTGTGGTCATGACAATGCACTATACAAATCCACGTTTACCTTTACCTTTACCTCACCTATAGGAAACCAGCTGCAGTGACTGCTGTGTGGTGAATTGTTGTAGACCATTGTTCCTGAAGACTTGCTCAGTCATTACCTTGGCATGGTTGAGCCATCCAGAGTGACGACAGTTGACTCAGAGATCTTGAGGCACTGTGCTTTCAGTTTTCCAGCAGTTGCGTTCACACTTGGTCGTGCCAACTGGTCATGCCTTCGTCAGCTTTACAACGTACTCGCCCGTGACATGCAGGTTGCTGCAGCTACATGTGCTGGTTTTTTAAAAATAGTCCTTTTACAACTTCTGCTTAGTGAGACCTTCAGAGACTTATGATGAGCATGAACATTGTCCACTTAGAAACAAATATGGCATGTTGGGCAGAAAAATTGTGGCGTTCTTAGTTATGTAGTCGCATTAGTGTTCTGTAAGCATTTTGTGTTATCTGCTTGTTTTGTTTTGCGTCTCTGGATCATTGCGTTTCTCTGCTAGCACAGTATGTTTGATTTGTACAAAATTTATTGCCATATGGTCAACAGATTTTTGACACTGGAACGCATATCTACAATAGACAAGCGTTTGAATGAGCGATGTATATGTGAATGATGCCCCTTTATGCCAAAGTGAAGCAGTCATCTGCAGAGTTGGGGCAATAGGGTAGGCCAGGTGGAGCTTCATCGAGGTGGCACAAGCCTTCAAGTTGATCACAGTCTGCCTGAAGCTGTCACTGAAGAAAAACTGTTGGATAGCAGAAAAGATTTATGGAAGATCACCGAAGCACTGTGTGCTTGAGATAGCTGTAAATCTGCACTGGCTTAGTGGATACAGTCTTGATGAGACACTTAGCTATAATGAAGATCTCTGCATGACAGGTCCCTTGAATTCTTGACCAGAAAGTGAAGCATTGTCCATGGCAAGCATCATGAGAGAACTTACGATCAGTCCGGTTTGACCTGATACTGTTGGTTAGAGTACAATGATTGTTGCTTCTATGCTTGTTAACAGAATTGTCTGTTTCTAACATTGACAGTAATACTTTGCTTTTTAGGACCATATGTATGTATTATGTTTTCATGCATCACATCTCTTTAAATTAAATTTATCAGTATTAGTAGAAGCTGGCATCTAGATGAAAGGTGACATCTCAGTAGGCATGTTTATGTAATATGATATGATAATCATTACAAGACACATTTAATGTTGAAACTGCTTGTGCTGATGAAGCCGGTTGTTATATGTGCTAACAGTGGAAAGTGCGACGTACATTGGCATTCTCCATTCATCATCTTGCTGTTATACTTGGTGAGGAGTTGACATGCACTGACCTTGTTCCTGTCTTTGATGAGTTGCTTAAAGACTTGGATGAGGTGCGCATTGGCCTTCTCAAACACTTTGTCGACTTCCTCCAGGTGAGTTAATGTCATGTTGGTTTGCTTCTTCAGTGCTTTGTATTGTTTAGTTTCATGCTTACGTATACCTACATAAACATATATTATGTGTTTGTGCATGCACATGTGTAAGCTTACATTACTCTCATATTTGTCATGTCACTAGTTTTATATTTTTAGTTGCATTATGTGATTATGTTTTAGAATTTTATTTTTATAAATGGGAACATGTTACCTGTCTGTAGATTTGCTTGTTCATCAGTATGTTGATGACACGCACAGACTGTGTTAATTTTTATCATCCACATATAGTTTTGATGGCAGTATGCCTGTCTGTGTGTAATATGATAACTTTCAAAAGCCTTTACATAGAAAGATCATTTTCCATCTCTGGGTTCATCTTGAGGGGATACGGGTCAAGTACTCTGGTTCTGTAGAAGATAAAGCCGCGAAGTTTGCATGCTTCATGGGTCTTCGGCTATGGCGGATCGCATGATTTAACCACCATCACATGACCAGAAGTTACCACACCTAACTAAATACATGCATTTGCAAGTGGTCTCCCTTAGATTAGAAGGCAGTCTTGTATCAGTTCATTTCAGTTATTTGTCAAATGAGAATTAACAAGAAGCTCAGCTACTGCAGAGATATCACACGTTGGCAGTCATTACACCATTCAAAGTCATTCAAAGTCACTGAGAGTACCAATCGAAAGCCTGTATGTGACTTTGATTTATACTAACTTAATCCTGTCTCGCACCACTTTCAAGTTATTGTGCAGTACTGTTCAGATTATCGCCTTTGACAAAGGGGTACCTCTCGCTAATGCACTCAGTCTCGGTAACTTCTGAATATTGTCATAAATCATATGTGAGACCTCCTTTTCCCCTAGGCCTAATATAGCAGTTATGTACTGTTAAACTGGTAGCGTTCTAAAAGGGAAGTCTCTGGGTTCTTCCCTGGATATCGCTAGAATCCTAGCCGCCTCTGTGTGACTAAGTTATCAGACTATTACGAGATGCCTACTGAAAACAAACACAGTGGATGAATTTACTGTAAAATATAATATAGCAATAGCGATATGTACAGGCAAGCGTAATAACGAAAATATATCAATCCGCCACTGGGCTAATGTCAGTTCCAATACAGAACCACAGTTGCTCACGCTAGCTAGAAACTCCTCAAAATACACTACTCACTGCTAGCTTTACCGACTTAAACACTACGAATGACAAGGCACTAACTACAGCCTCCAAACGATTAACTCACGGTCAGCCCGCTTACCAAACTAACGGCCAATTTGCCGCTGTTAAGTCAAAGTCAAACATGACTCGAGCGAAATAGTCAAATAAACGCGAAGTACTTAACTTCTCACGCTGCCGGCAAAAACAGCATCAAAATCTCCATTAAGCACACACTGAAGTACCGAAGCACCAAAACTCGCCGTCTAGAGTTTACAAAACTCGAAAATCCACACACTCAGAACCTCCGATGTGCACCTACGACTATTCCCACGCAATAGTACTAATGCACGTAAGGCTATCACATTTTAAACTTCGCCACTGCCACGTCGCCGTACTAAAAACGACTCAGTGGACGTGGCGTGTGCTATAATTAGATACGACCTCGGGTACTCACCGCTATTGGTTATTCCCAGAAGTAGGCCGGGTGACCGTAACACGGCTGCCTACCATCGGTCAATCCGTCGGAGAGTGGCTATACACGCGAGACAAGGACGACTATGCACTCAAATACGATCACTCTACTGGCTAGGCAGGAGGGCCCTGACATCATACATTGCTAAAACTAGATTCTTTGGACTACATTATTGTTGCAGACAGTATGGGTTTATCTTCAACCAGTTTGATGTAATTGGCTCCCACAGCTACCTAATTCCGTAAAATGATGCAAAATAACAGCCATTCAAAAGCTGTATGCAACTTTGTAGTAGTGAATACACTAACTATATTCTGTCTTGCACCGTTTCCAAGTTATTGCAGAGTATTAGTCAAATTTGTGCTGTTTACAGGGGGTAGCTATCTTTAACACACTCATTCGGCAGTGAACCCCTAAATCCACAATAACAAGATTTGGCCTCAAGAAACTAGAAACATCGCTTTATCCTGTGGTGCAAAATGCATTTCGATATCTAGAACCATTTATGTGTGGATCACTACTGTGACGACGGACAGCTACAACAGCCGTTAGCAATAGTTAGACATGCTAATAATTGTGTACCAAACTGAAGTATGTTGAATGTGATAGATGACTTGAATATATTAAAACATTATTTGTAAAGAAAATGCAGTGGTAGGTATTACATGTATTTGAATTTATGTGATGAGTCAGGTACTGCTTGATTGGGTTGTCCTGGAATAGAGGCTGTGAAAAAAGTTTGTTGTTGTTTTTGTATATGTAGCTTCTGAAAGCAGACTTGCGGCACATTTATTTGACAAAGTTGCCAGAGTTCTTGAAAACTGACAATAATCGTAACTGGCGTTTGAGGCTCGATCTAGCTGAGTAAGTATATGCAGAGATATTTAGTGAATATATAAATGAATGTTTAGTGAATGGGAATCATCACTCACTTTTAGTTGCTTCTGATATCACCGTGACACTCGTACATGTGGTGGCATTGTACAGATGACAAACTCGTCTTCTCTGCACTGCTCAACTTTGGCTTATGACAGAGATTGGTTGATAGTCAGATGACACAGCCAAGGTGATGACATGCAGTAAAGTTACTTTCAGGCTGTGCTCTTTTGTTTGCAATGAGTAGCTGTTAAGTGAATGTAAGTGCAGAACAACTCAGTCAGAGTCAGATTTATCTGTCAGTTTGACAGCCAGCCTGATGCCAGACCACAACTCCAGTTGCTTCAGCAAATCTCTTACCGGGTGTTACTACTAAAATACAAGGTACAGTCCAAATCTTCACCAGCATACTGACGGAACTGCTCCATACAGCGGTTACAGCAACATTGCTCTGATCATCTGTAGCATCTCTATTCATATAGGTATATGACAAGAACCAGCCTGGCTCAGTGTGCATTCTTGAGTACAGCTGCTGTTGTCCAGAACTCTTTATTGGCCAACATGTATTTATGCCTGTCTGCTATAGAGTTTCTATTGTTAACGATAACGACAGTGAAAACTCATTATTATCTGTCCCATAGCTATAGCATATTAATTTTAAAAACTGAACATCAGTTTAACACTTCAGTGTAAGGGTCTAGTTATTTATCACATGTCGGAAACAGCAAAAATCATTTTGTTATGACCATTGTGATGTGAATCCGTGTGAACCCTTACAAGGCGATTTACTTTGAAAATCGGAAAAGCATTCTCCACTTCATTGCATTTATGGTTTTGCATGAGGATTCCCATCACACGGATAACATCAGTCATCACATCACTGTTCATGCATAGAAGAAACAGAAAT
>Ga0049105_1001128_pt1 | contig 11211 bp, 9 predicted proteins | sample WorMetvaBAHAMAS1_FD_61260 | JGI IMG/M metagenome (GOLD analysis project Ga0049105, IMG submission 61260) | Worm MetaG Olavius vacuus BAHAMAS.1 | ecosystem: Host-associated > Annelida > Digestive system > Unclassified | place: Germany: Marburg | collected 2013-04-09 | reverse complement strand
ATTTCGACACGATATTGTACGCTGCACAGTGCACTATCATGAACGTAGATATTTTCAACACTTTCTGTTCAGTTGATTCGCTCGTATCGCCATGAATTAGCTGCAGTTGCTTCATGATGCAATGTTGATACAACTGATGACAGGTGCACACGACGTTGGCGCGTATTCATCGCATAGACGAGCTGCTCTCTCAGCAGAATCATCTCCAGTCTCAACTCATTCAGCTGAAAACTCTCCTCTCTTCTGAGTCTACAGCAAAAATTGCTGGTAATAATATTACACTTTTATATATATGAATCTTTATTCGTCAGTGTCAGACAGCAACAACAGTTCACACTAAGACGAACACAGCACGGTAGAAATGACGGTGAATAAAGAAGACAAACTATGAAAAGGACAGACTACACAGAAAACTTAGAACAGTATTGGTTCTGCTTGTTAAGGTCCTAAGAAGTCTATCTCGCCTACTGCACAACTCATCATCTATAGACTTAATTCCAAAATACATCTGCATATCATTAGGGCTGTTACGGTTCCACTAATTCCATATCCGGTTCAATTCTGGTCGGTTTTCCAACAAAAACCGCGCTTTCGGTTCGGTTCGGTTCGGCTTTTAGTTACTTACATTTTTAGGTCACTTTAAATCGCGAAAGCACGAACGCTGTTAATAGTCTTGTTCACTGACTTTCAGTCAATCAGTCAATCAATCAAAGTATTTTTAGAGTGGCTTTGAACAATTTATAAAATAACTGATTCCATGCTTTTGTCACACATACCACATCAGACCTTTTTATCATGTGTTATTTGTTCTATGCATATTAACTGACTGATAAACGTGTGTATTGTAGTCGGTGTGGAGGAGGCTACGGATCGAGATCGGGCCGACCCGGAGTTTCTCAAGATCCTAGAACTGCACACCGCCCAGCTAGAGAGGCGTGTCCGTGCGTGCCAGGCCAGAATCATGCTGGTCACGTGTTTCGACACCCGTGTCTGATTGGTGTAGCTGTCAAGTGCCAATTTTCATCTCTTAAATCAAGAAATGGCAAACATCATTTGTGCCGTTGTTCAGTACCGAAGTGCATTCTTTTATTTATTGCCGATGTGCCATAGTGATTGTTGATAAAGTCTTTGTAAATAATGAATAAACATTGTTTTCTTGTCTACTCACTCAGAGTGCAGTGTGTTGCATATTAATGATGAGACTGCCTAGCAGTATGCTAATAGATGGTAGGCCAATCGTCGGTGGTTAATTGACTGGGAGGCTTTTTGCTGTGTAGCAGTTATGAGAGTTTATGCAATATGTGTTTTCGTACAACAGTTGCTTTGTCATTGTGCATTAGTCACTATCGCATTTGCAGTCGTTTCGTTTGAAGTATAATATAATCATCTTAGATCAAGAATTTGTAACCTTTAGTTTTAAAATCCGTAAAAATTTGCGAATTTTACCAAATTCGTGTTAATTCGTTGAATGAACAGGGCCGAAGTTCCAGTGGAATATGGCATTACTATGGACCACGTGTAATTTACCAACAGTATTTCATGTTTATTCATGTATAAGCTGCTTGTATTGGGATACAAAATTGAATGCTGGTGAAGTGTGAAATTTTTGTTACATTATAAAATTATAAAAGTAATATTGAAAACAATTTGAAGTGTTTGATGCTAACACGTACATAGACAGTTTGCAGTGATTTGTTATAAATTAATGTACTCTGCAGATGTGAATACAAGTGGCATTCAAACAGTGTACGAATTTCAGAAACCCATTTTAAAATTCGTAAAAATTCGTGGTTATACTAAATTCTTAAATTTAATTTGCATTCCCGATCTATGATAACCACTCGACTGTGGGAGTAATCAAAGTGATTAACTCATGATCCTTTTTAGCTCAGAACAGTCTGGGTGAAAGCGTGACCGCAGGCCACTTGGCGACCGTGTTTCTTCCCGTAACATACACGATGTCGCGGTACTAAGGCTTATGTGATTGTTTGTGTTTGTCTGTTTATATTTGTTCGCGATCTCTCAGTCAGTTGAAGTGAAAGTAAAGTAAAGTAACGTGAATGTGTATAGCACTTTGTCATGGTAAGCTTTTATCCCGATCATTTCCTGTTTCCAGTTCTGTACACGGTGCATAGCAGTCATCTAGCAGTCTTGTACTGAGGCCGCTCTAAATGACAGTCTAAAGTAACGTAATCTAACCTCTAAAGCTCTCCCTACTATCTTAACTATCAAAATCCTGCCTTAAAAGGCTCTGCTATGTGTAAGCACCTTAAGACGTTATTGTTGGTGGATTTTGAAGTTTAGAAAGAGAATATTAGGGAACTGTGAGTAGCAGTACATTTACCTTACTTACTTATTTACGATGACAAGTTTTGCAATCATCGGCTTAAAAAGTTTTGGCACATCAAGCATATCGAGTTTCCGTTATTTTTGCCGCACTGTTAATTATGTTTATTGAAATGTCAGTTGATCCGAGTGACAGTAGACGTTGAACGATTTTATTTATATCGACTTTATTTCGCGAACTGTGCCAGCCAACATTTAAAAAACACATTTGTGTTCACAGAGGCGTTAAAACTGATCGTAAATCTGTCCGTAGAACGAATCGTAAAATGGCGGTATTCGTGGTAACGTGTGGCTGCAGGGCCGGCGTTAAACAGTTGGCTTTGTTCATTGTGTTCAAGGGCGGATCCAGTAGCGGGAGTCCCCCGGAAAATTTTTGAAATTCTAGTTTGCTGTAGGTGAGTTTTAGAGCATTTAGCACGGAATAATATTGTCACATTTGCTGTCTTAAAACTTATATCGACCGTTACGCTGGCTTGTTAGTTTTCGTGCGCCATAACTTGGTTATATACCGGTATTCTCATTGGATGTCGGTATGATGCGGCGGCCGAACTGAGTGGTTAGCCACATAATTCTTGCTCCCGACGCTGATTAATACGCGAATGTCCTGTGTCGATATGCAACTGATGTGACACAAGTCGATGACGGCTGTGTTTGAGAAGGCTTAACGTGATCGTTTTGTTTTCCTGTTTTTTTTCTTTTCATGACCAATCTGTACGATTATTTTTAATATGACGGTACTGTTCAAGTCAGTTTAGTTTAATTGTTTGTCAGTCTGCCATTCTGCCATTATTTGTATCATCATAATATTTGTTAATTATTTGGCTTCCAAAATTCATGAGAAATAGGACTTTAGTTTCAAAATGATTGTTAAAGGACAGGAAGGTCATGTCATCTGTCAGCACAGCATTTAAAGTGCATTATAATGAAAAATGGGGGACCCATCCGGCCATCTTGGGGGGAACGCGCCATGGCCTCTGGGGGGATAGACGCCCGTGTCTGTGCTTGTGCAATGTGCGTGTTGACTTCTAGCAGTAATTTGGCAGCGACTGTGTTTCACGTTGACTTAACCAAACATACGAAGTTGTGTTTTTGTTGCAAGTTCCGCTGACTTCTTTCTTGCGTGTTGAACAGTTTAAGTTTTAAATATCGATCTCTAAGTTGGTTAATTTGGTTTCACGTGTCGAGCATATTCTGTCTCGTCGGACTTGTATACGAATTTTGCATTTGAGTCCGTATAACCTCTCGTCGCTCGTTTTCCTTACTGTGCGAATATTTTTTAGCAATTAAACGTCATCGTCGCCATTTGATGTTCATTGTGATCCGATCAGCATGACTCGGTTGCGACATCATGGCAAAAATAGTTTGCGTGGTTGTCGGGCAAGAAAAACATTTTCAGTTTTAGTGATGAGCTGATGTTGAACGATCGTGCTTTTGAATGCATAGAAAACGCGTAGTACAGTCGGCAGCATATGGTATAATAAGTAAGTAAGTAAGTAAATTAATAAGGTGGTTTAAAAGCAACAGTCACTCGGTGCCTCGGGCCTCAACAGGCGTGTCTTCAGCCACCGACGGAACTCGAATGAAATAGTACAATATAGCCCAGTGATATGGATCCACAAAGTTTGTAAGGGATGAATATTGGTGGGTGGGGGTCTGTGGGAAGGAAGTGACCCATAGGCATACGGTGCTGTGGTACCGTGGTGGAATTGCAACAGAATTCTGCATCAGGTCGTGCATGCACCTAACATCGATAGGTATACACTTGTAGAGGGATGCTAATTGTTCCGGTGCAGTGGGCCATTAAAAGCTACTGAGGATTCACCAGAACACATCATTTTCAAAGAAACTTTTTTCTGCCCCATCCTGTCTTTTGCCGCAGACACATTAGCTCTAAAACAGTGTCCAAAGAGTGCACCAGAACGCGGTTTTCAGACAAAATTCACAAAATGGGGAAGAGCTTGACCCAGACTTCTCTCCCAGTGGGAGCCCTCGCCGAATAAACAGGACGGGTAGAGCACGGCCGTGGGTAGAGTGGTTGAGAACCGACTGCAGCCTGTCCACAAGGTGACCGGAATCACCAGCCAACAGCTTACCGAGCAGCAGTATAGGTCGGCTTTGCTGACAAGCAGAACGCGAACGAGTGTCGCTAAGGCTGAAACACAACACACAACGATGATGCAAAGTTCAGCGGCCTTCATAGTTCTCTGTGCCGCATACGCTGACTATAGACCTGTACTGCGCTCTTCTGTCCATTAATGGCGCAGTTGGATTTTACACCGTAGACGACGTAGACGCTGACTGACCATCAGCAGTCGTGCTAGGAGGATTGCGTATAATTTGTACATCGCTTCTGATAGCGGGGTCGTCGCATTCGCTGTACGCAGTAGGAATTAAGAGTCGGGTATATACTGTACCAAATTATCTTCGAGCGGAATAATCCAGTCATACGTTGCGTTTAGCGGATTTGAAAGGCTGCCAGCACGAACGAGGTATTGTGCACTGTCTGAGCTCTTGCTGTTGAAATTTACTTGGAAGATGTTTTCTCCCTCCTTTCTCTTTCTCTTCCTTTCCGTCCTTTTTCCCATCCCGTCCTTTCCCTTCTTCCCCTCACTTTCCTCTACATTTCCGTTCGCCGCGGCACCTCCAGTCCAGCTGTGAGTGAGGTCTTGGAGAGCGCTGTATGCCCCCCTCAGTGAGATTCGACGCAGAACCCCGGCCGAAAACGCATTTTGGCGTACTTAGCGTCCGGAGAACGCATCCTATATTTCAGTTCAACAAAATGCGAAAATTGAAGCAAATCGACTTTTATCCGAATTTTAAGTAATAATCAGGCGGCCCGACGTATGTCGAATATCGTCTTTTATGGTCTAGTGCTGTATTTCACGAGGCATGTAATCTCCCGGGCCGCTCATCAGCCGCCCGACAAATGTATACCAGTATATCACTTGGACATCTCGCTATTCCTTCCCCTAAATTTACAAGAGGGGCGGTCTAAGTCCGAAATTTGCCCTCAATATTTGATCCCCATTCGCATTTGATCCGCGTTCGTTTAGAAACGAAGGAACATTATCGGATTTTTTTTGTCAGAGGATTGGGTACGCCGATGATTGGCCAATTGTCTGGCCCAAATTTGGTCCACGCCCCTCTGCCTTTTTCCACTTACTTATTTCTTGCCTGCAACCCTTCAGTTAAGTTGATACAGGTTGTAGGCGCCTATTGAAACTGCAAACACGTAGTGGCGATTTTATTTTTAGGCGCCACGTATTTTACTTAGGCTAATTAGCCTACACATACGCCAAAATCTTTCAAACGAACATTTTTCACTCTATTGAACCTGAACTTGTCCAAATTTGCTAGCAAACGTGGGTTAAATAATGCCATATTTATTCTGGCATTTGAAAGTGAAATCTTAGCAGACGAAATACTTCGCATGCCCGTTGAAGATCAGGTGGGCCTACAACAGCTCGCCGCGCTCGTATAAGGCTCATCATGACGTCATCGAGCTTCAGCGTCAGCCGCCAGACGGTTGTCATGACAACGGAGATGCACAGTGCTGGGGAGCCTCTGCGCATCATTGAACAAGGCGCTGGAGGGTGTCGACTGGTCATTGGCGGAGAAACTCTGCTCGACAAGAGGCGTTACGTCAGCGAACGTCTGGACTCGCTGCGCAAGTTCCTGATGTGGGAACCGCGAGGCCACCATGACATGTACGGGGCATTGCTTGTAGAACCGGACAACTCAGGTAACAGCAGGCAGTAACGGGTAGCTAACTAACGTACTTTTACATCTGCAGCTGTTGTAGCTAGTTATTTTTGTTCCCAGAAGTACATTACAGCAATTAACCAATTTGTAACAGTAGCCTATAGGCCTAATGCAAAAACTAAAAGCGTTAGAGGTAGGCCTAATCAATCATCGCAATTGTCTAGCGTTTAAACTTTTAACCGTCACAGCGCATTGACATGTTTTGAACTTGTCTCGGCCTAGCTGCTCAGTGTAGTTTAGTTTAGTTTAATCAATCATATTACTGCAAACGGGAAACATATCGGAAACTTAAAACATGGAGTAGTTGCAATAGGAGTGCGGGCGATCGGCCAAATATTGACTGGGACAATTCTATCCCTCTTGTGATTTGTACAGGGGAGTGGTAAAAACGAGTTAAAAATTTAGCCTCAATTTGGCATTTTGAAGCACTCTAATTTCAGAACGGAGCAACATTATAGTCTAAAGTCTAAAACAAAGTCATCACTCGCCGATTATTGCCCCGAATCATCGCCAAATCTGGTACGGTTCAGTTCGCACACTCCTGAGAACTAGTCCGGGAAACATAGTCCTGGAAAATGTGTTTCGTCTCTCAACTCGCGCTGCCCCATGCCCCCCCCCCGCCAAAGGTACACCGTAGGTTGCGTCATAAGGCTGAGCTTAAAATGACATTTCGCCCACCCCTCCCCTAATTTTTACAGGGGAAATAGTAAAACACGACGTTCACGTAAGTTTTTAGCTCAACTGGCTGAGCTGTAACTGGTGAAAAGCTGTCTGTCGGTGTGTCTGTCTGTATGTTAACCAGGGTGAGACAAATCATAACCATTGCACGCAGTGACTTGTGATCCTGCATAGAGAGACTTACTGGTGAATTCTGATCACAAACCAAAAACTAGGTCACTCTGAACTAGTTTACTGGGTCTATAGGACATCATGCTTATGTAGTTGTTCTGTCAGCTGAGATCCACAGTCCATGGGCTTCTTGTTTTTTAACAATAACGCGGTCAACCCTTGTTGCGTGAATGTATATATGTGGTGAGTGTGCACTCGAGCAGCACCTAAGGAAAACCCTAACCCTAACCCTAACTCACACGATCACTGCTTACTCTCAGTAAGTGGAAAAAATGTCGTACGTGTGCGCATAGTCATCTGTGCAACTAGACAAGGCAAAATCCGTGTAGAAAAAGAGTTTACCCAATAAAGCGGTGTTTACACTATCATACATGTACGCCGTACACCTGTACGGCGTACATGTATGATAGTGTAAAGAGCGCTTAATGCTCGCAGGTGATGCGGACCTGGCGGCTATCTTCATGCACAACGCGGGTTACAGCACGATGTGTGGCCACGCCGTGATCGCGCTGGCACGCTACGCGGTCGACCGTCGCCGGCTGGTCAATGCCGCGCGACTGGACAGCGACGTCGACGAGGTTCCAGTGACCATACAGTGTCCGTGCGGTCCTGTCACAGCGTTTGTTGAGAGACGGCCGGACAGGTCGACGACTGGCAGAGTTCGATTCCATAGCGTCCCGGCATTCGCTTTCGCCGTCGGTCAGTTTGTTCGACGTGACAAATCTTTCCATCGTTGACTTCTGATACCTCTACACGTCCAGCGTTTAAATTTTTTACCGTCACAGCGCATTGACATGTTATGACCTTGTTTCTCGTCTAGCTGCTCAGTGTAGTTTTGTTTAGTTTAATTATACAAAACGGTGATACCTTATAAACCCTATGCCAGCTACCTGCATGGGTTGCTACTAGCTTTGAGGATACAGGGATTACGTCTGAACTGTAACAGTAACTGATGCACTTGTGTTGCGCCCCCTACTAGAAGACCGAGGGCGCATCACAGAGTCAATCCGTATCTTCGTACCCGTAGACAGATACGCCAATCACTTTGGGCTCTTTCACAATTAACGTCGTTTTTTTTCAAAACGCAGGGGCTGTGCTAAACGTATGACATTTGGCGAGAGTTAACATTTATCGTATGCTTTTAAGAAACATCGGTCCGAACTAGACTATTCTAAACTGCAAGTCTCATTGTTGCAATCGGCTATAACAGTAAGAAACATTGCAAAATAAATTATTGTCCTACTAGTAAAAGTCGCCGTTTAACGATATCAGTTTTATTATTGTAGATATTATGCTTACGTGTGTTGAGTTTTAATATCATATATTTCAGCAATATATACACAATTACACTAGCGATAATATGTTAAGATATGCCGCAGTGTTCAGCTGTTGATTTGGTGTACCACTTGTTTGATGTATGTAGGCTAGGCTGTATATTGCTGTTATTGTGTTCTTTTTTTTCTTTTTTTGTGCTGCTTTGTGCGAATAAACGTGTTCAATAAAAAATAGCCAACATTTGGAGGGGTATGAAAAAGTACTTTTTGCACGCTTTAGAAAATGTTGATAATATTGTGAATGCCTCCTCAACTGCAGAATACTGCATCAGCAAAGCCAAGAAGTGACGTTGTGTCGCAGGCGTGGAGGTAGAAGTCAAGCTGAAGTCAAGGTCGGACTCAAGCTCAAGGTCATGTACAGTGACGGTCGATATTGGTTACGGTGGAGCGTTCTACGCGATCGTCGACGATCGTCAACTTGGATTGGATATCAATACATCACGCACAGCTGACGTGGTCGATGCTGCTGACGCCATCACTGGTTCATGACATCATCATCATCATCATCATCATCATCATCATCATCTTCATCATCATCATCATCATCATCATCTTTATTACACTTGTCCGAATTCAACTTATACACATTTTGTAGAACATACGTATTGTGAAATTATTACTGAAGAGCCTGTTATTACTTTTGTCACCTGTCGTTTTTATGTCTTAAGCCTAATGCGTTCGGTCGCATCTGTCTCTGTGTGTGTCTGTCTGTCTGTTCGTAATGCTGTAACTCTTGGAAGCCGACGGAAAGGTTCCACAAGTCAGTCCGTCCCTGCAGCAGCGTCCACAGATACAAGACCCTGTGATGACTGCGGTCGACAATTCACCGCAAGAATCGGCCTTGTCGGTCATACGAGGATTCACAGGAAGTAGTGTGAGACCGGAGCTGATACGTCGTTCCGATGGGAGACTCCATCATCATCATCATCATCATCATCATCGTCGTCGTCGTCGTCGTCGTCATCATCGACTTTTGGAAGACTTGAGACCTGGATAGTTCATTTCTGGTATACGCGGGTGCATTTTCAAGCTCGCATATCAAGGTCACCGGGTCATTGTCAAGGTCAGAGGAGCAAAAAACATGGAATTGCATCCTGCCGCTCTCTTTAGAGGCAGACATGGCGAGTCGTGCTGAAACTGCAGTGACGGCAAGTCCATTTTCGTCATTTAGGGCATGACACTACCTAGCTGCAGGCACACACGCGGGCGAGCCGCCAACCGGGTGTGGGTGTGTGGAATTCATATCTGCGTTCCGCAGACATACCTTGTAATGACAGAGCGTGTCTGTGTGTCCTGGTCGCCGACAGTCTGCATTCGATATTTCACAAAATCAGGTTCAGGTGCTTTTCTGTAGAATGCTTTCGCTTTTGTTAAATTTGGCGGAAATGTTGCGCCCACGCAGTGGTTAAAGTGCAAAATTTAAGGTGGGGAACGGTACATTTAGGTTCGGGCCCCCTCTCCCTGGTTAAGTGCAGTTTCCTAACATTGTAACAATTCGAGGTGGGGAACGCTTTAACCCATAAATTGGAGGTGGGGGAACGGGGTTCCCTTGCGTCCCATTATACTTTAACCACTGCGTGACCCACAGAGTATCACACACAGGACTTGCGTTGCTACTATGTCAAAGTTCAAGTTCACGAGGTCAGCCTACATTAATCTATCTAGCAAATGTTCTAGCGGCTAATTAACAAGCAGCCATCGTGAACTTCAGACTTTGTATGTTATATAATGTCATACAAAGCTCTACAAGTCAAATGGTCAAATATGAAGACGAACAGATTATATAGCAGACGAATGCAATAGCAGGGAGGTCCGCGTATGGTGTCTGCCATCCTTTCATACATCTTTTTACTTAAAGTTAACCTCGGTTTATCCCTGTCTTGTTTGTATGCGTCGTTTTCTTTGTCTGCTGCTTATGACAAACGAACAACAGAGATAATAGGCCAACTCAGCCTTTCATCCTTCCGGGGTCGATAAATGAGTAGCAGGCCTGTTTATCGGATGTCTGCTCAGGTGGCGCCATCTGGTGAATGCTTGCGAGGTAAAGGCCCACCTGATCGGATGTTGGTATTGGTAAAACCTGGGCGCGGTCTGTTTCTGGCAGCCTGCCCGCTCGGGGCTGAACCTGGTTGTTGCTGCTGTCCTGTGTGACAGTCTGTGTGTCGTGTCATTGCTGCCCTGCGTGGCAGACTGTTGTGCTGTATGTTGTATACCGTGTGTAAGGTTGAGCGGTTTGTCTTAACCATTATTAAACGAACGAAGATTATTAACGTGAGCGTTAATTCGTGTAATGAGCAGTTGTTATGACGTTGTGCGTTCCTGTTGTACATGTTGTATGTTATGTTGTATCGTGACATTTTACCTTTTATGCACTATTCCTATACTGCTTAGCAGCGGTGAGTCTGTTTTTCTTCAATAAAGAATTGCTGATTGACTGTTAGAGGCGGTGAGATCCAAGGTAGCACTGCGTCACCCAGACAGCGAAGACCTGGCGTTCTTGTACGGCACGATAGTTACCGACGGAAAAGACGGCTTCTCTGACGAGCCCACCGTCAACCTGACCGTGTTTGCCGACAGAGAGGTAACTTTAACGAACTCGTGAACAGCAACTGACAATATCAATAGTAATCAACTGTCCTAGTGTTTTGCGCCGCAGGATAGAGCCATGTTAGATGCACACTTTTCGCAATTACCGGTATATTATTGCCAAAGCTTACGCACGCTGCAGCGCCGTTTGTCTGCGATAGCTGACCTACTTGTTTTTTTATTCTTGCCACGTATTTTTTGCGTTTTTAACGTTTTTCAAAAATTCTTGTTTTCAACGTTTTGTGCATCATTGTCCCATCGTCATCATCATCGGGGGTTTATCTAGACACCCATGAAAAATTCTACTCCCCCTAACCCCCCCCCCCCTCAGGGG